>ERZ791574.1774-NODE-1774-length-10343-cov-5.822900_pt1 | contig 10343 bp, 10 predicted proteins | sample MGYA00433098_ERZ791574 | MGnify/ENA primary metagenome ERZ791574 (study PRJEB30046, sample SAMN00791933) | human gut metagenome | study: EMG produced TPA metagenomics assembly of the A metagenome-wide association study of gut microbiota in type 2... | reverse complement strand
TTCAAATTAATACTGTTGTTATCGAACTGCAAAAGTAGATATTTTTAATGAGTTTACATAAATAAATCACATTTTTTAATGCAGATAATCATTATCCGGGCTTTTTCTTTTGACAGTTTAAAAAAAATCGTCAATTTTGAACCCGATTACAACAAGATAGCTATAATATGGAAGACTTTAAAAAGAAAAGCGGACTGGACGTGAGCGACAAAGAAATAGTATTCTCCCAATCCATTAAAGCAGGCAAGCGCATCTATTATTTAGATGTTAAGAAAAACAGAAAGGACGAAATGTTCCTTGCTATCACTGAAAGCAAGAAGATAGTAACGGGTGAAGGAGATGAATCACAGGTTAGTTTTGAAAAACATAAAATCTTTTTGTACAAAGAAGATTTTGAAAAATTCATGAATGGCCTGCAACAGGCTATTGGCTTCATTCAGGAACAGCAAGGATGTTTTATGCGCCGCAACGACAATGAAGAACAACCTGACAATGTGCAGCCGGCAGAAGAACAGAAAGAAAAAGATTCTCCGCTTGACGGAGAAATTAAAATAGATATTGATTTTTAAAGGAAAACCTTTTGATAATTCAAAAAGAAGCGGTATTTTTGCACCGCTTTTTTGCAACATCGTGTGGTGAACCACATCGTGTGATGGTGAATTAAGCAATAATCTACTTAATTTAGAGTAACACAAAAAGAAATTAAAATGAAATCAATTGAAGTAAAAGGAACTGCAAGAACTATTGCAGAGCGTTCTTCGGAACAAGCAAGAGCTTTGAAAGCTATTCGTAAAGACAACGGTGTACCTTGCGTACTCTACGGGGCAGGTGAAAACGTCCATTTCACTGTACCGGCAGAAGGTCTGCGCAATTTGGTTTATACTCCGCACATCTACGTGGTTGACCTGATTATCGATGGCAAGAAAGTAAATGCTATCTTGAAAGATATTCAATTCCACCCGGTAAAAGATACTATCCTGCACGTTGACTTCTATCAGATTGATGAAACTAAACCTATCGTAATGGAAGTTCCCGTACAAATGGAAGGTCTGGCAGAAGGTGTGAAAGCCGGTGGTAAGCTGACTCTGCAGATGCGTAAACTGAAAGTTAAAGCTTTGTACAACGCTATTCCTGAAAAACTGATTGTCAATGTATCTCATTTGGGATTGGGCAAAACGGTAAAAGTAGGTGAATTAAGCTACGAAGGTTTGGAACTGTTGAATGCTAAAGAAGCCGTTGTATGTGCTGTTAAGCTGACTCGTGCCGCAAGAGGTGCTGCTGCAGCTGCTGCAAACAACTAATCGGCGCTTTCTTAGTAAGCAAACGAGATATTCCGGAACGCGGATTAACGCAGACGACGCAGATTTCATATCCGCGGACAACTGCGATAATCCGCGTTCCTCTCTTTTTATCTGAATTATCATTAAAGCCAAGTATATAAAAATGAAATATCTAATTGCCGGTTTAGGCAATATCGGTCCCAAATATCACGAAACCCGCCATAATATAGGCTTCATGGTAGTAGATGCTTTAGCTCAAGCAGCCGGAATAACCTTTAATGACGGACGCTATGGTTTTACAGCTACCATGTCGGTCAAAGGACGCCAACTGATATTGCTGAAACCGTCTACTTTCATGAATCTGAGTGGAAATGCCGTACGCTATTGGATGCAAAAAGAGAACATTCCGTTGGAAAACGTACTGATTGTAGTAGATGATTTGGCACTACCTTTCGGCACCCTGCGGCTGAAAGGGAAAGGAAGCGATGCGGGACATAACGGACTGAAACATATTGCAGCCACATTAGGTACCCAAAACTATGCCCGCCTGCGTTTTGGTATCGGTAATGATTTTCCCCGCGGCGGACAAGTGGATTTCGTTTTGGGACACTTTACGGACGAAGACTGGAAAACAATGGATGAACGCCTGAAAACAGCAGGCGAAATCATTAAAAGTTTCTGTCTCGCCGGTATAGACATTACAATGAATCAGTTCAACAAGAAATGAGTGAAGCAAGAATAGACAAATGGATGTGGGCTGTACGCATATTCAAGACACGTACAATTGCAGCCGAAGCCTGCAAAAAAGGACGTATCAGTATCAATGGTGCACTTGCAAAGGCAGCTCGAATGGTGAAGCCGGGAGATGTAATACAAGTACGCAAACCGCCGGTTACCTATTCTTTCAAAGTACTACAGACTATTGAAAAGCGTGTAGGCGCCAAGCTTGTTCCCGAAATGATGGAGAACATAACCGCCCCAGAGCAATATGAACTGTTGGAAATAAGCAAAATCAGCGGATTTATCAACCGCGCTAAGGGAACGGGACGCCCCACCAAAAAGGATCGCCGTGAACTGGAAGACTTCACTGCGCCTGAATTCGTGGATGACTTTGATTTTGATTTCGACTTTGAAGAATAATATACAAGTATGAGTGAGAAAATAATAAAATGGGGATTTATCGGCTGCGGAGAAGTGACCAAATACAAAAGTGGACCTGCATTTCAGAAAATTGAACACTCCGAAGTGGTAGCTGTGATGAGTCGGGATATCTCCAAAGCCAAAGCTTATGCCAAAGAAAGAGGCATTGCCAAATGGTACAATGATGCACAGGAACTGATTAATGATGAAGACGTAAATGCCGTATATATTGCCACCCCACCCTCTTCCCATGCCACATATGCCATTATGTCCATGAAAGCCGGCAAACCGGTATACATAGAAAAGCCGATGGCAGTGACTTATGAAGAGTGTTGCCGTATCAACCGTATTTCCCAAGAAACCGGCATACCTTGTTTTGTAGCCTATTACCGCCGTTATCTTCCTTATTTCCTGAAAGTAAAGTCATTGGTGGAAGAAGGGGCCATCGGAAATGTCATCAATATACAAATTCGCTTTGCCCAGCCACCCCGCGATCTGGACTATAACAAGGAGAACCTACCCTGGCGTGTACAGCCCGATATCGCCGGTGGCGGTTATTTTTATGATTTGGCTCCACACCAGATAGACATACTGCAAGATATGTTCGGATATATTCTTGAAGCCAACGGATACAAGAGCAACCGTGGCGGACTATATTCTGCAGAGGATACCCTCAGTGCCTGTTTCCAATTTGACAGCGGCCTGGTAGGCAGCGGCTCGTGGTGTTTCGTTGCACATGAGTCTGCACGTGAAGACCGTATCGAAATCATCGGAGACAAAGGTATGATATGCTTTTCTGTATTTACCTATGATCCCATAGCCTTACACACCGAACGAGGAAGGGAAGAAATCCCTGTAGAAAACCCCATTTACGTCCAGCAACCGCTTATTCAAGCTGTTGTAGACCATTTACTTGGCAAATCAATCTGTAACTGCGATGGCGAAAGCGCAACACTGACAAACTGGGTAATGGACAAAATTTTAAATAAAATATAAAATACGAAGTATAAGGTATAAATGGCTATGCTATGATATTACATAACCATTTGTCATTCATAAATCATGCTCATTGCCAATTTATACTTTATACTTCATTCTCTTTCAAAGTTTGCTTCTCACCGCTTCAACCAATTCCTGATATTCGACATCCGTCAGATACACCTTTCCCGGATTCATCTGGAAAGTACCACCATAATCGGGACCATCTACATATTTCGGCGCCAAATGAAAATGAAGATGAGATAATTTGTCTGAATACGCACCATAATTAATCTTTTCCGGATTAAAAGCTTTTTGCATGGCACGAGTCACACGGGCAACATCAGCCATAAAAGCATTGCGTTCCTCATCCGTTAGTTCATTCAAGTCATTGACATGGTCTTTGTAAGCCACAAGGCAGCGCCCGCGATAAGTTTGTTCCTTAAAAAGGAAGACACGTGACACACTAAGCTGCGCAATCTCAATCATCAGATTATGCAACGTTTCATTATTCTGACAGTACAGACAGTCTTTCGGATCACTTTTCATGATATTTCTTTTTTAAAGTTTATGTTCGTAAAGCAAAGATAACCGTTATTCCAATATCACAGGTCGACATTCTCATCATTTTCACCGACCAATTTGTACACATCGACATTCTCACCGACAATCCATACTACATCCTCCTCGACAAAAGGCTCGTGCACGTCAGGAGCATGCAAAGTTTCCCCTCCTCGCTCCACTCCAACAATCAGGCAGTGGTATTTCTCGCGTATGCCTGCATCTTTCAATGTTTTACCCAAGAACGGGGAATTTGCATCGATACGCAACTGACGCAGTATCATCTCACTTTTTTCCACGGCGTCCGCAGCTATCGTTGAAAGCTTATTCATTTCCTCACCAAACACATTCAATTCTTCATCAGTAGCAATAACCTGTATCTTATCTAAAGGAAAAAGACGCACAGAAGCACCGGGAATATTTATCCGCCTGCGTCCACGAAGAATAGAAACGACATGCACCCCATAACGCTTGCCAAAATTCAACTCCGCCAGCGTCTTGCCTGCCCAAGCCGATTCCCCGGGAATCTCATAATCCGTCAAATGCAAATCACGCGAAAGCAGACGGCCTGCATATTCAGGCTTCTTCTCGCCCAAATATTCCGCACGCATATCCCGCGACCGCAAATTCTGAAAAAAAGTACGTTCAATCATTATAGACTGCCGCTTCAACTGTCTGGAAAGTATCATCACTATAACCAGCAGTACCGCAACTCCAAAGACAAGACCAACCGACAGTTTAAACAGTCCGGCTATTACAAACATCACAAAAGAAACTGCCAACAGAATTCGCAGCACAATAGTAGCTACCAATGGAGCGCGATTTCCCCGACTGTCGCGCCACAATGTTACGAATTCTACCGAATGGTTTTTCTTAATCATGATGGCTCGCAGAAAAGGAGAAATAAACAGAACAATGACCAAAGCAGACAATAAAGAGCCCCAAATCCCAGGCAAGTTTCCCTTGAAAAACGGTACAAGGAAGCGGAATGCGATAGCAATCACCGCCACACTTACAATGGAATAAACCACCGTAATACGCAACAAAGCAAATATCAGTTTCTTCCATAAACTCTCATGATTCACAGTCTGCGAACCGGAAGCATAATGCAGCAAAAATTTCTGCCACCGTTCCGGCAAATGCGTATCGACAAAATTGGAAGCCGGCTCTGCAAAACGAATCATATAAGGGGTAAGAAAGGTAGTAATGACAGATACAGCCACCACTATAGGATACAGAAAATGACTTGTTACATGCAAAGACACTCCCAAAGAAGCGATGATAAAAGCAAATTCTCCAATCTGCGTCAAACTGAATCCGCATTGCATAGCCGTCTTAAGCGGCTGCCCTGCAAGCAATACTCCCAATGTGCCGAACAACGATTGCCCGACAATAACCGCCAATGTGATGACAACAATAGGACCCGCATATTCTACTATCATCAAAGGGTCTACCATCATACCTACAGATACAAAGAATATGGCACCGAATAAATCTTTTACCGGCTTAACCAGACGTTCAATACTTTCCGCCTCTACCGTTTCAGCCAGAATAGACCCCATGATAAAAGCGCCGAACGCTGCTGAAAATCCCGTATGGGCAGCAAGCACAACCATACCGAAACAAAGCCCGAGCGATACAATCAGCAAAGTCTCCTCACTCATCAGCTTCCGACATTTTTTCAACAGAACAGGAATCAAATAGATGCCGACCACAAACCACAATATAAGAAAGAATAACAGTTTTGCTATACTGCCCAGCATTTCCGTCCCTTCAAAATTATGACTGACTGCCATGGTAGACAGCATAACCATCAGGACAATGGCAAGAATATCTTCCAAAATCAACACACTGAGCACCAGCCCGGTAAACTTTTTCTTGCGCATGCCCAAATCATCAAATGCCTTATAGATAATAGTAGTGGAAGACATGGCTATCATACCGCCCAAGAAAATGCAATCCATCCGTTTCCATCCGAAAGCCGTGCCAACTGCCACGCCCAACAATATCATACAGAATATAATTGTACAAGCAGCGATTATAGCAGCTCCCCCCACCTTGACTATTTTCTTAAAGCTAAACTCCAGCCCCAAAGCAAACAGCAAGAAAATAACGCCGATGTCCGCCCAAGTCTGTATGTTTGCCGTATCCATCACCGAAGGGGTATAAGCCATGTGAGGACTGGCCAAGAAGCCTGCAACGACATACCCCAAGACTAACGGTTGTTTCAGTTTTTTAAATAATAGCGTCATTATTCCGGCGCAAATCAGTATCAATGCCAAATCGGCGATCAAGGGAGCTAAATGTGACATAATATTTGTCCGATTGAAATTCTACTGACAAAGATATAACAAAAAAAGCTTTTGAATCTCTTTTATAACAAAAAACGAATACCATCAATAGATAAAATAACGACCGGTTGTCTCAATTATAAAATCATTTTAAGAAGAAATACCTTTATAATTAATTGGCGAAAAATTTCTTTATTCAAGTAGAAATATCTTTCTTTGTACTGCTGATTTTAAAAATTTGGAATTGAATACCAACATTAATAAAAACTGTTATGAAAATTTCGCACATTGAACATTTAGGCATTGCTGTAAAAAGCATTGAAGAAGCACTTCCGTACTACGAAAATGTATTAGGTTTAAAATGCTACAACATTGAAACCGTAGAAGATCAAAAGGTAAGAACCGCTTTCTTGAAAGTAGGTGACGTGAAAATTGAGTTGCTCGAACCCACTTCTCCCGAAAGCACCATTGCCAAATTCATCGAAAAGAACAACGGTAACGGCGGTATGCACCATTTGGCATTTGCTGTGGAAGACGGAGTGGCAAACGCTCTCGCAGAAGTTGAAGGAAAAGGTATCCGCCTGATTGACAAAGCTCCCCGTAAAGGTGCGGAAGGCTTGAACATCGCATTCCTGCATCCGAAATCCACACTCGGCGTATTGACGGAACTTTGCGAAAAAGGAGAATAAAGATTTATGGTTTGAAATCATAAATCCGAAAACATAAATCTGAAATCATAAATCATAAATAAAGAATATGAGTAATCAACTTGAGAAAATTAAAGAGCTTATTGACCGCCGTACGGCTGCGCGTCTTGGTGGTGGTGAAAAAGCGATTGCAAAGCAACATGAGAAAGGGAAATATACAGCTCGCGAGCGTATAGCAATGTTACTCGATGAAGGAAGTTTCGAAGAAATGGACATGTTTGTTGAGCACAGATGTACGAATTTCGGTATGGAAAAGAAACACTACCCCGGCGACGGTGTGGTTACCGGTTGCGGTACCATCGACGGTCGCTTGGTCTACATTTTCGCACAGGATTTCACTGTTTCTGCCGGTTCATTGTCGGAAACCATGTCTTTGAAGATTTGCAAAATCATGGATCAAGCAATGAAGATGGGTGCTCCCTGCATCGGTATCAATGACTCGGGTGGTGCACGTATTCAAGAAGGTATCAATGCTTTAGCCGGATATGCCGAGATTTTCCAACGCAATATTCTTGCTTCCGGCGTTATTCCCCAAATTTCCGGTATCTTCGGTCCTTGTGCCGGTGGTGCGGTTTATTCTCCTGCCCTGACTGACTTTACACTAATGATGGAAGGAACGTCCTACATGTTCCTTACTGGTCCGAAAGTGGTAAAGACCGTAACCGGAGAAGATGTCAGCCAGGAAAATTTGGGTGGTGCAAGCGTACACTCTACCAAATCCGGTGTAACTCACTTCACTGCAAAGACCGAAGAGGAAGGTCTTGCACTTATCCGCAAATTACTGAGCTACATCCCTCAAAATAATTTGGAAGAAGCTCCTTACACAGATTGTACAGATCCCATCGACCGTCTGGAAGATTCTCTGAACGATATTATCCCTGACAATCCGAACAAGCCTTACGATATGTACGAAGTTATCGGTGCTATCGTTGACAACGGAGAGTTCCTTGAAATTCAGAAAGACTATTCCAAGAATATCATTATCGGTTTTGCCCGTTTCAACGGACAATCAGTCGGCATTGTAGCCAACCAGCCCAAATATCTGGCAGGTGTACTTGATAGCAACGCTTCTCGAAAGGGTGCACGTTTCGTCCGTTTCTGCGATGCTTTCAATATTCCTATCGTATCTTTGGTAGATGTACCGGGCTTCCTTCCCGGAACCGGTCAGGAGTACAACGGTGTTATCCTGCACGGTGCCAAATTGCTGTATGCCTACGGTGAAGCTACCGTACCTAAAGTTACTATCACCCTACGCAAATCCTATGGCGGTTCGCACATCGTAATGAGCTGTAAGCAACTTCGTGGTGACATGAACTATGCATGGCCTACTGCTGAAATCGCAGTTATGGGTGGTGCAGGTGCGGTAGAAGTTCTGTATGCACGCGAGGCCAAAGAGCAAGAAAATCCGGCTCAGTTCCTAGCTGAAAAAGAAGCTGAATATACCAAACTGTTTGCCAATCCTTACAATGCAGCCAAGTATGGCTATATCGATGATGTTATCGAACCGCGCAACACGCGTTTCCGCATTATCCGCGCCCTGCAACAACTGCAAACCAAGAAATTGACCAACCCGGCCAAGAAACATGGTAATATTCCTCTTTAAGAATTGAGAATTAACAGTTGAGAATTAAAAAATAAAAACTCAAATTTATGAATAAAACAAAAATCGGAATATTCCTTTCATTGATGCTGGTGCTAGGGTTCTGTTCTTCTTGTGGAGAAAAGGAGTCAAACTCTAAACTGTTGCTGAATGAAGTGCTTATCACCAACGAAAGCAACTTTCAGGATGATTACGGTGTTCACAGCGCATGGATTGAGATATTCAACAAATCATATGGCAGCGCCGACCTTGCAGGTTGCTATCTGAAATTCAGCAGCCAACCGGGTGACACCGCTACCTATTTCATCCCGAAAGGTGATGTCCTGACTTTGGTAAAACCTCGTCAGCACGCGCTGTTTTGGGCAGACGGAGAACCTAATCGCGGTACTTTCCATACCAACTTTAAGTTAGACAGCCAGAACGCCAATTGGATCGGCTTATACGATTCCGGCAAGAAATTACTGGACCAGATTGTGGTACCCGCCGGAACATTACAAGCCAACCAATCTTATGCACGTGTCAGTGATGCCACTCCGGAATGGGAAGTAAAAGGAGATGCGTCCGATAAGTATGTAACTCCAAGCACCAATAACAAAACCATTGACAGCAATGCTAAAATGGAGAAGTTTGAAGAGCATGACAGTATAGGTATCGGTATGGCTATTTCCGCCATGAGTGTAGTATTTTCCGGATTACTCCTTCTTTATATCTCTTTCAAGATTATAGGCAAGATTTCTGTAAACCTCAGCAAACGTAACGCAATGCGCGCTAAGGGCATTACCGATAAAAAAGAGGCTAAAGAAAAACAACTGGGAGAAGCACCGGGTGAAGTATTCGCAGCCATTTCCCTGGCATTGCACGAAATGCAGAGTGATGTACACGATGTGGAAGACACCGTACTCACCATTACCCGCGTACTTTACCTTGGTGATGTCCTTGCCTTCAGGTGCAGTTACAGCAATACCGATCCAATAGCCCAGTGTACCATTGCCATTGGTGTGCATCTGCAGGTTCTTGGCAGTGAGGGTTACATTGTAAACGCCCTCGGACTCACTGTAAGTCATTACATAGTCCTGTGCCAGGCTTTCATCCGGCAGAGCATCAGCCTGGTCATCCAGAGGCGCCTTTACAAATTCCTTATAATCCTCTTCGGACAGTACAGTAATGCCGGCATTCTGAGTTGCTGCCGGAGTGCTCTCGTCCGCGAAGGCGACCACAGTTGTGGAAACGCTCATCAGGGCTGCCAGCACCAGGGCAAGCAGTTTCTTCTTGTTCATTTCGTTTCTCTCCTTTAGTATAATCCGGGGCCGTTGTGACAGCTCTCCTGCAGATCACATACCCTTTTTCATTATATTCCTGCGTCTGTGACCCGGTCAAAGTCGGTTTCGTTCCGATTTCCTGTATTTCCCGGGGTTTTACTCTGTAACACACAAGATTTTATTGATAATTCGCAAAATTTATCATATATTTCTGTGTTTTGCTTCTAAACCCCTGTCCCGCACCGCCGGTGTTCTGCCTGTGATTCTCAGTCCTGGACAGGCTGGAGAGTGGATTCCAGGTTCTCATCGAAGTTGTACCAGATCTTGGTGATCGGGCCGATCTTCTGACCGTTCAGGGTGTAGGTCACGCCGTTCTTGCGGATCTCCAGGGTAACGTCCTTGCCCTTGAGAGCACGGGCTACACTGGACGGGAACCACGGCAGACCGGTACCGCTCATCTCGAGGGTGTCGCCGTCCTCAGCCTTGGCAATCTGTGCCTTCAGCTCCGCCCACTTCTGATTGCCGAA
>ERZ791574.1762-NODE-1762-length-10403-cov-2.784693_pt1 | contig 10403 bp, 6 predicted proteins | sample MGYA00433098_ERZ791574 | MGnify/ENA primary metagenome ERZ791574 (study PRJEB30046, sample SAMN00791933) | human gut metagenome | study: EMG produced TPA metagenomics assembly of the A metagenome-wide association study of gut microbiota in type 2... | reverse complement strand
GTGATCAGTGAGCAGGCGGGCGTTGCTCTGCACAGCGACGGAGAGCTTATCTCCTTCCTCGCGGACATGGGGCGCATTCAGGCCGACTATCAGCATATCCGCAGCGCACTCAACGACGTGCGCACTAAGGGCTACGGTGTCGTTGCGCCCGCACCCGGTGACTTGCAGCTCGCAGAGCCGGAGATCGTGCGCAAGGGCGGGCGCTACGGTGTCCGGCTCAAAGCCAGCGCAAAGGCCATCCATATGTTCCAGACGAATATCGAGACGGAGATCTCGCCGGAGATTGGCGGGGAAAACGCCTCGAGCGAGATCCTCGGCTTCCTGCTGCAAGGGTTTGACGGCGATGTTGAACAGCTTTGGCAGTCCAATATTTTCGGCAAGCCGATCTACACGATCGCACAGGAGGGCGTGGAGGAAAAGCTCAGCTGCCTGCCGACGAAAGCGGTCGGAAAGCTCCAGGAAACTTTGCAGCGTGTGGTCAATGAGGGCAGCGGAACACTGATCTGTATTATTTTGTGACAGGAGCTCTGTCTGGTGTCCGATTTGGCAGACGCTTCGAGCGCGTCACCGCCTGCCTTTTACGAGTGTGGGAAAATATTTCAACAGGCATTCGGCCAAGCGCCGGGTGCCTGTTTTGGTTGTGATTAACAGTTGTGTCTTGAGCTTGCTCACGCTATGTGATATACTCATTTTTACAATACAAATTGTGTACATTCAGAACGCAGAAAGAGAAAATAAACGTGGGCAGAGGAGAGTCATCTGTGGATACGAGGAAATTGGACAAGTGGGCCGACCTGTTGTTGGACACTGGAAAGCGTAATAACCTGATAAATTTCAAGGACACGAGAGTTTCTACCGTTGAAGTTTTGCTCCCATCTTCTGATGCTTTGTTTGCAAAGGTGGAAGGGGCAGCTTCATTTGAGGTATACGACCCCCAAATCATCGAGGACGATGATAATTTGGAGGAATCTTCGGGTTCTGCGCAGCAGTCGAGTGATGCGTTGGAAACGCTCAATCCACCTAAGAATGAGCGAGATGTATTTTGGGCGCGATATGCCGGGAAAATAAAACGTCAAAACCAGATACTCCTTTATAATCCGACGACAATATAATCCGACGACAAGCCCTATTACTGCCGTGAAGAACATTCACAAAAAAGCTCGGGAGTTTATCGAAGAAACCGGTGTCAACGTTGCTTATATGGCATTCGGATTCATCCATTGGAAAGAAAGTGATTCTTCTGGCTTGGTTTTTCGCGCGCCTATTTTGCTTGTCCCGATTCAGATGGAGCAGGCTTCTGCACTGGAGCCTTACATTATCAAGTCGACTGAAGATGACATCATTGTGAATCCGACCTTTTCATATAAAATGGAGGCAGAATACGGAGTAAAGCTTCCGGAGTATAATGATGAAGGACTGAATGTCTATCTGGAAACTGTTCGATGTATGGTCTCAAAATTGCAGTGGACAGTTACATCGGAATGTAAAATCGGCATTTTCTCTTTTCTCAAAATCAATATGTACCGTGATCTGAAGGACAATGCGGCCGCAATTGTCCAGAACCAGAATGTGCGCCTGTTATTGGGTGAGCCGGTTGATGCCGAAAGAATGATGGGGGAAGATGCTGCCGCACGCCCAGTGACCAATCCGCTGATTGAATTACACAGCGTGGTTGACGCGGATTCCAGTCAGATCGAGGCAATCGAGATGGCGAAATCGGGAAAAAGCTTTGTTTTACAGGGACCTCCCGGCACGGGGAAGAGCCAGACGATTACGAATATCATCGCGGAATGCCTTGGTGACGGGAAAAAGGTTCTGTTCGTCTCTGAAAAGCTTGCCGCTCTGAATGTGGTTTATGATAAATTGAAGCAGGCGGGGCTTTCTGCATTCTGCTTACAGCTGCACAGCCATAAAGCCAATAAAAAAGATGTTATAAAAGACATTTGCGACACACTTCGTGCCGGAAAGAGCGTTGTTTCCTCTAAGGCAGACACAGAGGTTGCTATCAAGGAAAGAGCGCAGCGGCAGCTGGATTCGTATGCATTTGAGCTTCACAAGCAGCATCCTTGCATCAATAAAAGCCTGTACCAGATGTATGAGTCGTTTGCTGCGCTGCGCGCTATGCCGGATGTGGAGTACATCGTACCGCAGCTTGCTACCAAAGGTGAGGCATATTTGACGGAAACATCCTCTCTATTGGCGGAATATGTAGATTACATCCCATCTGTAGGATATGATTACCGAAAGAACCCGTGGTATGGATATATCCGACAAGATACATCTTATCAGGCAAAAATCGAGATTAGGGATGATTTTTCTGCAGCTTGCGGTTTCCTTCAGAGATTGATTCCCTTGCTAAGTGAAGTTTCTGAAAAGTTCGGAGTGCAATGTGCGAGCATAGAAGACGGTCGTGTCTGGGGCGACTTTTTTGACTATGCGTCCGCTTCAGAATTCGTCACACCCATGCTCTTAAACCGGTCGAGTTTTGATGCGGTAAATGCGGTACTATACAAATTACAGGACTTGAGCTCCGATATTCTTTCTTCACGCTCTGCTTTGAACGCTGTCTTTGATGAAGACATTTATAAGCTAAATGGCTCGAAATATCACAAGGTGCTGACAAAGCGATTCGAAGGGACATTTTCCCGTCTTTTCAACGATGAATATAAGAAACTCATCTCGGATCTGCGTGCCTGCAAGATAGACGGCAAAAGACTTTCATATCATGAGGCCGTCGCTCTTACAGAGCGGCTTGCTTGTTATCAGCAAAAGAGCGCGGAGTATAAGAAGACTGCATCTTCGATTGCCCCGCTTCTGGGAAAAGCGTACATCGGTGCAGAAAGCGACTGGGAATACATAACAGCTCAATCAGCTGCTTTGGAAGCATTTTTCTCGCGCGGAATTTCTTTTGGCGCTTTGCGGCGTAGTGCTGATCTTAACTCTAAGAGGGAGACTTTTGCTGATTATCACGAAAAACTATATGCCGCGTTTGCAGAATACGATACCGAACTTTTTGAACGGATCGGAGGATATTTTGATCAAACGATCTTAAATGTTACACTTGCACCGTGCAGGCTGGTTTTGGAGCGGCTGAGCGATTGCTTACGCGAGATGGACAAGCTGGACAACTGGTGCCACTTCAGAAGTCTGCTTTCTAAGTTGGATGATAAACAGGCGGTGCTGTACATAAATACGGCCGTTAGTCGGAATATTGAACCAAGGCACATTGTCGGTGCGTTTCAAAAGCAGTTTTATTATCAGTGGATCGATTCTGTTTTGTCTGCAAGCCCCGTTTTGTCGGCATTTAATCGAATTGCGCAAGACAAAGTGATCCAAACGTTCGCCGAAAAAGACACTGAGCAATTTGAGATCAACAAAGCAAGAATCCGAGCAAAGCTCTCATCCATGCGTCCTCCGTTGGATATGATCGCGTCGGGGAGCGCATTGAAGCTCCTGCTGCGTGAAGGCGAGAAAAAACGCAAACAGAAAAGCATTCGTGCGCTGCTTTCGGAATTCGGCGAGCTTGTTCAGAGAATCAAACCGTGTTTCTTGATGTCGCCGTTGAGCGTCAGCACTTTTCTGGCACCGGATTCCGTGCATTTTGATGTGGTTGTATTTGATGAGGCGTCTCAGATTTTCCCACAGGATGCTATCGGAGCAATTTATCGCGCAAAACAGCTAATCGTAGTCGGTGATTCTAAGCAAATGCCGCCAAGTAATTTCTTCAACACCTCTATCGAGGTCGACGACAATGATGAGGAGACCGGAGATATCACGGATTTTGAATCCATTTTGGATCTGTGCTCGACCTCTATGCAGCAGTTACGTTTGTGCTGGCACTATCGCAGCCGCTATGAACAGCTTATCACGTTCTCAAATCGGAATTTCTATGATGGTGATCTTGTAACATTCCCGTCTTCTAAGGCAGATTCCCAAGGTGTCGGTGTGGATTACTTCTATGTGGATGGCATTTTTGATCGTAAGACACATACCAACCGAAAGGAAGCGGAGTTCATTGTCGATTTGATATACCAAAACATCGATAAATATCCGAACAGAAGTTTGGGCGTGGTCGCGTTCAGTGTTGCGCAGCAGGACCTGATCGACAAATTGCTCTCTAAGCGCAGGAAAAACACACCGGAAAAGGAATATTTCTTTAAGAGCGAAGGACCTGAGCCTTTCTTTATTAAGAATCTTGAGACAGTACAAGGGGATGAAAGAGACACTATTATTTTTAGTACTGCCTATGGCGTGGATGCGCAAGGGCGCTTGCTGCACAATTTCGGACCATTGAACAAGACGGGCGGCGAGCGGCGGCTGAACGTTGCAGTTACTCGCGCAAAATGTAATGTCCAGTTGGTATCTTCTATGCACTACACGGATATTGATCTAAACCGCACTTCCGCGGAAGGTGCAAAGCTGCTCCGAGAATACCTTGACTATGCAGAGAACGGAGATATTGCGCTGGAGCGAGTCCTTACGGTCAACCCATTTGAACAGTTCGACTCCGACTTCGAACTTGAGGTATGCGACTACCTCCGGTCAAATGGTTTTTCCGTGGACACGCAAGTTGGGTGCTCTGGTTTTCGGATCGATCTCGGCTTGAAACTGCCGAACAGCTCTGATTATGTACTTGCGATCGAATGTGACGGCGCTACCTATCACTCATCAAAAAATGCGCGTGATCGCGATCGCTTGCGGCAAGAAATTCTGGAGCGCATGGGGTGGAAGTTCTATCGTATTTGGTCTACGGACTGGTTCAGAAACAAATCCATAGAGCAGATCCGCCTTTTGCAAGCAGCTGCGGATGCGGTAAAGAATCCCGTAGGAGATGAAACTGTGCAGGCGGAATGCCAGCCGGCAGAGACATTTGAGGAGCTATCCGCTGAAAACCATTTTGAGTTTCCTGCATATAAGGCTGCCGATATCCCAAAATTGAGCCGGCAGTATCTTCCGCGAGATTTTCAGGGAATGATCCGAGCCATTCTGGAGGTAGAAGCGCCGCTTTCGGAGGAGCTGCTTCTAAAGCGTATCGTGCAGTATTTCAGCCGTGAAAAAGTTACAAACGTTGTGCAGGATCAATATAACCATCTTATGTATGGCTGTCATAATCGTGGCATTGTTCGTAAAAACGGCTTCTTGTATCTGGACGGCGATACAAAGATCCGGTTTAGAGGACCCGGTGACATTGTGCGTGATATCAAGCAGATCTCACCGGAAGAATTAGCGGCCGGCATGTTGGAGATTCTCAAGCAAAACGTCACAGCCGAAAAGAGCGGTTTGTATCACACCTTGGCGGCGCAGTGTGGCATTTCACGCGTCGGCAAGACAGTCAACGAGATGATGGAGTCGGCCTTGCGCAATTTGGCCGGAACAGTCGTGGTAGATGGCGAGCAGATCTCACTAAAGTAATCGCTTTTCAGCTGCAGCAGCCCGGACAGAGCTCGTCCGGGCTGCTTTGCACTTTGATAGAATCAAAGAAGGAACTTCGAAGATTATTTTTTCTCAAACCGGCAAAAATGACGTAGATTCGTGCTGGTGTTTTGTGTAAGATTTGCGTTGTTTTCTTCACAATGTTGTGGTAAACTACGGACATGAATTTATGAAAACGAGGGATGTCTATGAAGCCACTGTCCAAAATTGCCGCAGGAGTGAGCCCGTCCGCAACGCTGGCTGTCAGCGCACTGGCGAAGAAGATGAAAGCAGAAGGGAAGGACGTTATCGGCTTTGGCGCCGGCGAGCCCGATTTTGCCACACCCGACCGCATCAGCTATGCGGGTGTGCGCGCGATCTGCGACGGAAAAACGAGATATACGCCCGCAGCCGGTATGATCGAGCTGCGTCAGGCGATTTGCGACCGCGTGAAGGCGGATTACGGTCTGGAGTATGAGCCGACGCAGGCGGTCGTTGCCAGCGGTGCAAAGCACATGGTCTATATCGCGCTGGCTGCGCTGGTTGACCCGGGCGATGAGGTGATCGTGCCGTCCCCGTACTGGGTCAGCTACTATGAAATGGTGCGTCTGTTTGGCGGCGTACCGGTCGTTGTTGACGTCAGCGAGGAGCAGGGCTTCCAGCTCGCGCCGGAGCAGCTCGAGGCGGCCATCACAGACAAGACCAAGGCCATCATCCTCAATAACCCCTCGAATCCGACCGGTGCTGTCTATTCAAAAGAAGCGCTCAAGGCAGTCGCGGACGTCTGCGTCAAGCACGATCTGTACATCATCTCGGATGAGATTTACGATAAGCTCATCTATGACGGTGCTGCATTCACAAGCGTTCCGGCGCTCGGCAAGGAGATCAAGGAGCACACCATCCTTGTCAACGGCGTCTCCAAGACCTATGCCATGACCGGCTGGCGCATCGGCTATGCGTTGTGTGCAGCGCCGATCGCAAAGGCTATGGCCAATTATCTCAGCCACTCGACCGGCGCACCGGGCACGATGTGTCAGTGCGCGGCTATTGAGGCGCTCACCGGCCCGCAGGATGAGGTGGAGCAGATGCGGCAGGTGTTCGAGCAGCGCCGCGATCTGATCGTCAGCCGCATCAATGCCATGCCCGGTGTCAGCTGTCTGAAGCCGAGCGGTGCGTTCTACGTCATGATGAATCTGGAGCAGATCATCGGCAAGCAGATCGACGGTCAGGTCATCGGCAGCGGTGATGATTTTGCAAAACTCCTGCTGGAAAAGAGCCTAGTCGCGGTCGTGCCGGGCAGCGGCTTTGGTGCCCCGAATTTTGTGCGCCTGAGCTATGCGATTTCGACGGAAAACATCGAGACCGGCATGGATCGTCTGGAAGCATTTTTGAACCGGCTTCAGTAAAACCGATTTTTGAGACGCGCGGTGCTCCGCGCGTCTCTTTTCTTATGCGCGGTTGACGCAAAGGTCGCAAAATGGTATTCTGAGAGCGTGTCATAAGCGCCCGTCCTCGCTGCATATTCTGTCAGGAGGGGGGAGCGCCGTGACGAGATTGCTGTATCATCGGCTACTGGTCATACTGCTGGCCGCAATTGTGGTGTTTGGCGGCTGGTTTGCAGCTGACTGGCAGCTCCGACAGGCAGAAGCAGCCGCAAACTGGCACGAGCAAACACAGGTTCTGATCCTTGACGCCGGTCACGGCGGGGAAGACGGAGGGGCAGTGGCACCGGATGGGACTGTAGAGGCAGACATCAATCTGGAGATTGCGCTGCGTGCACGCGCCATCGCAGAGCTAACGGGCGTCAGGGTCGTCATGACGCGTGAGAGCGCGCAGATCGCATACCCGGATGACGCTGCCACGGTCGCGCAGCGGAAAAAAGCCGACCAGCACCGACGCGCCGAGTTGGTGCGTGAGATGGACAACGCAGTGCTCGTCAGCATCCACCAGAACTGCTATCCGGATCGCAAACCATCAGGCGCGCAGGTACTGTATGCGGCGAGCGACGGCAGCGAAGCGCTCGGCACACAGATCCATGACAATCTCGTTGCGTATCTTGACCCGCAAAACCGGCGCGTCGCGGCGCCGATCTCGGAGAAGATCTACCTGATGCGGGAAATGAAATGTCCCGCAGTGCTGGTCGAGTGCGGCTTTTTATCCAATGAATCCGAGTGTACAAAGCTCAAGGACGACGGCTACCAGACCAAACTGGCGGCCGTGATCATCGCGTCCTACTTACAATACCGGCAGTCTCTGCCGCAAACAGGAATGATCACATGAAAGCAAAATCAAGTGCGAAAACCGTCTTTTATTGCTCGGAATGCGGCAACGAGACGGCAAAATGGATGGGGCAGTGCCCGGCGTGCGGCGCGTGGAACACGCTTGTGGAAGCACCGAAAGAACCAAAGACCGCGCTCGGCACGCGCGCCAAGCGCATCGCGCAGCCCAAGTTGATCTCGGAACTGGATGCCGAGGAGGAACTGCGGTTTTCTACAGGCATCGGTGAATTTGACCGCGTGCTCGGCGGCGGTGCTGTGCGCGGGTCACTGGTTCTGGTCGGCGGCGCGCCCGGCATTGGCAAATCCACGCTGCTGCTGCAGCTCTGCGGCCGTATCAGCGAGCGCGAGACGATCCTCTATGTCTCCGGTGAGGAGAGCCAGCGTCAGCTGAAAATGCGCGCACAGCGCCTTGGCGTCGACCATGGCAGCATCTATGTGCTGGCTGAGACCGACTTGAACACGGTTTTGGCCACGATCGACGATCTGCAGCCGACAGTTCTGATCGTTGACTCCATTCAGACCATGTACGACGCGGAAACGGCATCCACGCCCGGCAGCATCAGCCAGGTGCGCGAGTGTACGATGCGCATCATGCGTTCGGCCAAGGACAGCGGCTACACGGCGTTTGTGGTCGGCCACATCAACAAGGAGGGCAGCATCGCAGGACCGAAGGTGCTTGAGCACATGGTCGACTGCGTGCTGTATTTTGAGGGTGACCAGAGCACGGCATATCGCATCCTGCGTGCGGCCAAAAACAGATTCGGGTCAACAAACGAGATCGGTGTCTTTGAAATGGAAGATTTCGGACTTCGCGAGGTGACAAATCCGTCTGAAATGTTACTATCCGGGCGGCCGAGCAATACACCGGGCACGTGCGTTGTCGGCGTCATGGAGGGCTCGCGCACGGTGCTTGCAGAGGTGCAGGCGCTGATCACGCCGTCTGGCTACAGCGGCGCGCGGCGCAACGCCAATGGCATCGACTACAACCGTGCGATGCTGCTGCTGGCTGTGCTGGAAAAGCGTGCGGGATTTTCGCTGTCGAGCTGCGATGCGTACATCAACGTCGTCGGCGGTCTGCGGCTGGACGAGCCGGCCACGGATCTGGCGGTCATTCTGGCAATCGCATCGAGCTATAAGGATCTGCCGGTCGGCAGCGATCTGGCCGCCGTCGGTGAGGTCGGCCTGTCCGGCGAGATCCGCTCCGTGAGCCATTTGAATCAGCGCCTGTCGGAGATCGCACGCCTGGGATTCCAGCGCTGCATCATCCCGGCGCACGTGCGCGATGATGTGCAGAAGCAAAACGGCCTGCAGACGATCCCGGTCAAAAACATCCGGGAAGCGCTCAAGGCTGTGTTCGGTGCGTAGATCTTTCGATTTCAGCTGCGAGAAAGTGCACGATGAAAAAATGAGAAAGTAGCGCAGAAAACAGCCGAAAGACGCTTATCGTGCTTTTCGGCTGTTTTCCCCTCCTCTGAATTCGGCAAAATTTTTATTTTGCCGAATTATTTGTGGATTTCGTCAATAGACACTGCCCCATACTTCTGGTATGCTCTTATTAGAATTTGAGGTGTTGACTATGGATTATTCAGATGCGCCGCAGGTGCTGCGCGACTTTTTGATTTATCACGAAACGATCTGCGGGCATTCCAAGGCGACGGTCGACCAGTATTATCTCGACCTGCGGATGTTTCTGCGATTTTTGAAGCTCGACCGCGGGCTCGCGCCGCGCACGGCGGAATTGGACGAGATCTCCATTGCGGATGTGGATATTTCCTTCCTGCGTGCCGTAACGCTCACGGAGGTTTATAGTTTTCTGGCCTATCTGTCGCGCGACCGCGTCAGACAGCCGAATGCGCACGAGCCGGAATACGGCTTGAGCGCCAGCTCGCGTGCGCGCAAGATCGCCGCGATCCGCAGCTTCTTCAAATACCTGACCGTGAAAGCGAAGCTGCTGGAGGAAAACCCGGTGCAGGATCTCGACTCTCCGAAGATCCCCAAGACCCTCCCCCACTATCTCACACTGGAAGAGAGCAAGCGGTTGCTGTCCGTTGTGGATGGGAAAAACAAGGAGCGCGATTATTGCATTCTGTGTATTTTTCTCAACTGTGGTCTGCGCATCTCGGAGCTGGTCGGCTTGAACCTGCAGGATGACCACGGCGACAGCCTGCGCATCCTTGGCAAGGGCAGCAAAGAGCGTGTTGTCTACCTCAACGACGCCTGCCGCGAGGCGCTCGACCGCTATCTGGCTGTGCGCAGCGAAATCGCGCCGCCGCGCACAACGGCCATGTTTCTCTCCAACCGGCGCACGCGCATCAGCTGCGATTCCGTACAGGTCATGGTTAAGAAAAACCTGACCCGCGCGGGACTGGACGCCAGCCAGTATTCCACGCATAAACTGCGGCATACCGCCGCTACACTGATGCTGCAAAACGGCGTGGATGTGCGCACGCTGCAGGAGGTGCTCGGCCATGAGCATCTGAACACCACGCAGATCTATACCCACGTAGACAATGATCAGCTGCGCACGGCTGCAGCGGCAAATCCGCTGGGAGAATTCTCTCCTGACGAGAAAACGGCGAAAAAAATCTCCGATTCCTGAAAACAGGGATCGGAGATTTTGCTTGCTTATTTGGATTTGACCTTCGGCAGGTAATCGCGGACGCGATGATGCGGCTTATCGAAGCCGAACGCACGGATCGCCATCAGCAGCGT
>ERZ791574.1761-NODE-1761-length-10404-cov-2.590975_pt1 | contig 10404 bp, 7 predicted proteins | sample MGYA00433098_ERZ791574 | MGnify/ENA primary metagenome ERZ791574 (study PRJEB30046, sample SAMN00791933) | human gut metagenome | study: EMG produced TPA metagenomics assembly of the A metagenome-wide association study of gut microbiota in type 2... | reverse complement strand
TTTTCTTGCGAAGATGCCGGGCGTACACCCATTGCCGACCTCGCGCAGGCTGCGGCCGGGATGATAGTCGCTCACGTAGGCCTGATAGACGTCGTCGGCCATCATGCCGAGGGCGGCGAGGAAGAGCCCCTCCTTGTTGCCGTAGACCTGGTAGATTACGGTGCGCGAGCCGCCCGAGCGTTCGATGATGCGGGAGAGGGACGCGCCCTCGTAGCCATACTCGATGAAGACGTCGATGGCGCAACGAAGGAGCTCGACCGCACGGTTGCGGCCTCTTGGGGTTTTCGGAAGTCTGTCGGTCATGTCTTTTTTCATGAAAAGAACGAGAACGGAGCATGCAAAACCCCTGCTGCCCGAAGTCGCATCTTGAAATTAAGTATCGCAGGAACCAGACACCCATCGCCACACCGAGATCTGAGTCGCCCCCGTATCTCTTCATGACCTGATCCGATTGTCTGGCGATGGGCCTGTTCCTCATAGAGGGTGATGAACGGGTTTGTCATCCTGTCCATTTTTCGGTGTCCGGTCGTGGATCCGGATGTAGGTCTGATCCTATGCATTTTACCCGAGCCTGATTACGGTGGCCGGATGCGGGAGCCCTCCGTATCGCTGCGTAATTTGTTTTTTGATGACTCGTCTTCGCGTCGGTTGAAAATATACTTGTGCGCGGTCGCAAATGGTATGCCGAAGAGGTAGTAGGAAGAACGCTGCTTTTCGTCGACGTCCTTTCGCTTGTAGATCTCAAGTTTTCCTAATGTGTAGATGATGAAGCGGTCGTCGCGATTGGAGATGCGGCAAAGTGGGAGACCGAGGAGTTTGAGTGCATAGCCGTCATGAGTCCTGGTTCGCGAGAAGAGGGGGATCCCAAAGAGCATCAGTCGCATACGGTCGACTTTTGATCGAGAATATTCTTCAGCCTTCCAGTGTCTTGGCACGGTTTCAGTCGAATGAGATTGGTTGCCGTAGATCTCGGCCCAGATGCCGCGCATTGACATGTTTGTGCGGTCAAAATCCTCGCCGCCGAGTTCAAGCCACTGCATGTGCGTTCTGAACCATTCCGGATACGTACGAAGATAGCGGTCGTCGGTCCATACTTTGTCGTGGCAACCGAAGTGGACGATCTTGGCGAGATTGCCGTGCTCGTGATGTGCGTGACAGATGTAGTCGTGCCACGGCATGACGTTGACCTTGATGTTGAAGTCCTGAATCATCATTGAGAAAACGGCTTGATCGCAGTTCTTCAGGTATTCGGCGTACTCAAGTGACTTTTCGTAGCAGTACGCAGTGAGTTTTTCCCAGTTTGGAAGTTTGTCGCTAACCACGATGCAGGCATTGATGTAGGCCTTGGCCTTCAGATTGTATTTCGTGTTTTGCGGCGGATTGACGAACTGATCGGCAACAGTCCAGATGGTGTTCCAGTTCTCGTCGTAACACTGGCCATAGGGCACATACTTTTCGAGCCCAGAGATGTCTGCCTGAATGGATGTATCCACATCAATCCAGATCGCAGTTTCGTATTCGTGAAGCAGATCGAAGATCTCATAGTGGGCGAATGCCAACAGGGAGTTCGGGTTGTTCCAACGACCGATCGGCATTCTGGCAAGGATCTCGTCTTTGAAGCCTTCCGGCCACGTAAAGTGATGGAGAACAACGTTCGGGATCTTTTTGAGTGCCGCTTCGTTTTTCGAACGAAGACCAGTGTGGTAGATCACAATATCGAAGCCGCCCTTCGGCATATATTTGTTGAGTGATAAGGCGACATTTCCTGCGGCGAAGATGATGTTGTCGGAACAAGCAAGGAAGTATGCAAGGCGTTTCTTGTTTTTGAAGGGGGTATTGATGGTCATTTGTATTCAGATGCGGAAGTACTGAGACGGATTGTGAATGGTATTCTGCTGTTCGAAGAAGTCTTCAAGACCTTTTGCAGGATCGGCGACGGCAGTCTCAAACTGCGGTTCAGGTAGTTCGTCGGAGAGAAGGTAGTCGAGATTTTCCTCAAGTGCTTCTACGGCTAGCTCCGCATTCAGGTTGCGAATGCACTTGTAGCCGTGAAAGCAAAGCTGATGCTGCGGATCTCTGAGGCCGCGACTGCAAAGGCCGCAACCGTCAATCGCAGAGACATAGCGGTGCAGGTTATACAGAGCAACTGATAAAGGTTCTCCGTGCGTCTGAAGTACAAACGCCTTGCAGGCTACCGAACGGGCGAGATGCATGAGACCGCTCGTCCCGGTTATGAGAAAACGGGCCTTTTTGAGGATGGTGGCGGCGTCTGCAATCGCCACACCAGTTCTGTCGATTACGTCACGCAGTCTGGCATCTTTTTTTGCTCCAATCTGGACGAACGTGAAACGATTTTTGAACTGGTCGATGAGCCCTTGCATGACCAAGGCGCTTACCGCCTTGTAGTTTTGTAGGCCGCCAGTCATAATGCAGACGTAATCCTCAGGAAGGCCGTCGGCCGAGCCCTGAAGTGTGATGGGAGGCACGTCGATGCAAACTTCGCCGCTCATGCCAAGACGCTCGGCGAGGCGAGTAATCATATGAGATTTTGGCCATGTGGTGATGTTTTTGGTATAGGATGGTGCGAGATAGCTGAATCCAGTGCTGTTGATGAAGACCGGGGTGAAGCCGAGACGGTCTAGTTTGGCAGTGGTGATCTTGATCTGGTCGTCGGCAAACGAATTGAAGCCGAGCCCATCAACGGTCTCGACGAAGTCGGCACCGCTGTAAAGCCCGATCGGATCACAGACGGTCAACTTTGTCCCATATGTTCTGTAGTAATTTCTGGCGGCTGCGAAAAGACAGAGATTGTCGCCGAGACCGGCCCAGGTAAAAAATAGATTTTTCACTCTGATTGTCCTTTGTCTGAGATAGTTATTGCTGATCCTGCAAACGATGCAGGCGTGAATAGAGTCCGTTGTGTTGGATCAGTTCGTCTTTGGTTCCGATTTCCACCAGACGGCCGTTTTGCAAAACGGCAATTCGGTCAGCGGAATCAATGCTTGAAAATCGGTGTGCAACCGTGATGCAGGTTTTTCCCTTGCGCAGAATTGCCAAGGCGTCGGTAATGCTCTTTTCGGTCTTGCTGTCCAGGGCGCTCGTAGCCTCATCCATGATGAGTATCGGAGCGTTTTTGAGAAAGGCTCGTGCAATGGCAAAGCGTTGCTTCTGTCCGCCGGAGAGCAGACAGCCGTTCTCACCTACCTTGGTGTTCAAGCCTTCGGGTAGCGTACTTATAAATTCGGTCAAGGTCGCACGGTTGAGCGCATGCAGGATCTCTTCGTCCGTGACGTTCTTCAACCCGTAGGTGATGTTGTTCCTGATAGTGTCATCGAATAACACGACATCCTGCGTCACGAATGAAATCTGATCTCGGAGACTTTCGAGCGTCAGATCCCTGATATCTCTGCCGTCCATCGTGATTCGGCCGGAAGTGGGATCCAGAAAACGAGGAAGCATGTTCACTAATGACGTTTTCCCAGATCCTGAAGGTCCGACCAAGGCGACGTGCTCGCCAGAATGTATGGTCAGGCAAATGTTTGAAAGTGCATCGTATTCCTGGTCCGGATAGCGAAGCGAAACATTTTCAAAAACAATGTCGCCTGTCTCGGCACTAAGCGTTTGCGCCCCCTCATCCTTTTCCGGCTTAGTGTCTAGCGTCTCAAAAATGCTTCGGGCGGCGACTGAAATGCTTGCAAAGGTTCCGTTCAACCCGGAGAGGTGTTGAATCGGCGCCTTGATGAGGAGTAGGGCGGAGAGAAAAGTGATGAATTCTCCGATGGTCAGCGCACCTTGTTGCGCCTCAAGAAGGGCAATGCCTACGACGCACGCAACGGCGACCATCGTGAGCAACTGAGTTACTGGAGTCGTGATTCCCTGCATTTTGATTAGTTTGAGGGACAGGCTGCGAATATGATCGTTGATCATCGCAAAACGTTTCTCTTCAAACGCGTACGTACCGCTGATTTTGATGAGCCGTTGAGCATCGAAGGATTCCTGAACTCGAGAAATCATGCGTCCGAGTGTTTCTTGACTGTCGCTCACGATGCGGCGCACTCGACGTGAGATTGTGCGCAACGTGAGAGCAAGTCCAGGAATGATGACGAAGGTCACCAGTGTAAGCTGCCAGTCGTGCCAGAAGAGGACACCGAGCAAGGCCAGAACTTGAACCGCATCACGAACCAGAACGGTAAAGGACTGTGCGGCGCCCGATAGGGCCACCGTCGCTTCATTGACGAATTTCGAGCAAATTCGGCCAGTCGCATGTTCTTGATAGGCAGCTTCGGGCCAGTGAAGAATCTGTTCGAACATCATGGTTCGAAGGGTTACGAGCACTGACTGACTCACTTGAGCCATCAAGTAGGTACTCATGACCGTGCAGAAGGCAAAGCTCAAGGTGACGCCAATGAGTGCCAATGGCGCGCCGTAAATCACCCAGTCTTCCTGGTTGTAAAAGCCAGCATCGGTAATTTTGCCGAGCAGAGTGGCCGTTATGGACGACATGCTGGCGGAGCCGAGAAGGAAAAAAGAGGCGATCGCCAGCCTGCCCTTATGTGGCAGGAAGAATCTGGTGAGACGACTCAGGTCGGCGTCGACGGCATCAATCCATTTCATGCCGGACCTCCATTTTCAGAGATGGGAGAAAGGGCCTGAAGGCGACAGAGTTCAGCATAGAGTCCATTCTTGGCTAGCAATTCATCACGCGTTCCCTGTTCCTTGATTTCACCACCGGCCATCGCGATGATAGTGGTGGCGTGTTCAATCGTGGAAAGACGATGAGCTACGATGAAGGTGGTGCGCCCCTTCAGCAAATGCAGAAGCGCAACCTTGATTTGAGCTTCGCTCTGGCTGTCAAGAGCACTCGTCGCCTCATCAAGGATGAGAATCGGCGCATTCTTGAGAAGTGCGCGCGCAATGGAGAGACGCTGCTTTTGTCCTCCGGACAGACGGTTGCCGGCTTCGCCAACGAACGTATCAAGCCCTTGGGGAAGAGAGGCGATGAAATCCGTGAGCGCTGCAGCCTCAACGACCTTGGCGACATCCTGATCCGTGGCATTGGGCATGCCGTAGGCGATGTTGTTGCGGATCGTGTCGTCGAAGAGAAAAACGTCCTGCGAAACGATCGCGATGTGCTTGCGAAGGGATTCGAGTGTGAATGTCCGAATGTCCCTGCCGTCAATCAGAATGCGCCCTTCAGTAGGATTCCAGAAGCGGGGGATCATGTGCACAATGGAACTTTTCCCTGCCCCAGAGAGTCCCACTAGAGCAATGCAGGATCCTGTGGGCGCAGTCAGAGAGAAATTGCGTACGGCCTCAGTCGAAGCTCCGGGATAACGAAGCGATACGTTTTCAAAGGTGACCTCTCCACGACATTCATCAAGCGTTTCCTTGCCTGAATTGTCTTCCGCATGTTCGTCAATGGAGGCAAAAATGCTTTCAGCAGCCATGCCCATCATGACAAAGCCCGTGTTGACGCCAGCAAGATTCTTCAAGGGGGGAATCATAAGAAGTAGAGCAGCAAGAAAGGTGACGAAATCCCCAAGCGTTAGCGCTTGAATATGAGCTTGATACATGGCAAATGCCAATACGATCGCAACACCTGTCATGCAGATCAGCTGCGTCAGTGGCGTGCCTAACGACGTAATTTTCGTCATGTCCAGCATCATTTGCTGAACTGCTCGATTGATGCTGGAAAAGCGATCCACTTCCAGGTCGTAAGCATTCGAGAGCTTGACCAAGCGATGGCCATCGTAGGTCTCGCGTACGCGTGTGAGAACTGTCGCGAAGGATTCCTGACACGTTGCCATGACGGCACGCATTTTATTGGCAATTGCCCGAAGCGTCATGGCAACGAGCGGAACAATGACAAGACTCACCAGAGCCAGCGTCCAGTTGTGCCAAAGGAGCACGATTGTCAGGCTGATGACCTGCCAACTATCTCGAACAAGAATGATGCAGGACTTCGTGGCGTTTGAAAGGGCGACATTGGCTTCGAAGACGAACTTAGATGCAATGGCACTGGAATTGTTCGCTTGGTACGAAGGAGCAGGCCATCGGATCAACTTCTGATAAATCTGAGCGCGCAGATCGGAAAGGACAGACTGACTGACTTTTCCCAACAGGAAATTGCTCATGAACATGCTTCCGCCATGCAGAATGGAGATTAGGACGAGCCCTATCGGTGCGGCCACGACGATCCACGGCTCCTGATTGTAGAAGCCGATGTCGGTCAATTTGCCAAGAAGCGTGGCAATAAGCGAGGAGGCAGCACCAGCTGCCACCATGAAGACGACGGCGAGAACGATCTGCCAGCGGTACGGAGGGAGATACGTAAGCAGGCGCTTCAAGCTTGGGTTGATGGAGGGGAGGTTGAATTTCAATTCATTACTCCGGACTGCTTGATGTTGGAGGCTGAGGGTTTCATGACCGCACTTGTGTTCAGATCGACGAAATCGTTGTTCTGTTTCATGGCCCAGAAGATGCCATCCTGAATGTCGTCATCAGGAGGCAACTGAGGTTTTTGAAAATGGTTAAAGATGGGGCTCAATTACGTCGAAGACCGTGTCAGGTGAAAGCGCCTGAAGTTTTTTGCAGACCTCTTCGTCTGTCTTCAAGCAGATGCTCTGCCAGTGCTGGACCAGCCACTCGCAACTGGATATGCAGACATCCTCGGTCTCAAGGTTGTAATTTTCCGAATAGCCGTAGAATGCGACGGACGTAGGACCGAAGAGCACGCATGAGGGCAGTCCGCAGAGCGCGTGACGCATGTGGATCATCCCGCCCTCGGGCCCGATATGAAGCTTGGCGTGCTTGAGGAGCACGAGAAGTTCTTCGAACGAAGTTCGCCCGCTGAGATTGAGAATGCCGTCAGGCACGTAGTCCTCGGCTTCGGGACCGATGTAGACCAGTTTCGTATTTGGATGAACGTCGTGAACCTTTTCCCAAAGTTCGAGATAGTGCCTCTTGGGCCAGAGCTTGGTGGAGTCCTTGTATTCACTCGTGTTGTCGACTGAACGGTTGAACGTGATGAACCGTCCAGATTCGAGATTAAAGGACTTGAGGATCTTTTCGTCATTTTGGGTTCTGATCTTCAGGTCGAGTCCTGTGATGCCGAGCTTGTGACCGACGTCGGGCTGCGTGATACGATTGCCGTTCTGGATCATGGCGAGGAATTGGCTGAAGCCGTCGACGCGGGGGGAATGGTCGTAGAAAAAGCTGAAACGTTTGGAATAGCTCTGATAATGGCGGGCGAGCTCGACAAGCTTGGGATTCAGAGCTTGTAGACGACTCCAGTCGGCATGCCATATCATTGGAAGACGCTCCTTCATGCGAAGGATTAGGTCGTAGCCGTAGAAATTTTGGTCAAGGTCGCTTTTGGCAAAACTGCCATGCAGATAATTGTCTTCGGGATGGTAGAGCTTTAGAGTGATCTTGGGCTTGAAATAGAAGTCAATCTCGACGTTGTCGCCTGTATATTCCTTGAGTTTCTTTGCGTAGTTGAGGTGAACGAGGCCGTCCCCCACGCCGCCGTCGCAATAAATGGCAATGGTGACGCAGTTCGGTTTCCGGGTGCAAATGGCCTTGAGCCTAGCGGAAATGCGACGAAGTTTCGAAAAGAGTTTCATAGACAAAAAGAGAGGAGATGGAGCATTTCATTGGGGTTGGCACATGATTGAGAGTCAGAAGGCTTCAGGATGGACAAGGGCTTTTGACTCAATGGACTCGTGTGTAACGCGTTCTTTTCTGAAGCGACCGATATGATCGGCGGCAAAGTGCATGGCAACGCTGATGTAATACCACAGGGGTTGGTTGCTCTCATTCTGGGAGACGTTCATAAAATGGTGGTCGACTCGGCTTTCTCGAGAGCGTGTCGAAGGCTGTTTTTGTAGTCATGGCTGTGCTTTAATGAATTGGTCAAGCGCCTCACTAAGAATGTCGGGCGTATAGCTCGAGCATGCACGGGGACTCACAGATGCATATCCAGACGGGTCGATGTAAAGCGTTGCGTCGTCGCAGGAGAAGGAGACGCTATGCGTCGACAAGGCACCCCAGGCGTCTTTTGCAGCGTATTCTGACCAGTAGTCTCGGTCGTTCGGTGGAAAAACTACGAAGGTAGGAATGTCATAGAAGGCTGCGAGGTGGGTCACCGATGTGTCTGGCGTCACGACGAGCGTCATTTGCTCGATGAGCGCCGTAAGTTCGTGAAATGTCATCGCAGGCAGATAACGGATCCTATTGTTGGACGTGAGGCACGGCACCTTTGCGTGCACGATGATGCCGTCAAATCCTCTTTTGAGGAGAACCTGAGCCATTGTGTCCGTTTGGCTCTGGGTGAAGCACCTGTCTGCGTCCCGCGCAACAGTGTTGAGGTATGCGAGCCGCACGGGGTGTTTGGCCGGGAAAAGTGTCCTGATCGTTTCACGCGCTCGCGTCTGATCGGCAGTCGATGCAAAGCCTGCGGGCATCACCCGTTTTTCGTTATGGTGGGTAAGAGCACCGAGAACCAACGCCATGCGTTCAGAAATGTGCGCCTTCTCGCGATAGGAGATGAAGCCGCTGTAGGCATTGAGCTTGCTGCATAGTTCGGAAACGGTGAGCACAGGGCACGAGAGTTGTTTGATGAGCTGCAGGCGTTCCTTTCCGCAGCGAACACCCATGTAGGTAAGGTCTACTGTGACGTCGGGGGAGAATGTGAGGCTAGCATCGATCTCGCGCTCAAGTGCCCAAACGTCATCGAAGATGGGATTGTCGAAGTGGTCGAGGAGCGATTCGGGCGTCATGACGGACACGGATTCGATGCCGTTCTCCTTGAGGCGGTGGGCGAGTCCGGCGACGTAGAGACTGTCGCCCCAGCCTTCGCTCGTTGAGATGAGAAGCACTTGCCGAATAACTTCCGGGATGGCGCGCGTGTTCTTCGATGAGGCGTCGTGAACCCTGAGGCGGCGCAGGCGAGACGCGGTTCGTCGGTCGCGGTTCTTCTGACGAAGGTAGTTCGCCAGCTTGCTTCGAATGGAGGAAAACATGGTGCCTTAGAGTCCTAGGTCCTTCGCTGTCACAGCCGCCGTGCCGAAACGGCCAACCACGATACCGGCTGCACGATTGGCGGTCTGAACGGCGTCATGCCAGCTTTTGCCTTCGGTGAGCATGAGGGCGAGCGTGGCGATGACCGTGTCCCCGGCGCCAGAGACGTCGAAGACTTCAAGTGCTTCAGTCGGAAAGTGGGTGTGTCCGCCGCTCTCAAAGAGTGTCATGCCTTCTTCGCTTCTCGTGAGAAGAAGTTTGTCGAGCTTGAGGGTTGAGCGGAGCGTTTCGGCCTTTTGGAGCAATTCCTTCTCCGATTTCCACGGCCCCATAACTGCGGCAAGTTCGGCCAGGTTAGGCGTTAGGACGGTGGCGCCAGTGTAGGGAGCATAGTTGCTTCCTTTGGGATCGATGAGCGTGAGCGCGTTGTTTCTACGGGCGGCTGCTATCAGTTCGTCGACGCGGCCAAGGGCCCCTTTCTTGTAGTCGGAGAAGATCACCGTTCGTGCGGATTCGATTTGATTGAGGGCGGTGCGGGTAAGCCTTACGAGCGTTTCATCGCTCGCTTGCCTTTCAAAGTCGGCTCGTACGATCTGTTGGTTCTGCGCGATGATGCGGATTTTCTGAACGGTGACGTAGGAGTCGGTCCCGACGACCAGATGGTCTTCGATGCCTGCATCGGCAATCATTTGTCGAATGATGTTGGCTTCTGGGTCGGTACCGACGAGGCCACAGAGTGCAACTTTGGCGCCAAGGCAGGACAGGTTGAGCGCAACGTTGGCGGCACCGCCTAAACGGTTTTCAATGCCGGCGACATTGACGACGGGGACTGGCGCTTCTGGGGAAAGACGAGCGGCAGTTCCTTTCCAATAGCGGTCGAGCATGACGTCACCGACGACAAGAATTCGGTTGGTGTGGTTGAGCATAATGAGGGTTTGGTGTCTGTTATTGATGGAGTGATAATGAATTGGTGATTGATCGTTGTTGAGAATGTAAACGAGGTCGATGGCGAGGCTCAACAGATCTTTGCCTTGATCAAGTGGTTGGGTAGTTTCGATGCGGCGTCGTGAGCAGAACGATGGTTGAAGACGTCACGATGTGAGACCGTTGGAACGACTTCGTCGGCGGAGCTGTGATCAGGCCTTTCGGATTGTCCGTGATCGAGAGGACGAGTACCTTGCAAAAGGCCGCAAAATGCAGAGCGCCATATTGGCTGTCAGCCTTTCTGTCAGTTAGGGGGGCAACGACAGAACGGCGTTCGCCGCGTCGTTGGCGTTTGGGGAAAAGGCGTCTTGACGGGCGTTTTTTGTTCGGGGGCAAATTGTCTCGAAATGGACAGCCGAACAGTTATTTTCGAGTGTTAAAAGTGATCGTGCCCGGGGG
>ERZ791574.1760-NODE-1760-length-10405-cov-3.362415_pt1 | contig 10405 bp, 10 predicted proteins | sample MGYA00433098_ERZ791574 | MGnify/ENA primary metagenome ERZ791574 (study PRJEB30046, sample SAMN00791933) | human gut metagenome | study: EMG produced TPA metagenomics assembly of the A metagenome-wide association study of gut microbiota in type 2... | reverse complement strand
CACACGCCCCGCGAGACAGCGTGGAAGTGCGCAGCGGCAAGCTGTTGCCATGGCGCAGCGCTGCGGAGATTATCGACTGGTCGCTGCCGTGCCCTTCGATTTTTTCGACGAAGGATGAAATCCACGAGCGGTACGGCATTTCCGCCGTCCGGCCGCTGGCGGACAACACCATGCGCCGCATTATTCGCGGCGTGGACAAGTTCACGATCAAATCCGGGGCGCCGTTCATCGTTGATTGTAACCATTCCGGAGGTGGGCACGTCACGGATAGCCAAGAGCCGTGTAAAACGATTACGGCAAAGCACACCGGTGACATTTGCCGGCCGGTCCTCACGCCGCTGACGATGACGAACACCAGCAACAGTGCCGGAGCACCGGCCGCCGAACCAATGAACACAGTCCGTACAGGCGGAGGCGGCGGGCAGATGCTGCTATCGCCGTCACTGATCCAGTACCACACGGAGAAAACAGAAAGCGCCCGAGCGGCTGGACTGGATAAGCCCGTCTGCACGGTGGACGCCTCGAACCGTTACGGCCTTACCTGCGCGAATCTGGTGGAGTATTACGGCGGCGGCCGGCCGTTGGATGTGCAAAGCCCGATGCATACGGTCACGAGCCACGACCGGGAAGCCGTGGTTGCTGCACATGTAGTCAAGTATTACAGCGGGGTGGACGGTGAGAAAGCGGGAGAGCCGCTGCCGACAGTGACGGCCATCGACCACAATGCGGTATGCGCTGCCCACGTGGTCAAGTACAAGCGGGACGAAGTCGGCACACGGCCGTCGGAGCCGCTGCCGACACAGACAGCGGGCGGCGTGTTTGGCTGCTGCAAGGCAGTGCTTTGTAAAATCGGCACATCTGAGCGGCTTCACTACTGGCCGAAGATCCGCGATCTGCTGAACCGGTACTGTGGCTACGCACTGGGCACGGATGACCTGCTGCTCCTGTCAATCGGCGGGGTGCTGTACTATATCGCGGATATCGGCTTGCGGATGCTGTCGCCTCGGGAGCTGTACAACGCCATGGGCTTTCCGCCGGATTACATCATCGACCATGATGCGGCCGGAAAGCCATACCCGAAGACACAGCAAGTAGCCAGATGCGGCAATGCCGTCTGCCCGCCGATGGCTGCGGCCGTTGTGGCAGCGAACCTCCCGGAGTATGCAGTGCCAGGGAAAATTGAGACGATGGCCGCACTCGCTGATGCGGTGGCCATGTGATGGGGGGCGAATCAGTGAATGCACTTTTGAACTACCCCGGCGCAAAGTGGGGCATGGCACAGGAAATCGTGCAAATTATGCCGCCGCACAGATCCTATTTGGAGCCGTTCGCCGGTTCTTTGGCCGTACTGTTCAACAAACCGCGATCGGCGATCGAGACCGTGAACGACATCGACGGGGATATCGTGAATTTTTTCCGCGTCCTGCGTGCAGACCCCGAGCGGCTTGCCCGGGAAATCGACTTGACGCCATATGCGCGCGCAGTCTTTGACGATGCGTACGAGAATCGCGGCGAAACAGACTTCGACCGTGCGGTGCGGTTCTGCATCCGGAGCAGGATGGGGCACGGCTTCAAGACGTATCAAAAGACCGGATTCAAAATCGACGTTTATGCGCGTGAGCGTAGTTACTGCCTGAACTGCTGGAACGATATGCCCGAGAACATACGGGCCGCGGCCGAGCGGCTGAAAGAAGTACAGATAGAGAATCGCCCGGCGCTGGAGCTGATTCGGCGTTTCCGGCACGAGAACGTGCTAATCTATGCAGATCCGCCGTATTTGCTTGAAACGCGCAGTGGAAAGCAGTATCGGCACGAAATGACAGACGCGGACCATGAGGCATTGCTGGCAGCGCTGAAAGCACATCCGGGCCCGGTCATCCTATCCGGGTATCATTCGCCTATGTATGACAGTGAGCTGCACGGCTGGAACATCATCGAGCGGAAGGCCTATAACCAGAATGGCGATAGGCGCACGGAAGTGCTCTGGTGCAATTACGAAATACCGACATTGATCGGATAAGGAGGACAACCATGAAAATCTACATATCAGGGAAAATCGCCGGTGATCCGGATTATAAGGGGAAATTCGCCCGAGCGGCTGCACAACTTGAGCGGCTGGGCGCGACGGTCATCAATCCGGCCACAGCGCCGGAGGGGCTGGCCAAGCTGGACTATATGCGCATCTGTTTCGCCGAGATGGAGGCGGTGGACTACGTTGTGTTCCTGCCGGACTGGGTGGAATCCGCCGGCGCGAAGCTGGAACGCGCGTGGTGCGACTATGTCGGCGTGCCGACGGCAGACTGGGACAATTTTCGGGTAGATATGCTTGTGGCGTATCTCGGCGGGCGGGAAGGCTGGGCATGGCGCATATCAGGCTTGCGAATCTATGATAAGCCTCGCGCACTGAGCACGCTTTGTCGTCCGTATGAGTGCGATGATTGCGATGCGAAATGGGCAACTGACTGCAACGCTTGCCTTGACAAGGGCAAAATCAAGCGCCCACCGCAGAGCTGGCGCTATGTGGAGGTGACTTAATTGGACTGGAAGCGGGAGGCGGCCGATGAGCTGCGCAACTACATGAACCGAAAGGCGGCAATTGCAAACATCAGCGGTCAGATCGCTGACCTGGCGACGGAGATCACGAGCATCCGCAGCGCCTCGGCGGACGGCAATCCGGTCGCAGGCGGCTCGAATGGCCGGGACGATGCGCTCGTCAACAACATCCTGAAACGTGAGCGGCTGGAAGAGGCGCAGCGCTTGACCGAGAACCGGGTGCGCCGCGTGGATCGCGCCTTGAATCAGCTCTCCGAGCGGGACAGGTGCGTGCTGCAGCGATTTTACATCACGCCGTGTATCGGAGGCGTCGAGCGGCTGTGCCGGGAATTGGCCATCGAGAAAACAACTGCTTACCGCTGGAAGGATTGCGCACTGCGGAATTTCACGATAACGATGTATGGTCTCACGGAGATGTGAGCGTAACGTGGGAAAAAATCGGGAACATTTTCACGGGAATCTGTGTTAAAGTGATATCGCGGGATTGCGAGAGAGGCCAGTCCCGCAAGTCACTTTGTGATATACCTCTCTTCCTTTGATTCTTTTTGCAGAATGTACGCATGGCTTTTTCTCTTGTCTCTGTCAACTCCGGTTTTCTCATGTCTCTCAACAAAGCAAAGCACCGGCCCGGTTTCGGGTTCGGTGCTTTGTGCATTCTGGTGCGGTTATGAATCTGAAACAACTTACCTACAAACTGCAGGCGGCGCTGAACCAGCGCGGCGAGCATTACAAAGTCAATCAGTTACAGCACTACTCCGAGCGGCTTGGCCGGATGGTAACAAAATACGTGCTGGAAAAGGCAGAAACCGATGAAACCGGGAAGCATATCAGCACGCGCGTACTGGAGACTTACAGCATGGCGGATGTCGTAAAAACGCTGGCGAAAATCTATAGCGGGTGATCCCATGAATCTCACGCCAAAGCAGCGCGCTTTTGCGGATTTTTACATCGAATTGGGCAATGCGACCGAGGCGGCGCGCCGGGCGGGATACTCGGCGAAAACCGCCAAATCCATCGGAGCGGAAAACCTGACAAAACCTGACATAAAAATCTATATAGCGCGGCGGCAGGAAAAAATCGAATCCGAGCGCACGGCATCCCTGAAAGAGATCCAGGAGCTGCGCACGGCGATCATGCGCGGGCAGGAAAAAGACCAGTTCGGCATTGAAACCTCCATCGCTGACCGCCTCCGTGCGGCGGGCGATTTGGAGAAGTCGCTGCGCATCAAGGAAGAGCAGGAAACAAAGGCGGCGGCGCGTGCATCTGCGCACTATGAGCTGCCTGCGCGCGTCATCGGCCGGGCGTTTGTCGATATCAACCGGCGCATTCAGCCGAACATGACGTACGTCTTCGAGGGCGGCCGCGGCGGCCTGAAATCGTCGTATATATCCCTGAAAATCGTCGAGCTGCTGAAAAACAACCCGACGATGCATGCCTGTATCATCCGCAAGATGGGTAACACCCTGAAAGACAGCGTGTATGCCCAGATGAAATGGGCGATCAACGAACTGGGGCTGTACGATGAATTTAACTGCAAGCTGTCGCCGCTGGAAATCGTGCTGAAAGAAACCGGTCAGACGATCTATTTTCGTGGCTGTGACGACCCGCTGAAACTGAAATCCATCAAGCCGCCGTTCGGCTATATCGGCATCCTGTGGAAGGAGGAAAAAGACCAGCTTTGCGGGCCGGAAGAAGAACGTTCTATTAACCAGTCCGTGCTGCGTGGCGGTGCGGATTCCTACGATTTTTCGTCGTATAACCCGCCGAAAAGCAAATCCAGCTGGGTCAACATGGAGCGGCTTGCCCCGAACCCGGGGCGCGTATTCCATCATTCCAGCTACACGGAAGCCCCGCCGGAATGGCTGGGCGCGAAGTTTATTTCCGACGCAGAACACCTGAAGGAAGTCAACCCGGCCGCGTACGAACATGAATACGAGGGCGTGGCCAACGGTGACGGCGGCAGCGTCTTTGACTATCTGGAACTGAGGGAAATCACGGACGAAGAAATTTCGCATTTTGACCGCATCTTCCAGGGCGAGGACTGGGGCTGGTATCCTGATCCGTACTGCTTCATCCGCTGCTACTACGACAGCGACCGTGAGGCGGTGTATATCTTCGCAGAACACTACGTCAACAAGGAATCGAACGAACAGACGGCGCGTTGGATCATCGAGCACGGCTATGACGATTACACCATCACGGCCGATTCGGCCGAACCGAAAAGCGTCAACGATCACCGCGAAATGGGCCTACCCGTCACAGGTGCCGTCAAAGGCCCGGGGTCGATCGAACACGGCATGAAGTGGCTGCAGCGCCGGCGCATCATCATCGACCCGGTGCGCTGCCCGAATGCAGCGAAAGAATTTTCAGAATACGAATACGAGCGGGACAGAGACGGCAACGTCGTCACCGGATACCCGGACGTGAATAACCATAGCATCGACGCCACGCGGTACGCACTGGAACCGCTGACGATGCGCAGGGGGGCAAGTGCATGACTGTAAATATTTTGGGGACGGAATATGAAATCATTGAAGCCACGGCGGCCGAAGATGCAATGCTTGAAAAGTGCGATGGTTACTGCGACAAAACGGTAAAGACCATTGTTATTTCAAAAAAGGCCAAAGACTGCGACCTAAAAGACTTTGGCGTCTATCAGAAAAAAGTTATGCGTCATGAGATCATTCATGCATTTCTGTTTGAAAGCGGGCTGTCCGAAAACTTTACGCATCCGGAATACGGCCATGACGAAACATACGTGGACTGGATTGCTTCGCAGTTTCCGAAAATGTGCGAAGTATTCAAGGAGGTTGGCTGCCTGTGAAAATCAATATCCCGCTGGACAGCGTGAAAAAGCAGATCCGCGAAGAATTCCGCATTGCGCCGCTGGTAACGCCAGAAATGCGCGAAGCGGAAGATCTGTGGATGCAGATCTGGATGGGCACCCCACCGTGGGCAAACGATCAGGATCGCACCATCAATTTTGCAAAGGCCGTGACCGGCGAAGCTGCGCGCCTTGCGACGATGGGCGTCAGCGTCGAACTGTCCGGCTCGGCCCGCGCGGATTGGCTGCAGGAACGTCTGAACGAAGAACTGATTCCGTTCCTGCGTGACATGGTGGACGTTGGCTGCGCCGCGGTATGTTCCTGCTGAAACCCACGCCGGACAGCATCGGTCTGTACACGCCGCCGGAATTTACGATCACGGCTGTGGACAACCGCAAGCGTGTGATCGGCGTCGTGCTGTATGACACGAAGGCAACGCCGGATTATTACTACGTCAAGGCCGAATACCACCGCTATGAAGGGACGCATTATGTGGTTTCCAACCGCGCGTTTCGGGTGGCGAAGGGCAAAACAGCGGCATCCCGTGTAAATCTGGATGAAGTGCCGGATTGGGTGGGCATCCTGCCGGACGCCGTGCTGGATGATACCTCGCCGCTGTTTGCCGTGTGCACCATGCCGGATGCCAACAACATCGACGGCGGTGCCTGCGGTATGTCCATCTATGCCAACGCCCTGCCGGAGCTGCGTGGACTGGATGTTGCATGGTCTGCCATGGTGGACGAAATTCAGGATTCCCGGTCGATCGCCCTTGTGGATGACCGTCTGCTGCGCGAGCCCGGCCGGAAAAATGTTTCCGTGCGGCTGCCGCGCTATGTGCAAAACGTTGCCGGCTCGGCGGCCGAAAGCTTCTATCAGGAAATTGACCGCAAGCTGAAAACAGGCGAACGCCAGACCGGCATCAATATGCTGCTGCAAAGCCTGTCAACCAAATGTGGCTTTTCCGAAGGATATTTCAGCTATAACGAAAAGCAGGGCCTTGCCACTGCGACGCAGGTGGAAGCCGATGACCGTCGCACCATCCAGCGCATCAAGGACATCCGCGACCGCATCCAGGCAGCTTTGGATGATCTGATTCAGGCGCTGAACGACTACGCTGATATCTACGATCTGGCGCCGTATGGCACCTATACCGTGGCGTACAATTTCGGCGACATCACGTACAGTTATGAAGAAGACCGGCAGAACACGAAAAGCCTTTGCCAGCTCGGCGTTTTGCCGTGGTGGATGTATCTGGTGCGCTTTGAAGGCTTCAGCGAAGACGACGCAAAAGCGGCCTACGCCGAAGCCAACACAGCAAAGCCGGGGCTGTTCCCTGATTCCGAATGATCACCCCGGAACAGTTCCAGGAGATCGGCGAAACCCTGCTGCCGCTGCTGGATGCGCTGACGGAATGGATCGCGCGCGACATGATCGAGCGCTTCATGATCCGGTTCGGCCGCGGCGAAAAGAAGCTGCTGACCGGCACGGATGAATGGCAGGCATGGGTGCTGGAACAGGCCGGCGGGAATCTGGACGAAATTCAGAAGGCGTTGGCCAAAAGCACCGGCAAATCGCAGCAGGAGATCGCGAAGATCTTCAAGGACAGCGGCATTCAGGCAGCAAAGGCGGACGCAGAAGCCGCCGCCGTGACGTTTTCCGGCCTGTCGTCCGGTATGATGGCAATCATCACGGACGCCTATGAACGCACGGCCGGCGAAATTTCCAACATCACGCGCACGACGGCCGGCGCGACCAATCAGGCGTTTATCGACATCTGTGACGCTGCGTATTGGAAAGTACGCACCGGCGCGCAGTCCTACACCGCCGCCATGCTGGAAGGCGTGAAGGCGCTGGGACAGGTGCAGCCGATCGTGCGCTATCCGTCCGGCCACAAGGATACGCTGGAAGTGGCGGTGCTGCGCTCCATCCGCACCGGCGTGGCGCAGTCATCCGGGAACATGACGATACAGCAGTGCAAAGACATGGGCTGGAATCATGTGCTGGTGTCGCAGCATCTGGGCGCGCGTGTATCAGATGCCGATCCGATCGCCAATCATGCCGGCTGGCAGGGCAAGGTGTACTGTATCGACGGCAAGGACGCGCAGTTCGATAACCTGCTGGACGCGACCGGCTACCCGGAAAATCCGCTTGGCCTGTGCGGCTATAACTGCCGCCATTCCTTCACGCCGTTCCTGCCGGGCGTCAGCCAGAATCACAACAAACCGATCGATACAGAAGCCAACAGGCGCGCCTATGAACTGTCGCAGACGCAGCGCGCGATGGAACGCCGCATCCGGGCGCAGAAGCGCAAGTGTACGGCGCTGCATACAGCCGTGAAAAACTGTGAAGATCCGGCGGCCAAGGCAAAGCTGCAGGAGAAATATGCGCAGTCCGCAAAGCGCCTGCAGGATCAGAACGCGGCCTACACGAAGTTCTGCACAGACAATGACCTGAAACCATACCACGAGCGGCTGGCCGTTGCCGGCTGGGATCGCTCAGCGGCGTCAACCGCATCTGCGGCGGTACGCAAAGAACTTGATAAATACAAGAAATATCACTATAATAAAGACGGAACGATAGTTGTAACTGATGACTGGACTTCAAAAGCCAAACCACACGTTCCCGGGCAGTATCGTTCTTATGCAGTTGTTGATACCGCTTCTATGGGCGGCAAACAACGCGACAGAACATTTTTTGATGCGGATGGTTGGCAATGCAGGCAGATCAGCAATGGGCCGCATGGGAATCCGAAAAGGCATCCATACGGGGCCGAAGGAGAGCACGCGCACGACATTACCTGGGATGACGACAGGCGTCAGACCAGGGCGATGCGTGAGCTCACCGATCAGGAACGAAAGGAGAACGCGGATATACTGTGAACGCGAAGGATTTAAGGGCTTGGATTGATGACCTTACCCAAGACATTGATTTTGCATATCAAGGGAAATTCGGGTCTATTTGCCCATTCAGCCGAGAGGACATTGCGCTTTGCTACGATGGATATGCAGTGGACGCACATTCGGTGGACGATGCAATGAATATTCCGTTTATTTGTGGTAAGTCACTTTCGCAGATCTGCGACCAGCTGGATATTTAAAAACAACGTCAAGATAAATCCAATGTGAAAATTATTTCACATAATAATTAGAGAAACCATCTTACCAGTCGGCAAGGTGGTTTTCTTATACCCAAAATCGAATCAGGATACGCAGGGGCGGACGGGAAACCGGCTGCCCCTTTGCCATATCACGACCCTGCCGGTGGTTCATCCGGCTCAATCCGTACAGCTGACGAGCTGTTAAAAATCACGTTCAGGAGGATTACGCATGAAGAACATCGAGACCATTCTTTCCGACTTCGGTATTACGATTCCGGAAGGAAAAGCGACGGATCTGCGCAAGGCCGTCGCCGAGAACTACAAGACCGTGGCGGAATTCACCAAATTGCAGGAACGCCACGACGCGCTGGACACATCGCTGAAAGACGTGCAGGGCAAGCTTGCCGCCTTTGACGGCGTGGATGTCGCAGCGCTGAAAGGTCAGATCACGACCTTGACCAATGACCTGCAGACCGAGCGGGACAACCGCAAGAAGGACGCCGCTGCCGTGAAGCTGCGCAGTACGGTGGACACGTTCCTGTCGGGAAAGCATTTCGTCAACGACATCACGCGCGAAAGCATCACGGACAAGCTGGTGACAGCACTGGGGTCTGACGATGCGCGCGGCAAGTCGATCGACGACCTGTTTATCGGCCTTGTCACCGATCGGGACGGCAAGGAGATCCCAGGCATCCTTGTGGCCGATCCCGCCAGCAAGGCGCGCTTTTCTTCCGATCACAGCGGCATGGTGCCGCCGGCGGGGGGCGCAAAAGAATACGTAGCCCAGAAATACAAAAACAATCCGTTTTTCAGGGGCTAAGACTACGAAAGGAAATGATGATCTATGTCTATCCAGTACGGTTCCCTTTACGTGGATGAGCAGTACAAGGCAACTGTTCTTCCCAACCTGTTTTATAAGACCTGGCTTGTGCCCGGCGTGACCTATCAGGACGTGATGGTCGACGGCGCCGGCGGCTGCTACTGGCACAAGCTGACCTCCACCGCAGCATCTGTCGGCACGCCCGGCCGTGACTTCACGGACACCGCTGCCGCTGACACGCTGGTTCAGGCCGTTTTCAACAACAACATTCATGCGTCGAAGAAGATCTACGGCGTGCAGGCCGCTGCTGTGGCGTTCCCGATCGCCGAGGAGCATCTGGCACTTGCCACCCGTGAAGTTGCGGAGGCAAAGAACCAGTGCGCGCTTGCCTGCCTGATCTCCGAGGGTACTGCATCCACCAACACCACGAAGACCACTGCGGCCAACTTCAAGGCGCAGGTACTGGCCGAACGCAAAGCCATGGTCAAGGCGAAAGCTAACCCCACCATCGTGCTTTGCAGCCCGGACTTCTTCGCGACGATGCTGGAGTTCGCCGGTGAGAAGTATATCCCGACGTCCAACGAAATGCTGCTCGCCGCCGCTGCCGGCGGCCAGGTAGGCAGCTTCATGGGCTTTACCTGGATCGAAGTCAATGGCTTCGCGTCGTCTGCTGATCTTGCCTACTATCCGCACGGCGGTACGAAGGCCAGCGTCACGGCGGCGAACCTTGCGAAGGTGGAATTCATCATGTACGATCCGAACGCCTTCGGTGTCGGCGATAACTTTAGTATCGTCCGCATGGTCGATTCTGAGCTGTTTGCCGGCACGAAGGCACAGGTCGAGGAAAACGCCGCCCTGCGTGTGCTGGACGCTGCGCAGGTGCACGTGAAGTCCTACGCAAGCGCGTGATCGGCAGGTGAATCACGGTGTACGCGGATTTTGACATATACGTAAAACGGTACGGGGACGATCTGTCCCCTTTTTGCGACGAAGTGACTGCTGCCCGCTACCTGCGTGCGGCGTCGCGGGAGATTGACCGCTTTACGTTTGGCCGCTTCGGCGGCACGCTGCCGGAAAGCCGTCAGGCCGATGCGCTCGACGACGAGCTCA
>ERZ791574.1758-NODE-1758-length-10416-cov-2.315510_pt1 | contig 10416 bp, 7 predicted proteins | sample MGYA00433098_ERZ791574 | MGnify/ENA primary metagenome ERZ791574 (study PRJEB30046, sample SAMN00791933) | human gut metagenome | study: EMG produced TPA metagenomics assembly of the A metagenome-wide association study of gut microbiota in type 2... | reverse complement strand
CAACTGCAGCGATTTCAGGGCGAAATCCTTAGGATAGCGGGTCTCATTCAGGATACGCCGCAGGAGCGGCAGAGCCGCTCCCAGATCGTAGGGCGAGATCCGCACCACATAGGCGCAGCCCAGATCCGTCAGGTCACGGGGCGCCCGAAAGAGCTGGCTACGGATCCCTGCACGGTTCAGCGCTCTTTGCATCCGCTGCGCATACGTCACGGAGCGGGCAAGGATCAGATCATATTCCACACTTGTTCCTCCTTCTCTTCGCTCTTTCTGCGACGCGAGCATACCGGCCTTACGTCCGGTATGGCAGCGTAGAAAAAAGGAGACGTACCGAATGTACGTCTCCTTGTAATATATGCACTGTAACGGTCATTTGACCGTCTCGATCAAAGCCACGGCATGGGCCGCCATCCCGGAGCCGTCCCCGGTGAAGCCGAGGCCCTCCTCCGTGGTGGCCTTCACGTTCACCCGCTCCGGGTCGATGTGCAGCGCCATTGCTATGTTTTCCGCCATCTGCTGTCGGTAGGGGCCTACCTTCGGAGCCTGCGCCAGCAGCGTGGCGTCGATGTTCACCACGGCGCGGCCCGTTTCCGCCAGCAGCCGTCCTACCTCCGCCAGCAGCTTCAGACTGGAAATACCGGCGTAGGCCGGGTCCGTATCCGGGAACACACCTCATAGGCCTCCTTCCACTCCTGAGGCACATGGCTGAAGATACGTTCTCGCTGGGTACGCCCTTTCCAATAAGGGATCACTTCGCGTTCATAGGTGTCGATGTCTTCCTGGCTGATCGTATAACGCTGCAATTCACGTGTGTTCAAGACATGCAGGTCCTCCACACTATGGCAGGTCAGTTCCGGGAAAGTCGGCACACATTTCGGTTTCGGTCCGCGTTCGCCCACGATCAGTTCGTCCTTGCCGATATAGATCGTCTTCTGCTTGCAGATCTCATAAAAATTCATGGCCCGAAGAATCGGAATCGGATATTTTCCGTAGTTTTCCTTGTAGAAACGAGTTTCTATCAAAGCGCGTTCAATAGACAGGGAGGGCTCGGCTTCGAACGTCTCTTGTCGAAGACGTTTGATCCGGTCATTCATTCCATAGGCATTTGCCTCTACTGTGGGGGCGAAATTAGATGCACTGTGCGGTGCACGCTGAGCTGTGATTATAGTCATATTATATAAAAGGCTATTTTTATTCAATTATTTTAATCTGATAAATTCCGGACAAAATGATGCAGAGATAAAACCACCGACCCAAGCCAATGACTTCAGATACTAATGCAAACCGAAAGAGCTCTTATCCGAAAACGGTAAAAGAGAAAAGGGAAGAACACCTGTCAAGAAATCAGGCAATTGAATAGTCGTCTATAAGATTTAACGAACATATCGTAACAATTTAAAATCAACACTCGAAATTAAGTGTATGATTGCAGCAAATATAGACATTTTTCCATAAAAACAAAAAAAATCATATTTATTTAATAGAACCCAAGCCCCCTATCTTGTAAAAAGATCAAGCAATCCCATACGCTTTCAACTTATTATAAAGCGTTTTGCGGTCAATACCCAACAGTTGGGCTGCTCTGGTCTTATTGTTACCGGCTTCTTGCAGGGCACGTTTAATCATTTCGCATTCGTGCGATTCGTTTTTCAACTGGATATTGACCGGAGCGGAAATCGGGTCGGCAGTCAGTTCTTCTGGAAGCTCGCTAGGGGTAATATAGCGACCGGTCGCTAACAGGGTAGCATACTTGATGGCATTCTTCATCTGACGCAAGTTACCCGGCCACGAATAAGACTGGAAAATCCGGATCACGTCATTATCAAAGCCAATAATATCTTTCTGCAATTCTATATTGGCTTGATCCAGGAAGTTGTTGGCAAACAGCAAAAGGTCTTCTTTCCGCTCCTTCAGATCAGGGATACGGACGGTAAACTCGTTGATACGATGATATAAATCTTCACGGAAATCTCCCTTATCAATCGCAGAACGCAAGTTCTCGTTTGTCGCGGAGACAAGACGGACATTGATCGCGATCTCCTGATTGCTACCGATCGGTTTTACTTTCCGCTCCTGCAAGGCACGAAGAAGCTGTACCTGTACCTCATAGGACAAGTTACCGATCTCATCCAAAAAAATCGTACCACCTTGGGCGGCAACAAAAGCACCTTCTTTATTATCGATAGCTCCGGTAAACGAACCTTTCACATGCCCGAAAAATTCGGATGCGGCCAAGTCTTTCGGGATCGCTCCGCAGTCAACAGCAATAAAAGGGGCTTTCTTACGATTGCTCTGTTCATGAATACGGCGAGCAACATACTCTTTCCCTGTACCGCTCGAACCGGTAATCAACACAGACATATCTGTCGGAGCAACCAGACGTACATGCTCGTAGAGCTGGTGGGCAGCTTGGCTCTGTCCCTCCACATACTGGCTACGCGTTCCTCCCGACGGTTCGGGACGTTTGGCTGAACGTGCAGGGCGTTCCAGTTCGGTGGCAGAAGCAACCGAACCTGTTTCCGTCTTTATCACATCCTTGATTTTGCCTAAAAGTTCTTCCGGGTTCAACGGTTTGGCAATATAATCGGACGCTCCTAACTTGATGGCTTGCACGGCGGTTTGTATCTCCGCATAGCTGGTCATCATAATCAGGGGAATTACAAAATTATTTTCTTTTATCCATTTCAACAGATCGATTCCATCTCCGTCCGGCAAACGCAAATCAGACAAGATCAAATCGAAAGAGGCATCCTCTATCCGGCTTCGTGCATCCGAAACCGATGATACCGAACTGACTTCGAAGCCTTTCCTTCCCAGCCAGGTTTTCAGCATCAACGAGAATGTTATATCATCTTCTAAAATCAGGATAGACGGCATATTATTCTTTTTTGTTTCGTACACAAAGATAACTAAGAATTGATAATTGACAATGGACAATGGACAATTAAATATCGCTTGCCGCAATTATCAATTGTCCATTGTCAATTCAAAATGCCCAAGTTGCCTTTTTCCACGCCCCCTCGAACGGACCTTGCTTGAATTTCTTCAACCACCAATGGCAGAAACCTAACTGGAGGATGAACAACAGGACGCCGACTCCAAAGCTGGCTGTCGTACCTAAAACATTATAAAGTGACAAACCGTAACCGAAATAGATAAACGATCCTATAATAGACTGTGTCAAATAGTTAGTTAAACTCATCTTTCCATACGGCACCAAACCGTGCAGCATTTCATGGGTCGAAACTTGTTGCCACAGGAAGACAAAACAAGCGACCAACACACACATGAAAGAGAAATTGCGGAAAGAGGAAACCACCGTGTTCATCGGAGTCAGCATCGCCTTGTTGGAGATCATATCCGGAAGGGAAGCCGTAATGAAATACAACGGGACAAAGCAAACCGCACCGATAACCAGCGTCCGCATCCAGAAAACCCGATGTTCGGACAGGTTGGCAAACAACTGTCTGCGTCCGATCAGCATACCCAACAGGAACAAAGAGGCAGTCTGGAAAAAACGTCCGTACCCCCATGCCCACAACAGGCTGAACAACTGGCCGTCCCAAAGGTTGGACTTGACCATCGCCCAGAAATCCGGCTGCGAAAGGAACGGATACATACGTTGGCTATGAACACGCCAAACGCCGGCTGCCGGCACATAGTCAGGATTTATCATCGCATAGAAAAACTTGCCGAGTTCGAGAGGCTGGAGCATCAGGATAATAGCGGCAATGAGGATCGCTCGGTCGCTCCATCTGCAGACTAACACGAGCACCACGCCAATTATAGAATAAAGGACTAATATGTCGCCGGGGAAAAACGCCCCGTTGAAACAGCCGATAATGAACAAAAGGAAAAGCCGCCACAGGAAACGCAGACGGAAGTCTTTACCTTTCTCCGCCTGATTGTTATATTGAATAAAAAAGCTGAATCCGAACAGCAGGGAGAAAATCGCGTAAGCTTTCCCGGAAAAGAGGAAAAACAATGTTTCCCATATTCCTTTATCCATCGCCTCCATAAAAGCCGAAGAAGCTGTCGGGAAGTCATAAAAATTAAAATGTTCGATGTTGTGTAGTAACATAATAGCCATAACGGCAAAACCGCGTAATGCATCCACCACCTCGATACGAGGCGACTTAGCCAAAAGTCCATGCTCCATTGATAATGATTTAGATTTTTAATTTATGATTTTACAAAAGGCAAAAATAGATAAAGAAGTCATATAAAACAAAAAAAGCACCATTTAGGCGCTCTTTTTGTTTGCAGACTTAAAATAGATACTCGAACATACTTTAAAACGGTTTTTTTAATGTAGAAACGTCCACTTCCGCTTCTTGCTATAAAAGAAGCGAATATCGTGCCAAACTCAGCCTGACACACAGCCTGTTTTTGTAAACTCTTCTATTCTAACAGAGAAGTCGCCCAGAATGTTTTACTGAAGCTATTTATTACAACGTCACGAATGGGGAATTGTGGACATATATGGGGAATTTTTCTACAGATACCGTTCCACAGCCTGGCCCACAACAACACCCGCCTGCCGGATCACTTCAAATAAAAGCCGCTTCCAACCTTCGTCTGTCAGTGCCTCGTCGTTCTTCTCAAGGATTCTCAGTTGGGCTACCAAATCGGAAGCTCCCAACATGGTGAAAAGCGGGATTAGCTTATGGGAGATTTTGGCAGCCTGTGCACGGTCGGTCTTCTCCAAAGCTTGTTGTAGCAACGAAACGCTCTTGTTCGTCTCCTCGGCAAAAGTCCGGATAATGGAAGCGGAAGCTTCTTTGTCTTCGCCGGCAAAAGCAGTAAGCGAATCAAAATTGAATTCAGGCGACACCTCGGCTTGTATATCCGCTTGCAACAGGTTATTCAACAAAGCGATCAACTGCTTAGCCGTGAAAGGCTTATTTAGAAATCCGGTGAAACCGACTTCCAAATAATGTGTATTCTCGTTTTCCACACTGGCTGAAAGCGCGATGACAGGCACAGTATCTGTACCGGGGACACCCGACGAACGAATGACGTTAAGCAGGCCGTACCCATCCATGCCCGGCATCTGTATATCGGTTATGATCGCGTCGAAAGAACTATTACGCAAAATATCGACCACGGCAAACGGATTTGAACAACTGGTGACCTCCACATGGTTCCGTTTCAAAAACTCTTCCGTCAGTGCCAGCTGCAACGGATCGTCATCGACCAGCAAACAAAAGATTTCGCGCCCTTCGACCCCCCCGGTCTCCGTTTCGTCTACCTCCTCTATGGCAGGCGTGGCATGCAACGTCTGCACTTCCGATTCCCGCAAAGGCAGGACAATCGTAAAATCACTTCCTTTTCCCGGAACACTCTTTAGCGACAAGGTTCCTCCCATCAGTTCAATCAGCTTGCGGGTGATGGAAAGTCCGAGACCGAAACCTTCTTCCTTTTCGGTTCCCGACAGACGGGCAAACTCGCCGAAAATTTTTTCCTGTTCTTCTTCCGGAATCCCGACACCGGAGTCGGAGACAGTAATTGTCAATTGAGAATTGAGAATTGACAATTTGACTATCAAAACGATACGACCTTCATGAGTAAACTTGACAGCGTTAGACAATAGGTTGCTGACTATCTGGCGGAGGCGTATCGGATCACCTGAATAGATGCGATCCATCCCTTCCTCCTTCATATTCAGAACAAAAGCAAGTCCTTTCGCCTCGGCTATCGGGCGGAAGCTCCCGTATATTTCATTAAAAAGCGTACGTACGCTGAAAGGCACGTTCTGTATCTCCATCTGCCCCGATTCCAATCGATGAAAATCAAGCAAACCGTTCACCAGAGAAAGGATATGATTGGCCGATCCAGTCATATTTTCCAAATAATAACGTTGCCTTTCGTCCGGACGACGGCGCAGCAGCAGTTCTATATAACCGATTATGGACGAGAGCGGCGCACGGATATCGTGGCTGATCGTCAGCATCAACTTCTCCCGGCTATGGAGCAGGTCTTCGGCATATTGCTTGGCTTTCTCCAATTGCAGCCGGTAATACTGGCTCCTGGAGATATCACGCGTGATCAGAATGATAAAGACCACCACGATAATCAGCGACAGGATAGCGATACCGCCAATGAGATAAGAGGTTTCGCGCAGCACCTCCTGTTTCTTCACAACACGCTCCATCGACGCGTTCATCTCCTCTTCTTCTATATCGCGCAACATCTGGTTGATTCGGCTCGTGATGATGCTATTATTATAACGCAAGTTAGCGGCACGCTCTAAAAGCTGGTCGACAAGCTGTTTACGCTGGTCGGCCACACTGTCCTGCAAATTTTTCAGGACCGTCACGATCGTGTCTGCCGGGTTGAAGGAATTCACCAACGTATCAGTCACGATCTGCCGGGTCGTATTCACGATAACAGTCGAATCCTCTTTAGGCGGTGAGAATGCATCGGCGAGCCGGCGGAAAAAGCCACGGTGCTTATGGGGCTGAGGGGTTTTCACGGAATCCTGGTGCACGATCACGCGCTCCTGTATTTCGACCTGCCGGATTATCGTATCTTGCCGGGCGATCACCTTCTCGATGTTTTGGGTATACAGATGTTCCGCGTTCGTCTCGCGCCAGGTTTCCAACAGGCGGCGCGTGTTCCAACGCTTCTGCTCGATCAACATATCGATCGTGTCGATCTTGGGATATAGTGCGGGATTCGACACTAATGTACGCAAGGAATCCATATTCTGCAAAGCCTTGTTCAGCGTGCGGTTGAAATGCTTGATTTCCCCCTGTGGAAACCCGACCATTTGTCCGAGCGCTTCGCTTTCGTAGAGTAACGACAGAGTGTTGGTCACGAGATAAACCTTCTCCCTCGATTTGTTGTTCGGGTCGTCTTCGCCAGCAAACTGTTCGATAATGTTATAAATATAAACGACCGAACACACGGCTATCAGGATCAATAACAGGTATCCCAATATGACTTTACTTGTAATATGTCCATTCTGTGCGCTCATTAGTCTTTCCTATAAGCTATTTTCCATTTGTCCAACATAACGAAATCCGCTTTCTTCAATCCAACCTTCCAGAACGGGACAGGTTCGTCGTGATCACCGAGAAACATACGGTCACGAACGGCAAAAGCTGGGTTGGTCAGGGCCAGTGTGGAATCGGATACCGAAGTCCGGACACTGGCAATATCCAATACCGTATGGAACACACTGTTCGTGCTGACCGGATAAGCCCCGTGAGAGATCGCCGTCCGGTATTTCTCCGGAAAAACGGTCCGATAATCGTTCGAGAACCAGATGATATACGGGATATGGAGCTGATAATAAGTCGGTATAGGCGAAGCATGCAGGTAACGAGCACGTGCATCATCGAAAATATCTTCTCCGTGATCGCTCAGATAAAGCATCGACGCACAAACCTCCTTCTTTTTCAACATGTCGACGATTTCTCCCAAAACATAATCCGTATAACGGATCGAATTGTCGTAAGCATTACGCAGTTCCTTCTTATAGGATTGGCGGATGCCTTCGGCCTTATCCGGCGTATAAATCCGGAACTCAGCCGGATAACGCTCATGATAATTGAAATGCGACCCGTATGTATGGAGGACGATAAACATATCCTCGTCCGATTTATCCAGTTCCTTTTCCAAATACGGCAAAAGGGCGGCATCATACAATGAGGTCAGATACGATCCGGTGTTGAACGTGCTCATATCGATAAACGTATCAGCCTCCCGGTAGAAAGCCCCGATCATCGAAGTAGTCAGTTTCTGATTGGCAATGACAAGCGTACGGAAACCTGCTTCCTTGAAAGCGGTAACGATGCTTTTCTCGTCATATATCACGCCATAGTTTTCCGCACTAGCGGCAGACAGGATGATCGGAACACTTTTGTGCGTATTGTTGGATTGCGTCACAACATCCGTAAAATGTATCAGACCATCGAGTCCTTCCATACGCGGAGTCGTATTGCGTTCATATCCATACAAGCTCCATTCCATAGCCCGCGAAGTCTCTCCCACCACAAGCACGTAAATCTCGCGCTTGCCATCCGCCTGTCCCGTCCGGACCGAGTTGAACCTGAAATCGGCAGAAGAGATGGAATAGTTGGCGTTTTTGTTCGATTTGGTAATCGCAAAATAGAGATTATAAAGCGCATTGACCGGATAAACATCGTTCTTGAGCGAGAAACTGTGCTTTTGCCAAGAAGGCAGGAAACAGAGCAGCACCCCCACTCCGAAAAGCCCCAAGCTTCTGAACGCCCACCGCTTGCGGAACACAGCGGTCAGCCGGTCTTTCATGCGGATCGAACGCGTGGCCAGCCACAAGGTAGGAAGCGTATAAAAGAAAAAGACGCAAACGATGACAAGAAAAATATTTCCTAATAATTCGCTTGCTTCGGAAGCATTCGAACTTGTCAGGTTCAGGAACATGTCCACGGCTATCACCGACTCGCCGAAAAGATACAACAGGACCAACTGGCCTCCGTCCAGTATGATTTTCGGCAACAGACACCAGACCACCACTCCGGGTTTACGCGCCAGCAGCAGAACTCCCATCCAGAACGCCAACGGCATGACGATAGAAGCAAGGCCCACCGGAACAGGTAAAGGCTCTGTGAACAGAAAAACACAGTTCGGAATGATGAAAAGCAAGCCGAACAAGAAATATAAGTGTTCCTGTGAAGATATCCAACGCAAAATATTAGTAAAGTACCTCATCGATTTTTGCCTAAAAAGCCTAATTTTATCAACTATTCTTATCACTATTCCACAACAGCACTGCTGTAACCGACAAAAATAAACGTTATCCATCACATACACATACAGAAGAAGCACAAAAAAAGTTATTTCAAGGTCTCCCGTAGAGGCGAGGTTCTACTCCGCCCATGAAAACAATGTCTGCCTTGCCCGATATCATTTCGTCAGCAAAACAGCCACTCCCCAGTTTAAATAGAAACGTTAAAAAATATCACCCGCTATAGTAATTCCAAATATATGGGGTACTAATCCGATTTACATGGGGTCGTAATGACATTTTGATATTTTAAAAATCATGCAAATGCTTTCAATAATCTTGCAATATGCCGGTAGCAGAACTTTGTTGCTTCCGACTATCGCTTTTTATTTTTAATTTCGGGCAACCGAAAAAGGGAAAGATTATTTAAAATCATCAATAATAATTAAGGTAAAGACAAAATGAAAAGACAAATCATGCTGCTATCGGCTTGTACGGTCGCTTTGCTGAGTGCTTGTTCGTCGAACACGCGTATCGCAAACGAAGTATATGCCCCTGCTGCCAAAAACGAATTACGGGCGCCGGCAACACCGCTGGTAACGATCGACCCGTACACCAGCGCCTGGTCGTTTGCCGACCGCCTGAACGAAGAAAGCGTGCGCCACTGGACCGGCCGTAACTTCCCGCTATTGGGAAGCCTGCGTGTAGACGGTGTTTCATACCGGTTCATGGGAGCGGACAAAGTAGAGGTGACGCCAGTTATCGGTACGGCGGCTTCCGGCTTATGGGAGGCGACCTACACATTCGAGCTGCCGGAGGGAGAATGGACCGCCGTCGATTACGAGACAAAAGGCTGGAAAACAGGCAAGGCGGCATTCGGGACAGACGATAATCCGTATCGCTCCACTCCCTGGCAAGACGGCGACATCTGGGTACGCCGCTCGTTCGACTGGCCTGAGGGGACGGATAAGGAAGATCTGTTCCTGCAATATTCGCACGACGACAACATCGAGTTGTACATCAACGGTAAGCAGGTGGCCGTAACCGGCAACGGGTTGGATTACGACCTGCTGAAGGAAATCCCGCAGGAAGTGGCCAACACGCTCAAACCGACGGGGAACATCCTGGCTGCCCACTGCCGCAACAACGGAGGAGGTGCATACGTGGACATGGGAATCATGAAGAAGGTAAAACGGGGAGACACGTTTGACAATAAAGCGGTCCAGACGGCGACCACCGTCATGCCGACACAGACGTACTATACGTTCGAATGCGGCCCTGTCGAACTGGATTTGATCTTCACTGCTCCGATGCTGATGGACGACCTGGAGGCCATGACCGCCCCGTACAATTATATCACGTATCAGGCCCGTTCGTTAGATGGTCGGACACACGAAGTCCAGTTATACCTCGAAGCGACTCCGCAATGGGCCGTCAACACGACAGACCAGCCTGTCACCTTCGAAAAGATCGAAAAAGACGGGTATGTCTATCTGAAGACCGGCTCTGTCGACCAGGAAGTTTTGGGCAAGAAGGGAGACGACCTTCGCATCGACTGGGGCTATTTCTATCTTTCAGCCGTACAATCCCCGGATGTGACAGTTGCCATAGACGAATATTATGCTGCCAAAAAAGCATTCATGTCCGACGGCAAACTGTCCGGCGTCAGAACGGATTCGTAGCCGTCCACCACGGCAGAAAACAAA
>ERZ791574.1756-NODE-1756-length-10422-cov-2.174689_pt1 | contig 10422 bp, 9 predicted proteins | sample MGYA00433098_ERZ791574 | MGnify/ENA primary metagenome ERZ791574 (study PRJEB30046, sample SAMN00791933) | human gut metagenome | study: EMG produced TPA metagenomics assembly of the A metagenome-wide association study of gut microbiota in type 2... | reverse complement strand
CACAATCTAATAATTACTTTTTTGTCCTAAACAAAACAAACGTGTCCATTTCCATTTTTTACATATACAAATTAGCCCCCAACTTAGTATTGTCATCATAACGAAAACTATAAAAGCCCCACACCATCTCAAAGCCTCTGATCTGTAAAAGTATTGGTAAAACCATGTATTATGGAATATATTGATAATAAAATCGTTACCAAAAGGTCGAAGCATCATAGCATGGAATAAGTAAAAAGAAAGAGTATATCTCCCCATTTTACTAAATAACGTGTATTTGCCATCATAATTCAAAAATAGACCTATTATTGCTACACTCAGTATTCCTGCCAAAAATTGACGCTCAACCCACAGATCTAATCTACCAAGTAACAGTAAATCAGTGAAAGTACAAGTATAAAAACTACTTTCTCTGCATGTATAAACACCACACGACCAGAATATTGCAAATATTAATATCCCCAACATTAATAACAGAGGAAAAATTAGACGCTTAGGTTTATTAAAAATACCATATTGTTTACACAACAGTCCAACAGCATAGTATGTACACATCTCTCCCATCCAAACTTTATTCACCCAAATAAAACATAAAAGAAATAAAAGAATAGACACACACAACAAATGCTGTCTCTTAATAGAATAAACAGCAAAATGTATTACAGCAAACCCTATCATAAGATATAGAATCATATTCAGGAACCAAAATGGTGAGAAAATAAAATTTGGAGTTAACCCAATCACACAAAATGTCACTACGGGCAAGAGTATATGAATAACACTTTTCTTCACGAAGTCGACCAACTCTCTCCATTCGGTAATTTTATTAAATGTATTCAAATTTGAATACCCTGAGATAATCACGAACAATGGCATATTAAATGCTACAATAAAATGCTCTATTATTTTCCCTGAGAGATCCATATTGGTCTTAATCACTATAGTCATCACATGACCCAATATGACACAAAGCATAGCAAACATCTTTACATTATCAAGCCAAGCTATACGTTGCCCTCTATTTAAAATTTGATCTGTAGGCATTTCAATTATTCGACTATTATTCAAAATGAGATATCTTAGTTTATAATAAAATACAATCTAATTTACCAATAACAACCTCCCTCGATTTTATCCGCCCCTTGTGGTTTCTCTTTTTTATCAGGACGAATCCAATACTTATTGATATATTTTCGATACTCTGGTTCTGAATCAAGCCAACGCTTTCCGTATACGCCAAAAAGCATTTGAGTCATGCTAGCAAGATGTACAGCCTGTTTTCCTTGTCGTTTTACATGTGCAGCTAAACACATTCCATAGGCTCCGCAACCTATTAATGCTATATCATAATCACACTTATCTATCTCGTCCTTCATATATTGAAGAGCTTCAAACCAATCTTTAAAACGTGAATCTTTAGCATCAGCTTGCGTTTGAACAGCCTTCACTAAGATAAGTTCTTTAAACTCAGGAAGTACATCTGGATTTTCAAAAAGATGTTCTCTATTATTCTCATATTGATATTTTATAGACTCAACAAAAGGATGAACTACAAGTACTTTTTTCCCCTTCAACACTTTAGACCAAGGATTATTCCAACTAAAAGGTGAAAAATAGCCATCAATATTTACTCTTTTAAGACAATTCATACTTTGAGCAATATATTTTTCCTCATAGATATAGCTGCCCAATACATCTACTTCTTTAATATCTTGGATCATCAAACGATACCAGCGAAGTCCCAAATCTAGATCATAAGGAAAAAAGCCGGCATTTGAACACAAATTCGTAAGTGCTCCCTTATAGTTTATGGTCACATTATTATAGTGAAGATAATCATTAATAATTTCTTTAGTAAGTCCTGTAGTTTCATCAATATGCCGAGCTACCAAGTTACTCAATTCTACTGATCCAAATTTTGAAATCATTGCAGGTTGCCCTGATGCCAAAAGTTCATAAACATAATCATTGGCTTCTTGATCAAGTAAATCACAATAACCGCAATATCGCAACTCATAATGATCGTTGTGATTACATAACCTATTAGCATATACTGATAAAATCCTATTCAGTAACCTGTTGTTTCTAATTTTCATAATAATATATATATATATCAATCATTGAGAAAATTCAAAAATGCATCACTTTTTTTACGCCAATCAGTAATTAAAGTAGATACCTTTTGCCAATTAATCGGTCGGTTTATAGAGACCTCAATGCTATCTTCACAATTAAGGATTCTATCTTCCAGCCCTAAAGTGCTGAGTAAAGAACTCATCCTTGTATTCTGATTAGCTGAAGAACCTCTTTGCAATATGCATAAGAAAGGTTTATGATGAATGATAGCAAATACAGTACCATGAAAAGTATTGGTTACAACACAACGAGCCTGTTTATAATAAGACAGCCACTCCGTAGGACTAGGGTACACCAAATCTTTATTACAAAATAAATATTCAGATCCCTGAACTGCACACACTTTCAGATCGCAATTAGTCTTTAGAGCATAATCTTTGAGTTCATACCAATGTACATCATTTTTAGATCCTACATTTAGTAAATAAGCAAAAATATAGGGATTCTTAATATACAACTGTCTATGAGGATAATCATCCTCATCAAGCAGAAAAGTTGGATCCAAAAGATGAGTTGCTTCTACTTTCATTCGCCTACATATTTCAATTCCATTTTCCTCTCTTATTGAAACATGAGCAAATTGTCTTATCCAAGGAGCAATCTTTTCAAAATGTTCTTGAGTTATCTCTCCTTTGCCAAAACTCGCAGCATAAGCAATTTTCTTACTGTTATCATTAACAAACGATAAAAAACATTCTGGCTGAGTTCCTCCCCAAACTTGATCAGACCCGGTGATATAATAATCTGCTATCGGATAGGAATCTGCTTCTGATTCTTCTGTATAAGTCTGCACAGACATATTTAGATAGTCTCGACAAAATTTTAAGAATGTACGATGACATCTATATGAAGATAAATAGATAAGTGGGTGACGAAGCAACAACTTGACATTATCCAGTCTAGTTCCTTTCCATCTTTTATAAAATTCCCATTTAATCCAAAAAACATAGTTATTTTTACGAGTAAGATACTGTTGAAGAGCATAATACTGAAGTAAAGCTCCATAATTGTTAGCTACTTTAATCCATGCCCATGAGGATATTACAGCAATTCTATTCATCTAAGCAATTTTCGATAATTGTATATTTGAAATTTCACATGAAATAGGTCTATTGTGAGAATCTTCCCAAAGGATTAATGCAAGACTATCCCCTTTACATATTTTTATTTTTTCTGTAATAGAAAGTAAACACTTACCGTTGACATATAAAGAATAAACTCCACTATCAACTATTAATTTCACGTGATTAATAATATCAGCACTAAATATATAATCAAAGGATTTTTCAAATAATATAGGGAAAAAACTACCTTTCTTTATACAATCAAACAGAACTTTCGTATTCTCAATAATCAAAAATCTATTCCTTTCTTTAATACCTTTATAATTAAAGGCCAACTGAAATTCGTGAACTATTTGATTAATAGAAAAATCAAATTCTATCATCAAATTCTTAGCTTCAGGATTAAAAATAAAAACTAACCAATTCTCTCCATCATTTTTTTGAGATTCAACCTTGATAGTATCATTATTACAATAAGAAAACTTTGACTTGATTTTCATTTCAAGCCCCTTAAAAGAAAAATAATCTAAAATTTCTTCACTATATTCATCCATGTAGCCAACTGTTGATAGATCAATCTTTTCATGTTTAGAAACCTCTGGATACCTTATGTAGAAACCCTTACTTATAGAATAATTCATTTTAATAAGAGGCCATATCGCCTTCTCCCAAAGAATCCTTAGCCGCCTTCTTATACCTTCTGTAAACACTTTAATCATCGATTTATATAATCAAGCTATGATTTACCTAGAATTACTACTCCGCTTTCTGATGAAACTATTTAGTTTTAATATCAATACTAAATAAAAATTATACTTATGCAGATATATAATAGAAACAATTATTCTATGGATAGACCGAGAAAATTGAAATAACGTACTTCAGATTCCACGCAATCTCCCCAATAAATAAAATCTTAAAACATCTCTAAAATTACAACTGTAATACAAATGAGCAAATCTTGTCTTAACCATTACTTTTATTCAATTTAGCTTTTACTATATTTACAATCCATATACGCTCATACTTTGTTAATCCAACAAAGCAAACAGATACAATACAAATCAATAACACTAATAATATCACTCCTACCGCTTGTAAAAGATTCAATCTCATTTGACTAAAATAAAGAGACAATATCAAAGGAATTACATAAGCTAACAATGAGGGAACTATTACTAAATTTATATATGACTTAATTTTAAAAGATTCTATTAAACGATTAACTGCATCAAGTTGGACAACCAATCCTATAATTGAGAAAAAAATTAAAGTCCATAGATAAGTTACAACATCTCCACCACACTTATATATAGTATATACAGCAGGCAGAGCCATTATTTTAATCAAGCCATTAGACAATTGAAATCTTTTCACATTCCCTGTTGCTTGAACAATATTCTGCAGTGTCCCTGAAAGAGAATTACACTGCATATAAATCAATGAAAGAAGGCAGAAATTCCACGACAATGGTGGAGGAGTAACAAGCCATACCTCTAACACAAATTCCAATATGCTTATTAAAGGCAAAGAAAGACACATAAATAAAAGGAATCCCATTTTTGAACTTCTAAAACTTAAATCTAACATCTCTTTGACATTACCAGTAGCATAAGCTGCAATAATTGGTGGTACTGTTGGAATAATGAAATTATATAAAAAAGAAGATACCGCAGCCTCTACAGAAGATGCAATGCCTCGTGCAGCATTATATATGGGGCCAAAAAACATATTGATAAGTATATTCATGCCTTGATTATTAAAAGTCCAAGCCAAGTTTCCTATCAAGCTCCATCCTGTATAACTCAATAATTCCTTAAAAAGAGAAGACGACCAATAGCGTATATAATGACAATTAGAAAAATAGTGAATACAATAAAGTTGATATATTAAAGCAGTAAATACTACAACTACCATCATAAGCCCCCCATATGCTATTAACTTATCTTCAAAACAATATTTTATAATAATCACAACTCCTAATTTCAGCAAAACTTCCACAATACTTATATAAGCATAAACATTCATCCGTTCATGCCCATAAATAGAAGCGTTGTAAGGAACTTGAATGACTGAAACCAATAAAGATAAAATAGAGAACTGCATCACCCAAAAAGCAGATGTCATTCTATCAGTTGGAATAACCAATTTATTATAGAATAACCATAGTCCTATCGTCTCGCAAAGTACAAATATTGCCAAAGCAATAATTATATGTACATTCAGTAACATGGAGAACATCTTTATCTGTTCTTCAGATGAATCCTTCTGAATGCCATAAGTTATATATCGTTGGCTGGCCTGTGCTAATGCTGAATTGAGAAAACCAAACATCACCACCATACCTCCCACAACATTATATACTCCATAATCCACAATACCTAAAGCATTGAGAATAATACGAGATGTATACAATGACACCGCCATGATAAGCATCATACGGATATAAAGGAACAATGTATTCTTTGCTATTCTTTTTTTATTTGATATAGAATATTGTGATGACATATTCTAAAAAATCGACTTTATAATCCTTATGTAAACCTATTAATAGTTTTTATACGATACAACCATATTCAGTCATTACATCACTTTGAAAAGATGATTCGTTTAATATGACTCTTGACCATCTGCTTATAAAATTGTAATTTAGCAGAATATAAATATAAACTTATACCCCACCAGGATACATTCTTTAATGTAAAATACCCCTCATGCCAAGTAATATCGAATGGTATATCTTTTGAGAAAAGATACTTAAAACGAAAAGGAAATCTTATATCTGATATTTCTTTATCACCATCCATATCGTCATCATTCAAATGTCCTAGTAATACTGCATCATCGTAAAGTGGATGACATAGCATATTAAAATAACCATGAAATCCAGCCATATCCAATGAAATACCAACATGGTTAGTATAATCACTTACAAATTCTAATGCATATTTTTGAATATTAGCTATCTTTCCCCAATCCTTCTGTTCTGTACGAGAAGCTTCACATAATACCTCTATTTTATTTTCATGCCTATAAAGGCGTATTGAAGTTCCATTAGGTTCAAACATCAAATGTTCCAACAATAAACAATTAGAATGAAATCTCGTTTTACTAAACTCACTAACACTACTTTCTGTAAGCCATGCCCTACATTTCCCTTTCAACAATTCTTCGCATTTTGGCGTTTTTATAAATTGAAGTCCTAATATATCACATTCTTTTCCCTTAGATAATAAATAATCTGTCAGCATAGATTGCCCATTCCCATTAATACTGTTGTTTACAAGACCTACAGACCCTTCAAAAAGTCCCAATGACATAAGATATTCATCAAGTAATGCACATTGCTCCTCAATCATCTCCCTCTGATATTCAAAGAGAGAAACTAATATTTCATTGTACTTCCCTGATTCTAACTCTTTTAGAGTTACTGTTTCATGAAATCTATCAAATCCTGTACGTAGTACTACAAAATGCTTTGCTGATTCATAATCGCTTATGTAAAGTAAGTCAAAAATTAGTTTCCAGTCATATATTAAACGTCCAACCTTAGCTTTCATAAAGTACTCGCAAGCATTATGCATACTAAGCAAAGGTAATCTTAAAACATTTTTATTCAATCGAATATACTTCAAATCATGAGCCTCTTGAGGATACATCTTTTCATATACCTTCTTGATAAAAAAACCTTCTCGTGCTACAAAAAAAAGTTTATGAAGATTATTTTCTTTTCTAATCGCATGTAACCACTGACAGAAATCCACAATAAGAGGACCTAAAATGGTATATCCTATTCGCTGTTCGGAATTTAAAGATTCTCTATTCGAACAATAACGGGACAACAAACTAAATAAATGATCTTTCTCTAAAGATGAATTATATTGTTCAACCTTTATATATGGCAGAACATTACTTTCCTTAGATAATCTCAATAAAGAAGTTATACCTTTCATCCTAGGCATATTAATATCATTATTAAGGTCATCCCCAATATGAATGAGTTGAGTTGGTTTTATATTTAATTTTCTAAGGACAACAGCAAACAATTCACTTGTTCTCTTAGTTACTCCTTCTTCTCCTGATATATAAAGATAATCATAATCTACCCCAATTTTAGCTAAAATTGTATCTAATACCCTTCGTGGCAAATACATATCCGTGATTATAACTATCTTCTTCCCATTATCTCGACACCACTTCCAAACCTCAATCATAAGTGGATTACTTATACAATTATCAATCTCGCATTTTTCTTCTAAAAAACGCAATCTATTTCTTTCTTCTTCAGAGTATTCTGACAAATACTCGAATATCATATCCATATTAACTTCATTTCTCCCCCAAACATTTCTTGCTTTAATTTCAGCATCCATACGTTGTTTTGGGTACAAAGGAAGACTAATACCATACTGTTCTTCATACAATTTAGCAACCATTTGATGTATCATCCTAAAATCGGATACTGTACGAAACATCAATGTATCAAATATGTCAAAAGAAACATAGGTGAACGGAACAAGCTGTTCACAATAATTAGATAAGTAACTTCTCAAAATCAGGCAATATTAACGAGAATAATATCAAAACACATTAAATCTCAATATGCATTCTTCTCTCCAACAATCACATTTGCTATAGTCTTATAAATAATATATAAATCAAGTAACAATGTCCAATGTTCCATATACCAGATATCAGACTGAACACGACCTTCCATTTGAGACAGTTCTTTCGTTTCACCACGAAAGCCATGGGTTTGTGCCCAACCTGTTACACCAGGTTTGATAAAATGACGCACCATATATTTATCAATCAATCGCGCATAAGTCTCTGTATGAGCCAACATATGAGGGCGAGGTCCAACTATAGACATTTCACCTTTAAAGACATTAATAAATTGAGGAAGTTCATCTATGTTAGAACGTCGAAGGAAATTTCCAAATTTAGTCTTTCGGGGATCATCGGCTGTTGCCTGCTTTTTGTCTGCTTCATCATTCACTCTCATAGAACGAAACTTATAGCATTTGAATTCTCTGCCATTCAATCCTGTCCTCATTTGTTTGAAGAATATTGGACCGGGAGAAGTCAATTTTATAATAGTTCCCACAATTAGGTAAATAACAGGAAAAATAGTAACCAGAAAAATACCGGATAACATAATATCAAATAGCCGTTTCAAAAAACGATTTTCCACTTTACTTAAAGGTTCATATCTCAAATTCAAAATTGGCATATTACCAATCATACTATGCCAGATACGTTGGGGAAATCCCTTACAAACATTAGGAACACCATGAAAATAAAGCAAATGGTTCTCGCAATAGTTTATAATAGGAACATTATAATGTCCCTCATCCATTGCCAAAGAACAGAATACATGTTTTACGGATGTTTTTCCGGACATAAAATCAGCAAAATTGTCCGGATTACCAAGATAACGGCATTTAGAGGAGAAAGTCTCATTCGGAGTAACATCAAAATAACCAACAACTTCATAAATGGCGGCCAAAGAACTTTCCATTTCCTCATATAATGTATGCATATTATCTCCTCCACCTATAAAAACAGCGTAACTTTTATGTTTACCTTTTGCACAATAATCAATCAGCAAACGACGGATAATAATGCGGTAAACGCTTAATACAACAAAAAGGATAAAAAAATAGATAATAAAAAATAGAGGAGAGATTATGGAGATTCCGCTAAAAGCCATGATACACGCCCAAAAAACCGAAAAGATGATAATATTCTTCAGCACACGTACCACAAGCTGATCAGCACGAATCGCCCGGCTATTCCATGCTCTACCCCGGGACGCCGAGCATGCCAAATAACAGAGACTTAACGAAGTCATCATCCATGAAACTCTGCAGGAAAAAGGTAAAGACACAAATGCTTCTTCCCAAAAGAAAAGGAGAAAGAACAAACACAAGTTCAGAATAATCAAATCTCCCAATACTGCAATAAACTCTACGACTTTATTTATTTGACTGGTTGTTGATACCATAACACTTCGCTAATGGATATATTAAGCCCGGATTTCCTTAAGTTTATTCAAAAAATCGTTTCCAAATAAATTCCAAAATATAACAACACACACCAAAAGAAAGATAGATGCCAGAACATATATTTTCTTACTAGTTCCTGAAGGTTCCAGTGGTACCACTGCAGGCTCTACAATAGCAAATACTGGTTTCTCCTCCTGAACCTTGGCTCTCGCAATCTGAAGTTGACTTGCTACTTGGCTATATACCTGGTAAGCAAGACTCATATCATTCTGTAAACGTTCTTGTTCGGCACGAACACTCTGTAAGATGATATTATCATGAGAATCAAGATAATCAGCATATTTTTGCTGTGCGGCATAATATTCCAGTTGACGTTCTTTGAAAAGTTTTTCCAGATAAAGACAATCTTCTTTTGCTTTGGAGGTGCGATAACCTATGATATATTCCTGCAATTTATTCACTACAGAATCAATCTGAAATTACAGTTCCCTCAAATCCTTCCTTATCCCGCAGAGGATTTTGACAGGTTACAGTTACAGAAGTCATGGAGGTTTTCTTGTCTACAGAAGCAGTTATCATTTTCTTCAAAGTACCAATCTTCCGCAACTCCTTCTTTGATAATTCGATTGTTCCCAAACTTGCTTTATCAGAAGACATGACTCCATCCTCATTTTCAATAAACAATGACTTTACTCCACCAATTACCATACCAGGAAGCCCGATTACATAACTCCACCAGGGAGAAGACTCCTCATCTAAATAAGTATCCAATGTCATAACTTCATTTCTCGTTACAGGTATTTTCATTGCAGAAAGTTCCAGCAAGAAAGGAGTAGAGGATACAATATCAGCAGATAAAGAAGCATTCAAAGCATCACTGACATCCCCCATAGTAACCCCGCTTCCCAAGAAAGAAGCCGCCAAACCAGACAAACCACCTTCTTTAGCACTCCCCATCTCAGGAGAAAGAGTAACTGTTACAGTATATTGTTTAGGAATACTTATTGCAACAACAATACCAATTAGCAAACCAATACCGATAGCTTTGTAGATCTTCTTACGAATGCGTATAACCTTACGAAGAATATCCATCAGATCAATTTCAGTCTCTTCATTCGGATGGATATCTTGTTTCACTTCCTTTTCAGATGTATGTTCCATCAAAGTAGTCATAAATAAAGGTATTCGTTATTTTTTGATTAAATTAGCGATAG
>ERZ791574.1753-NODE-1753-length-10431-cov-2.367965_pt1 | contig 10431 bp, 7 predicted proteins | sample MGYA00433098_ERZ791574 | MGnify/ENA primary metagenome ERZ791574 (study PRJEB30046, sample SAMN00791933) | human gut metagenome | study: EMG produced TPA metagenomics assembly of the A metagenome-wide association study of gut microbiota in type 2... | reverse complement strand
TGGGAGTCTTCTCGACTGAGATAAACGCTGCGGCTCATGCGCCGTATGTTTCGCAGCCGATTTTACTGCAGCTGCACATTTCAATTCGATCAAACGCCTTATATTCTTTCTTGTTTTCAGATCCACCCTATCATACCACAAGGAAAGAAACCTTGCAAAAAAATTGATCTATTTCCCCATACAAAAATGGCTGAAAATTTCATTTACCAGATCCTCTTCCAGTGATTCCCCAAGGATCGTTCCAAGATGTTCATAGGCATCCATCAGATCAATCGAGAAAAAATCCTCCGGCATCGCATTGTCGATGCTTGTCTCGACCAGACGCAGGCTTTTCAGCGCCTGCTCCATCGCCGTCTTGTGACGGACGTTTGTCAGCATGACCTGATCGTTGAAATTCAGGTTTCCCTGCAAGAACATCGTCTGAATTTTTTCCTCCAATCGATCAATTCCCTGCTGTTCCTTCGCCGATACCGGGATCACTTCCTGCCCGCACGCTTCGCGAAGCGCTTCTTCTGTGAGAACCGGTTCCAGATCTGTCTTATTTAAGAGGACGATCACCTTCCGTCCCCGGATCAAATCGAGGATCTGACGGTCATTTTCATCCAGCTCCCTTGATCCATCGACCACATACAAGATCAAATCTGCCTCATCCGCAATCTTTCTCGCCCGTTCCACGCCAATCTTTTCAACGATATCCTCCGTTTCCCGGATGCCCGCCGTATCGATCAAATTTAAGCTAAGCCCGCGCAGACGGATATTTTCCTCCAGCGTATCGCGTGTCGTACCGGCGATCTCTGTCACAATCGCGCGCTCCTCTCCCAGCAGTACATTCATCAGGGACGATTTTCCTGCATTCGGCTTACCTAAGATCACGGTTTTGATCCCCTCCGTCATGATACGCCCGTTGTCAAACGTCCCGATCGACGCCTCCAGTTCCATCTCAATCGGCTGCAGCGTCTCCCGAAGGCGCTCCGGGTATCCGTCCAGGGAAATATGCTCCGGATCATCAAGTGCGGACTCAATAAAGGCGATCTCATAGATTAGTTTTTCGCGGAGTTCCCGCACTTTCCGCGACATTGAACCGCTCAACTGGCTGACCGAAGACTGCAGCGCATACTCATTTTTCGACTGGATCACATCGATCACGGCTTCCGCCTGCGAAAGATCAATTCTGCCATTTAAAAACGCCCGCTTCGTAAATTCGCCTGGTTCCGCCAGCCGCGCCCCACATTTTACCGCCAGCTCCAGAATCCGCTTCATCACCAGCACGCCTCCGTGACAGTCAATCTCTACCGTGTCCTCCGCCGTATAACTGTGCGGACCGCGCATCAAAAGAAGCAGCACTTCATCGATCCGTTCCTCTCCATCCCGAATATATCCATAATGAATCGTATACGTTTTCTGCTCCGAAAGCCTCTTCCCCGCCACCGCCGGTTCAAACATCCGCTCCGCCACCGCAACTGCGTCCGAACCGCTAATCCGGATAATCCCAATCCCCGAACTCGAAAGCGCCGTCGCGATCGCGGCGATTGTATCTGTATATACCATATATATATAAATCCTTCCTTGCTTTTTATCTTCTTATTCTATACCATATGGAAGCATTTTCCCATCTTTATTTACAAATCTAGTCTAATATTTATTTCTTTTTTCATGTTTTCACGATAAACCTCTCGCGCTCGATCCCCCACAAAAAAGAAGGTCTAGATACCTCCAGACCTTCTTCGTCATACTTATTTACTTCTCATATCTCCCATACCCGTCACTTCTCTCGCGTCTGCCCTCACGCTTCAGCGAAATAATCACATGCCGGAACGGATCCTCGCCCTCGCTGCGGGTGGTGACATACTTGTCATTCTGCAGCGCTGCATGAATGATCCGTCTCTCATACGGGTTCATCGGCTCCAAAGATACGGAACGTTTCGTTCTCTTTACCTTGTAAGCAATGTTCTTTGCCAGTGTCTCAAGCGTCTCTTTCCGTCTCTCGCGGTAATTCTCGGTATCGAGCTTCACGCGGACGTAATTCTCGCTCTTCTTGTTGACAACCAGGCTGACCAGATACTGGAGAGAATCCAGGGTCTGACCTCTCTTACCGATCAAAATACCCATGTCCTCGCCGGAGAGGTCAATGTTCATCTCGCACTCTTCCTCATTGAAAGCCGCTGCGATCTTCACATCTAAGTTCATCGCATCAAATACCTGGCTTAAAAAGTCGATCGCACGATCCTCGAGCGTCTCTTTTTTCTTAGCACGGATGATCGCCGGTTTCGCGCCGATCCCCAGAAATCCGGCGCTTCCTTTTTCGACCACTTCGTACTCTAATTTATCACTGGTGGTTTCCAGTTCAATCAGTGCCTTTGTTACTGCCTCATCGACTGTCTTAGCGGTAACCGTAATCATATCCATCCTGCGCCCTCCTTCTATTTTTTCGCGTGCTTATCGTTGTACTTCTGCACCATCTTGGCCTTGGAAGCCAGACTGCCCGGCTTCGGATCGGAATTGTAAAATGCTTCAGACGCCTCCATCTGCTTTTTATTGCGGGAGATCTTGTCCTCTTTCGCCTTGCTTTCCGCATCCTCGCGTGCCTGAAGCGCCTTTAAATTCACGCTTGCCTTCTCGCTGACATTGGCCGGCGGCAGACCTTTTCTCGCTCTCTTCTTGTTCATCTTCTCCACGTTGCGGCGGATCAGATCATCGACATCGATCTTGTTCATATGTGCATTTACGATCAGCTGCTGAACGAGCTGGAATGCACCCTGAACGACCCAGTAGATACCGATCGCGGACGGCAGGGAGAAACAGAAGAATACGGACATCAGCGGCATCGTGATCATCATGCTGTTCATCATGCTCGCGCCCGGCGCGTCCTGATCCACCTGCTGTAAATTGGAAATCAGCTTGGTGGAGAGCCACTGGGTCAGACCTGCGAGGATCGGGATGATCCATGCGATCGTGATGTGGTTAAAACCGGTAAACGGCGGAGTTGCCAGATTGATGCCGAAGAAATAGTTCATCTGCTCAATCTTGCCCGCATTTTCTGCGATCGTCGAAGAGATCTGCGGGAATAAACTTTCCAGCGTATCCCATCCAGCCGGTGTCAACTTATATAACATATCTACGACTTTGTTTGCCACGGTGTAGTCTACCTTGTCCACCGCCATGCCGACACCGCTTGCCAGCTCGGAAATCTTGTTGACGTAATCCGGCTGCTCCATCAGCGGGTTCGCTACGTTGTCAAAAAAGACACGTACTGACGGTACGTATGCCGGAATGTTGTAGATAACCCGGTACAAAGCGAAGATAATCGGAAGCTGAATCGCCATCGGCAGACATCCTGCCATCGGATTCGAGCCATATTTCTCATAAACTGCCTGCATCTCGACCTGTTGTTTAGCCATCGATGCCTGATCGGTTTTTCCCTTATACCTATTCTGAACCGCCTTGATTTCAGGGTTCATAAGCGACATAAGTTTTGACGATTCCTGCTGTTTGATCGTCAGAGGAAATAACAGTAACTTTGTGATAATGGTAAACAGGATGATACACAGACCGATATTCATGATCCCCATGCTGCTGGTAATCCGGAATAAAAAGTCCATGATATAACCAAACACGCTGGCGATCGGTCCCATGATCGAACCTGCCTTTGTCGCAACTAAAACGCTAACGTCCAATGAACTACCTCCTCATCCTTTACGGAACTGGATCATAACCGCCTTCTGCAAATGGATTACAGCGAAGAATCCGCTTACATGCCAAAATCATACCTTTTACAGCGCCGTACTTTTTAAGTGCCTGGATGGCGTACTCCGAGCACGTCGGCGTGTACTTGCAGTGAGGTCCTGTCATAGGGGAAATATAGAGCTGATATCCCCGAATCATCTTTATCAAGATCTTCTTAATCAATATTCTCACTTCGATTCTCCAGAATGTTATGCAGTCCGCATAAGTGCAGGTATGCACTCTCAATTTTTTTGAAGTCTGCTTCTTTCGCTGCCGGTCTGGCAACGACTACGATGTCTAATCCGAGTCTGACTCTGTCCTTATTTAACCGATAGCTCTCCCGTACCAACCTTGTCACGTGATGGCGGACCACGCTGTTTCCAACCTTTTTGCTGACGGAGATACCGATCCGAGGCTCCTTCCCGTCATCCACCCGCTTCACGTACATAACCAGAAGCTTATTGGCATAGGATTTCCCTGTCTTGTAAACCTTTTGAAATTCGCTGTTCTTCTTAATTGAATTAAAACGCTTCATTAAAATCACCAATTCCCCTGCACCGAGTGTGCATCGCAGAGCTTTTCTTAATATTCTTAGAACTTTTTCTATGAATATTAAGAAAGGCCACAATCTATAACTCGATTGCGGCCTCGTTCATTAAGCAGATAATTTTGCTCTACCTTTTGCTCTTCTGGCAGCCAGAACTTTTCTTCCACCTGCGCTGCTCATTCTCGCACGGAATCCATGAACTTTTGCTCTCTGTCTTTTCTTCGGCTGAAATGTCATCTTCATGTCTGCATACACCTCCTCATCCATAATATAGTAAGAGAAATCCACGCTTCCTCCGGCTCACGCCGAAATCCGCATTCTTCTCAACATAGTTAGACTATTGTAATTAAACATCTTCTCCATTATATAGAAGAATTCCGCATTCGTCAACCACTATTTTGATCTTTTTAATCCCCATAGAACAAGGAATTTCTGTGGTTTTTCCACCATTTCGATCCTGCGTCCCCACAGATCGATCGTCGATTGCTGTCGAGGCACCTTATTGTATACAGTATACACACCGGGACGTTTCCATTTTGTGGATAAAAAAATCCTTATTTTATCAGCATTCCCGCCACCTATTCACAGCTTATCCTCCACTTATCCACATTTTGGGGATAACTTGTGGAAAAGCCGTGGAATACGATCTGGATAAGCTTCTGATTGTTCACACCCATTCACCAAAAAGCCTTATTTTTCGGCGTTTTTTCCACGTGGATAACTGAATTTCACTTATTCACATTGCGGGTTTTTATTGAAAAATGTGGACAAATCATGTAGAATAGAACTTAGATTGGGTTATTTTGCAGTTTTGGCTGCTTTTTACGTTTAGGAGACACAGTATGATAGAGAAAATTAAGGAAAAATGGGATGAAATTCTCCTCCATATTAAAGAAGAACACGAACTGACGGACGTTTCTTTCAAAACATGGCTGCTTCCGACGCAGCCTTATTCCATGAAAGACGGCACCCTTCAGATCCTGGTTCCGGATGTGCAGTTTCTCGGCTATATCAAAAAAAAATACGGACTTTTGATCCAGATTACCATCGAAGAACTAACCGGAATCGAGTGTGAGGTCGATTTTGTCACCATCGAACAGGTCGATGAGCCGCAAAAAGAGACGGACAAAAGCCATCTGATCAACCGCCCGTCCGAGGTCAGCCGCCAGCTCATCCAGGATGCGAACCTAAATCCGCGCTACACATTCGACACCTTCGTCGTCGGCGCGAACAATAACTTAGCGCACGCCGCTTCCCTCGCCGTGGCAGAATCTCCGGGTGAGATCTACAACCCTCTCTTCATTTACGGGGGTGTAGGTCTGGGAAAAACGCATCTTATGCACTCGATCGGACATTTTATCTTAAAAAACAATCCAAAAGCGAAGGTTCTCTACGTTACAAGTGAGAAGTTTACGAACGAACTGATCGATGCGATCCGGAACAAAAACAATATTTCCACCACGGAGTTCCGTGAAAAATACAGAAACAACGACGTCCTCCTCATCGATGATATCCAGTTTATTATCGGTAAGGAATCGACACAGGAAGAATTTTTCCATACCTTCAACGCACTCTATGAAGCGAAAAAACAGATCATTATCTCCTCAGATAAACCGCCGAAAGAGATCGAGACGCTGGAAGAACGGCTTCGTTCCCGTTTCGAATGGGGCTTGACCGTCGATATCCAGTCGCCGGATTATGAAACCCGTATGGCGATCCTCCGCAAAAAAGAGGAACTCGAGGGCTACAATATAGATAATGAAGTGATCAAGTACATCGCCACCAACGTCAAGTCCAACATCCGTGAACTCGAGGGCGCCCTTACCAAGATCGTCGCCCTTTCCAAGTTAAATAACAAGGAGATCACGACGGAGCTGGCGGAGGAAGCGCTCAAGGATCTCATTTCCCCGAACGCGGAGAAAGAAGTGACCCCGGAGCTGATCATCCAGGTCGTTGCCGATCATTTCGGTATCACTCCGCTTGACATTTCCTCCCAGAAGCGCAACAAGGAGATCGTATTCCCGCGCCAGATCGTGATGTATATCTGCCGTTCGATGCTCGGAACTTCCCTGCAGAATATCGGCAAATATTTAGGCGGTCGGGATCACACGACGATCATCCACGGTCACGACAAGATCGCTGCCGATATGGAGAAAAACGAATCGCTTCGCAATACAGTGGAAATCTTAATGAAAAAGATCAGACCACAGTAGGTTTCTTCCACAATTTCGCGTGGAAAAGTGGTTGAAAACCTGTGGATAACTTTTCCCACATTTTGCTCCATTTCAGGGCTGTGGATAATTCAAAAGTTATCCAGCCGATTCCGGACAGTTTTACACAGCCTTTTTAACCATTCAAAAGGAGTCTGAACCCCTGTATTTTCGGGGCTGTCCGGAGAATTCCACATATTCACAGCCCCTACTACGATTGCGACGGAATATATATATATCTTTTCTTTCCGTTCCACGTTATTTTTAGCAAAGGAGTTATCAACAAACATGAAGCTTTCATTTGAAAAAGATCATTTAATGAACGGCATCAACATTGTTCTGAAGGCCGTTCCTTCCAAAACCACCATGCCGATTCTCGAATGCATCCTGATCGATGCTGTTTCGGATGAGATCAAACTGACCGGCAACGATATGGAGCTGGGAATTGAGACGAAGGTCGAAGGAACGATCCTGGAACGTGGAAAAATCGCTCTTGATGCCAAGCTTTTTTCCGATATTATCCGCAAGCTCTCCGGCGAAAATTCTACGATCACGATCGAATCGGATGAAAAATACAACACGACGATCACCTGTGACAAGGCTATTTTCCAGATTCAGGGCAAGGACGGCGATGAATTTTCCTATATTCCCCACATTGAGCGGGATAAATTCATCACACTTTCCCAGTTTACCTTAAAAGAGATCATCCGCCAGACGATCTTCTCGATCTCGCCGAACGACAGCAACAAGATGATGACCGGTGAGCTGATGGAGGTCACCGGCAATGAACTTAAGCTCGTTTCCCTCGACGGACACCGCATGTCGATCCGCAAAGTTGCATTAAAAGAACAGTACAGTGATATAAAAGTCATCGTTCCTGGCAAGACTTTAGGTGAGATCAGCAAGATCTTAAACGGTGACAACGACTCTGAGGTACAGATTTTCTTCAGCACCAACCACATCATGTTTGAATTTGACGACACGATCGTGTTATCCCGCCTGATTGAGGGCGAGTATTTCCGGATCAATCAGATGCTTTCCTCCGATTATGAGACGAAAGTTACCTTGAACCGCCGTGATTTCATGGATGCGATCGACCGTGCGAGCATTCTCGTCCGTGAAAATGATAAGAAACCTTTGATCTTAAACTTTACCGATGAAGAAATGGAGTTAAAGATGCATTCCGCCTTCGGTACGATGGATGCCCGTCTGGCGATTACCAAGTTTGGAAAAGACCTGATGATCGGCTTCAACCCGAAGTTTTTGGGTGATGCGCTGCGAATCATCGATGATGAGGAAGTGACTCTGTACATGATGAATCCGAAATCCCCGTGCTTTATCCGGGACGAGGAGGAGACTTACATCTATCTGATCCTGCCGGTCAATTTCAATGCGGCAGCGATCTAACCTGCCATTTTTAGACATGGCAGGTGCAGGCAGACAGTGACAGAAAGGATCTGAAATAAGATGGAGATAAAACTGAGAGATGAATTTATAAAACTGGGTCAGGCGCTTAAGGCAGCTGGTCTGGTAGAGTCTGGCGTGGATGCTAAATTTGCGATTCAGGACGGGCTTGTGAAGGTCAATGGCGCGGTGGAGATGCAGCGCGGCAAGAAGCTTTACGACGGGGACAAAGTCGAGTATGACGGAGAGACCGTAACAATCACCAAATAAAGGATGGTTTCATGTTTATCGAATCGATCGAACTCAAAAATTACCGCAATTACGGGGAATTACATATGGATTTTGATCCGGGGACGAATGTTCTCTACGGGGACAACGCGCAGGGTAAAACCAATATTCTTGAAGCGGTCTACGTGTGTGCGACGACCAAGTCCCACCGCGGCAGCAAGGACAGGGAGATCATCGAATTCGGAGAGGACGAGTCCCACATCAAGATGCAGCTTCGCAAGGACGATGTGCCGTACCGGATTGACATGCATCTAAAGAAAAATAAGACGAAGGGCGTGGCGGTCAACGGGATCCCGATCCGGCGGGCGAGCGAGCTTTTCGGCATTGTTAACGTGGTGTTTTTTTCGCCGGAAGATCTGAATCTCATTAAGAACGGGCCGGCGGATCGGCGCCGTTTTATTGATCTGGAATTATGCCAGTTAAACCGGCTCTACGTCCATTCGCTGGTGCAGTACAACCGGGTGGTGATACAGAGAAATAAGCTCTTAAAGGAGCTGTTTTTCCATCCCGAGTACGAGGAGATGCTGGATATATGGGATATGCAGCTTGCTTCCTACGGGCGGGAGGTGAGCCAGTACCGGCGGGAATTTATCGGTGAATTAAACGAATTGATCCGTCCGATCCATCAGAAATTGTCGGGTGGAAAGGAAGAACTCGTCATCCAGTATGAGCCGAACACGGAGGCAGATCAGTTGGAAGCGGCAGTCAAAAAGAGCCGCGAGGCGGACCGGAAGCAGAAGACAACGCTGGTCGGACCACACCGGGATGACTTAAGTTTCTATGTCAACGGAATTGACATCCGGCGCTTCGGTTCACAGGGACAGCAGAGAACGGCGGCATTATCGCTCAAACTGGCGGAGATTGAGCTGGTTAAAAAGATCAAAAAGGAGTATCCGATCCTGCTTCTCGACGATGTTTTGTCGGAGTTAGATGGAAAACGGCAGGATCATCTGCTCGCCAGCATCCGCCACATACAGACGATCATTACCTGTACGGGCTTGGATGATTTTATCAGCCACAGCTTCCAGATAGATAAGACCTTTCGGGTCGTGAGCGGGACGGTCACCTGTGAACGTCCAAACAAGACAACTAGTCAGACATAAAACAGCAAGTGAAGGAGGAACTATGGGTTCAGAATACAGTGCAGATCAAATACAGATATTGGAGGGATTGGAGGCGGTCAGAAAGCGTCCTGGTATGTATATAGGCAGCACATCTGTAAGAGGCCTCCATCACCTGGTGTATGAGATAGTTGACAACTCCGTGGATGAGGCGTTAGCCGGATTCTGCAGTCACATCGAGGTGCAGATCAATGCGGACAATTCCATCACGGTACAGGATGACGGTCGTGGTATCCCGGTTGATACTCAGAAAAAAGCCGGACTTCCGGCGGTTGAGGTCGTATTTACGATCCTGCATGCGGGCGGCAAGTTCGGCGGCGGCGGATACAAGGTATCCGGCGGTCTGCACGGCGTAGGCGCATCGGTTGTAAATGCTCTTTCCGAGTGGCTGGAGGTTGAGATCTGCCGCGATGGAAAGGTATATAAACAGCGCTATGAGCGCGGCAAAACGATGTATCCGCTGAAAGTAGTCGGTGAGTGTGCTCCGGATAAGCACGGCACACGGGTCGTATTCCTGCCGGATAAGGAGATTTTCGAGGAAACGGTCTACGACTATGATACGTTAAAAGTACGCCTGCGTGAGACGGCATTCCTGACGAAAAACTTAAAGATCACCCTGCGGGATGACAGAGAAGTGAAGCATGAGAAGACCTTTCACTATGAGGGCGGTATCAAGGAATTTGTCACCTACTTGAACCGGAGCAATGAGAAGCTTTATGAACCGGTTATCTACTGCGAGGGCATCAAGGACAAGGTATTTGTCGAGGTGGCGATGCAGCATAACGATTCCTACACGGAAAATATCTACACCTTCGTCAATAATATTAACACACCGGAGGGCGGTACCCATCTGGCCGGCTTTAAGAGTGCTCTGACGAAGACTTTTAATGACTATGCGAAGAAAAATAAGCTTCTGAAGGAAAATGAGCCGGCACTCAGCGGTGAGGATATCCGCGAGGGCCTTACAGCGATCATCAGCGTTAAGATCGAGGAGCCGCAGTTTGAGGGACAGACGAAGCAGAAACTCGGCAACAGCGAGGCCCGCGCGGCGGTCGATGCGATCGTGAGCGAGCAGCTGACATATTTCCTGGAGCAGAATCCAACGGTTGCCAAGATCATCTGTGAGAAATCAATTCTT
>ERZ791574.1752-NODE-1752-length-10431-cov-2.541635_pt1 | contig 10431 bp, 10 predicted proteins | sample MGYA00433098_ERZ791574 | MGnify/ENA primary metagenome ERZ791574 (study PRJEB30046, sample SAMN00791933) | human gut metagenome | study: EMG produced TPA metagenomics assembly of the A metagenome-wide association study of gut microbiota in type 2... | reverse complement strand
TAAATGATTTTCTTTGAATTGTTTTCAATGAACTGCTCCGATCTCGAAACAATTTCTTCGACCTCTAACTCTTTGTTGGTGTCTTTTTCCTTAGTAGCCATAATGTTTTATAGTTGTTATTATTTTATCACTGTTTTATGCCTGTGGCAATTCAAGTCGCAAAAGTAGTTTTTTTTACTGAGAAAATCTATACTTAGAAGTATATTTTTTAATTTTGTGCAACTAATATAGCGTGGATGATACTTAAAAAGCTTTCTATACTCAATTATAAAAACATTCTCCAGGCAGAAGTTTCTTTCTCTCCCGAAATAAATTGTTTTTTCGGGAATAACGGAATGGGAAAGACCAATCTGTTGGATGCCGTTCATTATCTCTCTTTTTGCAAAAGCCATATCAATACGCCCGATTCCCAGCTGATCAACAATGGTCAGGATATGTGCGTGTTGCAAGGTAACTATGACTATGAGGGGCGTGAAGAGGAGATCTTTTGTGCTATCCGTCGCCGGCAACGGAAACAGTTCAAGCGGAATAAAAAAGAGTACGACAAACTGTCGGAGCATATCGGTCTGTTGCCATTAGTGATGGTTTCGCCAGCCGATTCGGAACTGATACAAGGCGGGAGCGAAGAACGTCGCCGCTTTCTCGATGTGATTATTTCGCAGCAGGACAAGCCTTATCTGCATGCGTTGATACAATATAATAAAGCCTTGCTTCAGCGGAATTCGCTGTTGAAGGACCAGTGTATCGACGCTTCCCTTTATGAAGTGCTGGAAATGCAGCTGGACATGTACGGCCGGATGGTGTACGAGAAGCGGCAGATGTTGGTGAATGATTTTATCCCGATCTTCAACGAATATTACCAGACGATCTGCCGTTCGACCGAACAGGTCGGTTTGCGGTATATCTCCCAGTTGGAGAAGGGGAGCCTGGCGGATATGCTGGCTGCCAATCGGGAACGTGACCGCATACTCGGTTATACCTCGACCGGCATTCACAAGGATGAACTGGAGATGACGTTGAACGGCCACCTGATCCGCCGTGTCGGTTCGCAAGGGCAGAACAAGACGTATCTGATTGCCCTCAAGCTGGCTCAGTATGTGTTTCTTTCCTGCAGGGGGCAAGCGCGTCCGATCCTTCTGTTGGACGATATTTTCGACAAGCTGGATGCCGACCGGGTGGAGCAGATCGTCAAGTTGGTGAGCGGCGACCAGTTCGGGCAGATTTTCATTACTGATACGAACCGGAAATATTTGGACGCCATCCTGCAATCGATCAATCACGGCTACGCTCTGTTCAGGGTCGAACAGGGTGAAGTGCAACCGATGGAGGAAGCGGAATGATGCACCGGAATGCACAGACGTTGGGCGATGCGATCCGGGAGTTTTTCGAGGATAATGCTGAGTTGAGGGGGAAGATACTGGAAATCCGTGTCATGCGGGCCTGGGGCGAGATACTGGGGCCGATGGTCGCTCAGTACACTCGTAATATATATGTAAAAGACAAAGTGCTGTATGTTTCCCTCACTTCTTCCGTCTTGAGAAGTGAATTGGTGTTGTGCCGGGAACGTCTGGTGAAGAGCTTGAACGATTATGCCGGTTCGGAAGTTATACAAGATATAGTTATCAGATGAAAGAGTTGAATCATTATGGATGCAAAAAAGATAGAAGAAGTTCCGTTTGAAGAGGTTTATGAAGTGGAAAAGTATGGCACATACTATTCTGAAAATAAATTCTGGCAAAAAGTACAACGGGTTGCAAAGAAAGTCGGTGCGACGGTGATACGTCCTGTCTTCCAGCTTTATTATCTGCTGCACGATAAAGATGTTTCGTTACAACATAAGGCTTATATCATAGGTGCTTTAGGCTATTTTATTCTGCCGTTCGACCTGATACCGGAAGGTCTTCTTCCGGTGATCGGCTTTACTGACGATGTAGCTGTGATGGGACTTGTCCTGAAAATCGTGAAGGATAGCATCACACCTGAGATAAGAGCCAAGGCGGATGCTAAGGTCATGGAACTGTTGCAAACGGATAAGATCTGAATCACAATATTTCTTTTTCAGTTATAATCAAGTCCATTTTCCGGTCGAACGGCTCGGCCGGAATCTGATCCTTTAACTGGAAGTCATAGCAGATTCCGATTTTAGGAACATCCAGTGTCGAAAGCAGTCGGTCATAAAATCCTTTTCCCCGTCCGAGGCGGTTATGCTGGCGGTCGAAAGTGACACCCGGAACAATGATCAGGTCTATTTCGCTTTCCGGTACGGTTTCACAATCTTCGCTTGGTTCCAATATCCCGAAAACACCCGTTTTGAGTGATTCTTTTCCTGCATACAAGAGCAATTGAAGATCATTCCCTTTTATAAGAGGGAGCAATAATCTCTTTTTCCGGTACCATTTTTCGATCAGTCCGGCAGTCTGCACTTCGCCGGGGATGGCATGGTATAGTGCAATGCACGAAGCTTGCTGGAAGAGGTCTGTCTCTTCCAGCCGGTCCATTATCTTAGCAGAGAGATCCAGCAATGTAGTCTTCGTATATGATCTCTTTAAGGAAGCCATATCCTCTCGAAGTGTTTGTTTGGCTTTGCGCAATTCCATTGGGCGTATTGTTTTTATTCTCCAGTGTCGGGAATGATTTGCCTTCGTTCAGGACTTTGACGGCGCGTTTCAGCGTGATGTCATCGTTCTGGAATATTGGATAGAAGCCGGCTTCGTCGAAGAAGTTACGGACGATGTAGGCCTGGATCTGTTTCTCGATCAGTTTGCCTGATATGTTGATCAGGTGCGGACGTTTCTTGATCCCTTTTGCTGCGGCATAATTGGTGAAATCGGAAAGCAGTGGTTGTTGTTGCAGGTATTTGTGTAAGTCCTGATAGGTCTTGAAAGAAGCCAACTTGTCGTAATTGCGATCCGAGTATTCGAGTGCATATAGGTTCAACATACCGGAATTGACTACGTTGGAGAAATAGGAAGTCACACCGCTTGTGTCACGCGGGATGAAGATATCCGGCATGATACCGCCGCCGCCATAGACGATGCGTTTCGTCTCCAGCGTATTGTACTTCATCGAATCGGGGAAATGGATGCTGTCCGCACTCATCAGTTCGCCCCGGTTGTAGCGGTCGATCAAGTCATGGTTGTATTGCTCCTGGTTGCCGTTGACATACGGTTTCTGGATAGAACGGCCTGTAGGCGTATAATAGCGGGCAACCGTCAGGCGGATCATTGAGCCGTCAGGCATCGGGATCGGTTTCTGTACCAGCCCTTTTCCGAACGTACGGCGGCCTACGACCACGCCACGGTCCCAATCCTGCACCGCACCGGAAAGGATTTCACTGGCGGATGCGGATGTTTCGTCTACCAGCACAACCAAACGTCCTTCTTCAAACCCTCCGCGGGCCGAAGACTTGGCTTCCTCGCGCGGTTGTTTGTTTCCTTCGGTATAAACGATCAGCTTGTCCTTGCCTAAGAACTCGTCGGCCAGATCGATCGCGATATTCAGATATCCCCCGCCGTTCCCCTGCAAGTCGAGGATCAGGTTCTTCATTCCCTGTTTCTTCAGTTTTTCCAGTGCTTCCTGGAATTCGTCGGCCGACGAAGCGGCAAAGCGGTTCAGCTTGATGTATCCGGTAGTCTTATCCGCCATGTAAGCGGCATCCAAGCTGTATACCGGAATCTTTCCACGTGTGATCTTGAACTCGATCAGGTCGGGCACTCCGCCGCGCAGGACCTTTACCCGCACTTCCGTATTCTTCGGACCGCGCAGGCGTTTCATCACATCCGTATTCTTCATCTTGACGCCGGCAATCAGCGTGTCGTCCACCATGATGATGCGGTCGCCAGCCATCAGGCCGACCTTTTCCGAAGGCCCGCCGGGAATTACCTGGATCACGTATAAAGTATCCGTCAGCATATTGAACTGGATGCCGATCCCGTCGAAGTTACCTTGCAACGGTTCCGTCATCTCTTTCGTCTCTTCCGGGTCCGTATAGGTAGAGTGAGGGTCCAGCTTTTCCAGCATGCCGACGATGGCGTCCTCCACCAACTTCGTTTCGCTTGTAGAGTCTACATATAGGTTGGAGATGGCATACAGGGCCAACTGGAGCTTGCGGGCATCTATGTTGTTACCGCGCTGTGCCGACATCGAGGCGGCAAATACACTCAATATAAGGAGTGGAAGTAAAATTCGTTTCATTGTTTTTATTTTTTAATAAAGGTTTGTCCCTTTCGGCACAAACTGGGAAATATCTTTGCCGTAACGCAGCAACTCCCGCACGATGCTGGAGCTGATATGCGTATGTTCCGGTTCCGTAAAAAGAATAAATGTCTCGATCCCGCTCAGCTTGCGGTTCACATCGGCTATGCTCTTTTCATATTCGAAATCGTTCACCGTACGAATACCGCGCAGGATAAACCCGGCATTCATCTGTTGGGCGAAATCGACTGTCAGGGAGTCATACGACATGACCCGTACGCGCGGTTCGTCCTTGTAGAGCTCTTGGATCGCCTCCAGCCGTTTCTCCAGTGAGAAATAGGTTCGTTTCGTGTCGTTGATACCGATCGAAATGATGATCTCGTCCACCAGTTCGAGTCCTCGGCTTACCAGCGATTCGTGCCCGATCGTGAAAGGATCGAACGTTCCGGGGAAAAGAGCGATCCTTTTTAATGGACAACTGGCAATTGACAATTGACAATTATCGGTTGATTCCTGTCCCTCCCCTGTTTTTATCGTATTATCCATATTCTCAATTTATTGTCAATTATCAATTGATAACGTCTTCTTCTACAACTAAGTTATCTATGATAAAGTTCTGTCGTTCCATCGTATTCTTGCCCATATAGAACTCCAGCATATCTTTCACAAGGTCCTCTTTCTTCATGGTTACCGGGTCCAGGCGGATATCCTTTCCGATAAAATGCTTGAACTCATCCGGTGAGATCTCTCCCAAACCTTTGAACCGGGTGATCTCGGCGTTTTTTCCGGCGGCAGCGATTGCGTTCACACGCTCTTCTTCGCTGTAGCAATACCAGGTCTTCTGCTTGTTGCGTACACGGAACAGTGGTGTTTGCAGGATATAGACATGGTTCCGCTTGATCAGGTCCGGGAAAAACTGGAGGAAGAAGGTGATCAGCAGTAGGCGGATATGCATACCGTCCACATCGGCATCGGTCGCAATGATCACCTTATTGTAACGTAAGCCTTCCAATCCATCCTCTATGTTCAATGCAGCCTGTAGCAAATTGAATTCTTCGTTTTCGTATACGATCTTCTTCGTCAGTCCGAAACTGTTTAACGGTTTGCCGCGAAGGCTGAATACCGCTTGCAGGTTCGGATCGCGGCTTTTCGTAATAGAACCGCTTGCCGAGTCTCCCTCGGTAATGAAGATGCAGCTGTCTTCCAGATTGTCGCCTTTCGTGTCGTTTAGGTGAATACGGCAGTCGCGCAGTTTCTTGTTGTGCAGGTTCGCCTTCTTTGCCCGTTCGCGGGCCAGCTTGGTCACACCGGCGATCGCCTTGCGTTCTTTTTCCGATTCCTGGATCTTACGCAGCAGGGCGTCCGATGTCTCTGCGTTCTTGTGCAGGTAGTTGTCCAATTCCTTCTTGATGAAGTCCCCGACAAACTTGCCGACCGAAGGTCCGTCCGGTCCCATGTCTTTCGAACCTAACTTGGTCTTTGTCTGGCTTTCGAACACCGGTTCTTCCACCTTGATGCTGATGGCTGCTACTACGCCGGCGCGAATGTCCGAGTATTCGAAGTTCTTGTTGTAATATTCCTTTATGACACGTCCCAACGCTTCGCGGAAGGCGGAAAGGTGCGTACCTCCCTGTGTTGTATGTTGGCCGTTGACGAACGAGTAATATTCTTCTCCGTACTGGTTACTGTGGGTAATGACCACTTCTATGTCTTCTCCCTTCAGGTGGACGATCGGATATAAAGGCTCTGTCGTCATGTTCTCGTTCAGCAAGTCCACAAGTCCGTTGCGTGAATGGAACTTCTTGCCGTTGAAGACAATCGTCAGTCCGGAGTTGAGGAACACGTAATTTTTCAGCAGACTCTCGATATATTCGTCTTTATACTGATAATCCTTGAATATCTCTTTGTCCGGGATGAAATAGGTGAGCGTCCCGTTTGCCTCCTCCGTCGGGCAGATCGGGGCTTCCTCCGTGATGACTGCCTTGTTGTATTCTACCCGCTTGCATTCGCCGTCCCGGTAACTGGTGATCAGGAAATAGCTGCTCAACGCATTTACGGCTTTGATTCCGACTCCATTCAATCCGACTGACTTTTTGAAAGCCTTGCTATCGTACTTTGCTCCGGTATTCATCTTGCTGGAGACATCGACTACCTTGCCCAGCGGAACGCCGCGGCCATAGTCGCGTACGGAGACGGTGCCTTCTTCGACGGTCACTTCTATGGTTTTACCGTAACCCATCATATATTCGTCGATGGAGTTATCCAGCACCTCTTTCAGCAATACATAAATACCGTCATCGGCATAACTACCGTCTCCTAATTTCCCGATATACATACCGGGACGGCGACGGATATGTTCCATCCAGTCAAGCGTCTTGATATCGTCATCGTTGTACGCTGTCGGCTGTTGCATTGTTGAATTTAGTTCGTCCATTTTGAAAATTGAAAATTGAAAGTTGAAAATTGAAAGACTGGGAATAAAAGAATAAAGAATCACTTTCCCCTTTCAACTCTTCCCTTTCAACTGTTTAATGTATGCTCTTCTTGTCTTGTGATGCTCGCGTTTGAAGTAATCCCACTGTGCCTGTACGGCATTGTTCGTTTCCAGTTCCGGATTGCTTTCCGCATAAATAGCTCCGACACTCTTGTAAACAGGTATCAGGTCGTTGAACAGCAATGCGTTCACGCCTTTGCTCTGATATTCCGGCAAGACACCCGTCAGGTAGAGGTCGATCACTTTCGGCTTGCTCTTCAAAGCCTTCAGCAGATAAATCCAACCGAACGGGAAAAGATGCCCTTTCGCTTTCTGCATAGCCTTGGACAGGTTGGGAAGCGAGATTCCGAAACCGACCACTTCGTCGTCTTCCTCACGGACGATAAGCGTCACCAGGTCGTAGCGAAGCATCGGAATGTACATATTGATGTAGTAGTCGATCTGCTTTTGAGTCAGACGTGCGAAGCCGTATAACGGCGCGTACGACTCGTTCAATGTCCGGAACACCTTCTGCGCGTACGGCATGATCGATTTCGCGTTCTTAAACTTCATAACCTTCAGTCCGTATTTCTTCTTTACGATCTCGCCGATACGCAGATGTTTTTCCGGTACTCCGTCCGGTATATAGATTTTGAACTCATGCCAGTCCTGGTCTTTTGTATATCCCATACGTTCCATTTGTTTCGGATAGTAAGGATAATTATAGATGGTCGCCATCGTCCCGATCTGGTCGAATCCCTCTATCAGCATTCCTTCGTGATCCATATCGGTAAATCCCATCGGCCCTTGCAGCGCCTCCATGCCTTGTCCTACCGCCCATTTTTCTACAGCACCGAACAGGGCATCCACCACTTCGGCATCGTCAATGAAGTCTACGAACCCGAAACGTGCATATTTCTGGTTCCATGTCTCGTTGCTCCGGCGGTTGATCATTCCTGCGATGCGTCCCACAACCTTTCCGTCTTTGTATGCTAAAAAGTAGATCGCATCACACACTTCGAACGCCGGATTCTTCTTTTTATCCAACGTCACCATCTCTTCTTCGATCAGGCCGGGCACATGATACGGGTTGCCTTTATATAATTCGATATTGAACTTTACGAACTTTTTGAGTTCCTTCTTACTGGTAACTTCTTTAATTACTACGCTCATCGGTCATTTAGTTTGAACGGCAAATTTACACAATTAATTCATTTTTAGTGCCGGTTGGCAAGAAGAAAATGTTTTCTCTCCTTGAGCCCATAAAATCTTTGGCGTCTATTTTGCATCGGAATTGAAACGGATCGTAATGGTTTGTCGATGGAATGAAAGGGATTGTGCTTTTATCTCTGTATTGTCCTTTTGTACAAATAACTCGATTTTAAGGTGTGTAATGATTCCAATTTCTTATCTTTGTGGCGTTTTCGTTGTTCCTTGTGTGGGAGTGACGGACCTTTGTGTATCCGAAACTTTATTTGGAAACACTTAATCGTAACTTTTATTTGATTATAAAATCATGAAAATAGCTATCGTCGGGACAGGTTATGTGGGGCTTGTCACCGGTACTTGTTTTGCAGAAATGGGAACCGAAGTTTTCTGCGTTGACGTAAATGCCGAAAAGATCACAAACCTGAAACAAGGTATCATCCCTATCTACGAACCCGGCCTTGAAGAGATGGTTCACCGCAACCAGCAAGCCGGCCGTCTCCATTTCACAACCGATTTGACAGAATGCCTGAACGAGGTCGAAGTCCTCTTCAGCGCCGTAGGTACTCCGCCCGACGAAGACGGTAGTGCCGACCTGAAGTATGTGCTCGAAGTAGCCCGTACCGTCGGCCGCAACATGACCAAACATCTCCTTGTCGTGACGAAGAGCACCGTTCCGGTAGGCACGGCCCGTAAAGTCCGTGAGACGATTCAGGAAGAACTGGATAAACGGGGTTTGCCGCTTGAGTTCGATGTTGCTTCGAATCCTGAATTTCTGAAAGAAGGTGCGGCCATCAAGGACTTTATGAGTCCGGATCGTGTGGTCGTCGGTGTCGAATCCGAACGTGCAAAGGAGTTGATGACCCGCTTGTACCGTCCGTTCCTGTTGAACAACTTCCGTGTGATTTTCATGGATGTACCATCCGCCGAGATGACGAAATATGCGGCCAATGCCATGCTGGCTACCCGTATCAGCTTTATGAACGATGTGGCGAACCTCTGCGAGATTGTCGGTGCCGATGTGAATATGGTGCGTAAGGGGATCGGCTCGGATGCCCGTATCGGCAACCGTTTCCTGTATGCCGGTATCGGCTATGGAGGTTCCTGTTTCCCAAAAGATATAAAAGCGTTGATCAAAACGGCCAAGTCGAACGGTTACCGGATGCGTATCCTAGAAGCGGTCGAGGCGGTCAACGAAGAGCAGAAATCCATCTTGTTCCGCAAGTTGGACGATTATTTCAAGGGTGATCTGAAAGGTAAACGTATCGCTATGTGGGGCCTGGCCTTCAAGCCGGAAACCGACGATATGCGCGAAGCCCCTTCTCTGGTCTTGATTGATAAATTATTGGCTTCCGGTTGTGAAGTGTATGTCTACGATCCAGTCTCGATGGAAGAAACCCGTCGTCGTTTGGGAGACACCATCCACTATGCCAAAGACATCTATGACGCGGTAGTGGATGCCGACGCCCTCCTGCTCGTCACGGAATGGAAAGAATTCAGGATGCCTTCCTGGTCGGCCGTCAAAAAACTGATGGCAACCCCGCTGATCTTGGATGGCCGGAACATTTACGATGTGAAGGAGTTGGAGGAGAATGGCTTTGTTTATCATTGCATAGGGAGATAGATAAGATTATCCAATCTTTTTGGAATCAAATCAATAATAAATAGAAAGTAAGCGACAACCCGCTTTTTCATCGTCAGGTTTATACCTTTTCTATTGAAGAAAAAGACGCCGTAGCTATTGAAGGGAGCATCAGTGATCTGTGTAATGCGATTGTGTTTAAAATGTTTGTATTATTTGGGAGTGTCTTATCACCCCAAAGAACATCAAACAGTATATGAGTGACTTGGTTGAATATGGTCTGTTAATCCCTTTAATCCCGGATAATCCGGGCCATTCGAACCAAAAGTTTGTATCAGTCGGATAATATTTATTCTGTCCTGACTTCGCTTAATTATGAAGAGTGGATTGAGATTGGAGAAAGGAAAATCGGAGGAATGTAAGGAATAATGCAAAGATCAAAATTAATACATAAAGTCAGTAATTTGCTTCACCCAATAGCACCTGAAGTGGATATCAATTTTTATGGTTCGCAAGCTAAGGAGAATGTAGGGCTGGATTCGGATATCGGCTTGCTGATCCTTGTCGATAAAGAAAAATTGTCTTATGATGCGGAAATATTTGATGCGTTAAGCCATCAATCAGAAGAGTTTATTTCTGCTATTGAAAATTTTTAAAGGAATGAAATAATAAATGGCAGAACAAACTCTGAAAGAAAAAACAGCCAAGGGACTTTTCTGGGGAGGGCTGAGTAATGGGGTACAACAGGTGTTGAACTTGGTGTTTGGTCTTATGTTGGCCCGTATTCTGGATGCATCCGACTACGGAATGGTTGGAATGTTGGCAATCTTTAGCGCGATTGCTTCAACGATTCAAGAAAGCGGCTTTACTGCAGCACTTACAAATCAAAAGGAAATACGGCATGAGGATTATAATGCCGTATTTTGGTTTAGTACGCTAACAGGAGTATTGTTCTATTTGATCTTTTTCTTTTGTG
>ERZ791574.1738-NODE-1738-length-10483-cov-2.006425_pt1 | contig 10483 bp, 8 predicted proteins | sample MGYA00433098_ERZ791574 | MGnify/ENA primary metagenome ERZ791574 (study PRJEB30046, sample SAMN00791933) | human gut metagenome | study: EMG produced TPA metagenomics assembly of the A metagenome-wide association study of gut microbiota in type 2... | reverse complement strand
AATAAAGATTTTTCTTATACAGCTGATGATTTGATGGCATTTTTTGCAGTTCGTGAGGTTGCTGCTATTTTATTGATTAATCCGGATAATCCTTCTGGAAATTATATTTCAAAAGTTGATGTAGTTCATTTAGCTAAATGGTGTAAGGATAAGAAGGTAACATTGGTTGTCGATGAATCGTTTGTCGATTTTTCTGAACAATCAGTGGATAATACTTTGTTGACTAATGAAATACTTGAAGAAAACCCTAATTTGGTGGTTGTGAAGAGTATATCCAAATCTTACGGAGTACCAGGGTTACGGTTAGGAATTTTAGCTTCATCAAATTTGCTTTTGATCGATCGTGTACGCAAAAATGTTCCGATATGGAATATTAATTCATTTGCAGAGTTTTATATGCAGATATTTAATAAATATGAACAGGATTATAAACAGGCGTGTCGTTTGTTTATCCGTGAGCGAGATCGTTTTTATGTGGATTTACAGCAGATAGGTTATCTACGTGTCATACCTTCACAAGCAAACTATTTTTTGTGTGAGGTTATTAGTAAATATTCTTCTAAAGAATTGACTGAATTACTTTTGAATGAATATAATATTTTAATAAAAGACTGTGGAACGAAGAAGGCCTTCCGAAATGGCGAATATATACGAATAGCAGTACGTTCAACTTTAGACAACCAACGTTTAATAGATGCATTAAAAGAATTATAATTGTTAAAAAAGATGGCAATGAAAATAATAGACTTTGAAACGATACGAAATCTTTCCATATCTCCGGCTGATTGTGTAAAGTGGGTAGAAACAGCATTAAGAATGAAATATGATAGTTGTTTACCTCATAAAATTAGTATGACAATAGAACCGGATGTCTTTTTTAATACGATGCCATCTTATTTGCCTTCTTGTGGACGTTTTGGGGTTAAGGTCGTTTCTCGTTTTCCGAAACGTGAGCCTGCATTGGTTAGTGATATTTTGTTGTATGATGCGACAAATGGTGATTTTTTGGCACTGATGGATGGAAGTTGGATTACTGCGATGCGTACTGGTGCTGTTGCGGCATTGTCCATACAGTATTTGAGGACTTCTTCAGCTCGGGAATATGCATTTATGGGACTAGGCAACACTGCTCGGGCAACACTGTTGTGCTTGATGGCTGTGTTAGAGGGGCCGTTGAACATTCGTCTTTTGTCTTATAAAGGGCAAGAGCTGGAGTTCATGAAGCGCTTTAAAGAATATTCTCGATTAAATTTTTCTATTTTTGAAAATGTGGAAGATTTGATTACAGGTGCAGATGTGGTTGTATCTTGCGTAACTGTTGCACATGGTCAGTTTGCATCGGATACATGTTTTAAGTCGGGAGTATTGGTCGTACCGGTTCATACGCGTGGATTTCAGAATTGCGATTTATTCTTCGATCAGATTTTTGCTGATGATGTCGCTCATGTAGAAGGATTTAAATATTTTAATCAGTTTAAACAGTTTGATGAGTTCGCCCGTATATTGTTAAAGCAGAATCCGGGTAGAACTTCAGATCAGGAGCGTATTTTGGCTTATAATATAGGTATTGCTTTGCATGATATTTATTTTGCTTCTCAAGTATACGACAAGGTCAAAGATTCATTACCAGATATTTCTTCGGATAAGTTAAGCGAGAAGTTTTGGGTATGAATTAGTTATGAATAGCAATGAAGTTTGGTCAAGATAATAAATACAAAGTAATTGTTCATAATACAACGTATTTGTCTGTACTTGAGATATTAAAAATGGTAATGCCTTTTGTAGCATTACCTTATTTGATATCTACAGTTGGTGCGGATAAGTACGGTTTGGTCGTTTTTGCACAGGCTATTATCTCTTATTTTATTATATTTATCAACTTTGGTCTGGATGTTTCGGCTGTAAAGAATGTTTCTATAAATCGTTCTGATAACGAGAAGCTATCGGAAGTTGTATCTTCAGTTTTGATTATTAAAGCTTTTCTTTTTATACTTTCTTTTTTAGCATTAGGAGTTTTATTATTATGTGTGAAGCAATTTAGAGATAATTATGTTTTATTTTTATTGTCTTTTTTATCTTGCCTTTCAGAAATTTTGTTTCCTGTTTGGTTTTATCAAGGGGTAGAAAAGATGAAATATATTACTTTGATTCGTTTTACTTCTATTTTCTTTTATACTGTTACAGTCTTTATTTTCATTAAAAATGAAAGTGATTATTTACTGATACCATTACTTCAGTCTTTAGGGTGGCTTTTATCAGGGGTTATTTCCTTTTTTATGCTAATTCGGGTAGAAAAGATATCCTTATTTGTGCCAACTATAGAATCGATTAGGCGGTATTTTAAAGAGAGCGTTCCGTTTTTTGTTTCTCGTGTATCAGTTGTGATTAATGCAAGTATGGCAAAGACGATTTGTGGAATTTTCTTTTCAATGCATGAAGTTGCAGTTTTTGATTTGGCCCAAAAAATTGCAATGACGGCACTTGTCCCTTTACAAATGTTGAATCAAGCTTTGTTTCCTCATATTGCAAAAACACTTGATCGGAAATTTGTCAATAAGTGTTTTCGATTGATTTTATTAGCTACAGGCTGTATCATTGTAATTGTATATATTCTTGCTCCATTTGCTGTTTTTGTTTTATCGGATGGTAAGTTGCCTGAATCTGTTGATATATTACATGTTTTTAGTTTGTTCATTTTTAGTGGAGGCATTACTTCTTTCACAGGGTCGCCAGTGCTGGTTTCTTTTGGTTATTCCAAGCCTTTTAATCGAAGTGTAGTTCTTTCGACTTTCGTCTTAATTGTAATTTATATGGTACTATATTTTACAAATTCATTCTCGATTATTAATTTTGCACTAGCCTTAGGTTTTGCAGAATTTGTAATAGCTATTTATAGGCTATATTATTGTAACCGTTATAAATTAATTATGCTTTATGGACGGGTTTAATCGTTTTAATCCAGAAGGTTCAGTGCTGAGACTTCATCAGATGAAGATGCTTCGCATTTTAGAGTTCGTAGATAGAGTTTGTAGGAAACATGGTATACGCTATTGGCTTAGTTCGGGAACATTGTTAGGTGCTGTTCGTCATGGAGGTTTTATACCTTGGGATGATGATTTGGACATAGAGATGTTATATCGGGACTATAAAAGATTGATGGAAGTCTTGCCTTTTGAATTGCCCTCTAATTTGGTGCTTCAAACAATGCACACTGATAGTAACTATGTTGCCCCTTATGCAAAATTAAGGGAAACGGATTCCTATATATCAGAAGTGAATAATATTGGTAGAAATTACAAATATAATGGGGTTTATATTGATATTTTTTATATAGAGCCTGTTAATTATCGGATGGCATGGATTGCATCTAAATTTCATGGATATATTTATAGACTTTCTTATTTAAAAAATGACCGATTAGGGATAAAAAAAGGAGTAATGAGGTGTTTGTTGTTCTTTTTGACTTATATACTTTATCCCTGCATTCGAATGATTGTTAAGTTATCTCATACAAAAGAGTACCGATTGGGATTAGGATCAGGTTTTTTGGGCGTAAGGTTGTTGGACAATATTTTTCCACTAAGTGAGGTGTCTTTTGAGGGAAAAATTTTTCCAGCTCCTGCTAATACTGATGGCTATTTGTCCTATTTATATGGAGATTATATGGTATTGCCAGATTTGAGTAAAATAACTTATCATGTAAATAATGTGGATATAAAAGAATAATATAATCGAAAATGAAAAAAGTGATGCTTATTTTTGGAACTCGCCCGGAAGCAATTAAAATGTGTCCATTGGTAAAAGAGTTTCAAAAAGATACGATAAATTTTAAGACTGTTGTTTGTGTTACTGCCCAGCATCGGGAAATGTTGGATCAAGTTTTACATGTTTTTGATGTCAAACCTGAGTATGACTTGAATATAATGAAGCAAGGGCAGGATTTATATGACATAACTTCTCGTGTTTTGTTAGGCTTACGTGATGTGTTAAAAAAAGAATTGCCGGATATCGTATTAGTACATGGGGATACAACAACCTCTTCTGCAGCAGCATTAGCAGCTTTCTATCAGCAGATACCTGTAGGACATGTAGAAGCAGGGTTGAGAACTCATAATATTTATAGTCCTTGGCCTGAAGAAATGAATCGGCAGATAACAAGCCGTATTGCTGTTTTTCATTTCGCACCAACTGAATTGAGTCGGAGAAATTTACAAAGAGAAGGTGTTGCAGACGGTAATATCTATGTTGTTGGAAATACTGTTATTGATGCCTTGCATTTAGTGTTAGAGCAAATCGGGGTAAGAAAAGATATAGAGAAAAATATTCAATTTGTATTAGAGCGCGTAGGTATTCCTCTTTCTTTATTATCTTTGTGGAAGAGTGGAGAGCGGAAAATGGTTTTAATTACAGGACATCGGAGAGAAAATTTCGGTGAAGGATTTATCCATATTTGTAAGGCGATAAAGACTTTGGCTGAGAAATATTCCATGGTAGATTTTGTGTATCCCATGCATTTGAATCCGAATGTACGGAAGCCGATTGCTGAAATATTGGGTGAAAGCCATAAAGAAACCCTAACAAATGTATTTCTTATAGAACCATTGGATTATCTTCCTTTTGTTTATTTGATGAATCACTCTACAATCGTTTTGACTGATAGTGGTGGAATACAGGAAGAGGCTCCGGGATTAGGAAAGCCTGTGCTGGTTATGCGGGATACGACTGAACGTCCTGAAGCATTGGAGGCTGGGACTGTCAAATTGGTAGGAACAGGTTATAATTCAATTATAGATAATGTTTCTGATTTACTGGAAAATAAAGATTTGTATCGACAAATGTCAAAGGCTCAAAATCCGTATGGAGATGGAAAAACCAGTCAGTCTATTGTGAATATTTTATTGTAAATCGTTTTTATGAAAAGAAAAATATTAGTTATTCATAATGGATATCCTTTGCGTGGTGATGGAGGTGATAAAGTCAGAACATTAAATATGCTTCAATCCTTGGATTCTATTGGATTTGATGTTTGTTTGTTGGCTTTTTTCAAGAAAGATTTTTCTTTGTTGGCTTTAAATAAAAAAAGTGTGCCTTCGAATATAAAATCATATTTTATATTTACATTACCAGATCGTTGGGGATTAGGAGGGATAGCAGCATTGCTTCGGGCTGTAATAACTTGGATTATTGTAAAGTGTAACCATATAGAGTTAATTCAATTAGAGACATCGCTTTCGGCTTCATGTGTCAGATATTTGAAGAAAAATATTTTGGTCGTGACTGATTTTCATGCAGATCCTGTACCTGAGTTACAAATGAATGGAAGGACGAAATCATCAATAAATCGTGCTGAAAAAGATGTTTGTTATGCATTGTCTCGTTCACAACGAATAATAGCCGTGTCGAATAATTTGGCAAATAATCTAAAGAAATATTACTCTTATGATTGTCCATTTTCTATTTTACCTTGTAGTTTTAATAGTGAAAAGTTTCATATAGATCCGGCTCAGATGATCGCTTTGCGTGAGAAAATGCATTTGAAAGAGCGTATTGTCTTATGTTATTTAGGAGGGTTGCAGAAGTGGCAATGTGTGGAAGAAACATTAGATATTTTTTTACGTTTAAAAAAGAAAGATGATAGATACTTTTTATGTATATATACAAATGATGATTTGACTCCTTTCGCAAAAAAAATAGAATTGTTGGGGAATGACTGTCTTTGTATGAGTTTGAGATATGAACAGGTTCCCTTATATTTGTCCATGATGCTGGTTTTGTCTTGAGACATAATAGTTTGGTGAATATAAATGCTTCTCCGACTAAAATTGCAGAGTATATGGCTGTAGGAGCAATGGTTATTGCAACGAAATATTCGGGAGATGCCAAAGTCCTTGTTGAAGATAGTGGTTACGGCATGATTTTGGATGAGATAGAAAATATTTCATCAGAAATGATAGATGAGTTGAATTTAAAGATTCATTCTTATAAAGAAAATAAGGAAAATGCCTCTGCAACAATAAAAAATTATATATTTAAAAGTAGGCTTTGGCATGGAAATAAAATTGAAGAGTGTGTATTCAAATATATAATTCGGTTTATAATGGGTTATTTGGAAAAAATAAAATATATTCTTAGAGGTAGTCGATATTATCGTAAATATTTTCAGACAACAGTTAATAGCCTACGGTATTATTTTAGAAATTTACACTATTATTGGCAGTTGTATTCTTTTAAAAAAGATCGTGAAGTATCGGGTAATACTCTTTATTTTATTATAGATCAAAATATCAAACATCCAGGATTAGTCGATCGTTTTAAGGCAATTGTTGGATTGTTTTATGTGGCTAAAATAAACGGGTTTGATTTTAAAGTGATTTTTAACCATCCATTTAAATTGGAAGAATATTTGTCTGTGAATAAGTATAATTGGATAGCTAATCAGTCCGAATTAAGTTATAGCTTGCAGAATGTTCGGCTTATACCGTATAATGGTAGTGGAAAAATACCTAGACTGAGTAAAACTATTAAGCAGTATCATGTTTATTGTTATATAGGATATGATATTATATCTTCAAATCATGTCTTAGATGCTGAATCTGTATGGAGAAATTTATTTTTGGAATTATTCAAGCCTTCTCAAGCATTGAATGAATGTTTGAATTGTTGCAGTTTAGATAGTTCTGGTTATGTCGCTGTTCATTTACGATTTGTAAATGCTTTAGAAAATTTCGAGAAAGATCAGTTTAATAGCCTAACAGAAGATAAGCGAGAGAATTTAATACAACGTTGCCTAAAAGGCATTAGGCTGATTATAGACCAAAATAAAAATAAGCAGATTGTGGTCTTTTCGGATAGTAAAGTCTTTCTTGAACGTGTGAAAGTCTTACCTGTAATAGTATTAGATGGAAAAGTCGGGCATATATCCTTTACTGAAAACACTCATGAAGTCGCAATGAAAACATTTGTAGATTTTTATGCGATTTCAAAAGCAAGTCGTGTAATTAGGATATTAGCACCTGAAATGTATAATACTGTCTTTTCTTATTATGCAGCAGTATTAGGGGGGATCATTCCTGAAGAATTACACGTTTAGTAAATTATTATATACATTAAAAGTTTGCTGGGCTATGTGATCCCAATTATATGCTTTTAAGTCATAATATACAGGATAATTGTTTTGATATATCTTATATGTTAGCTGTTGCTTTAAACTGTTCATGTGATTTACTTTGAAATAGTGCTCTTTTGATAATCCCACTGCCAAATTAGCAGGAATATCGCTAACTAAAGTATCGATATTGTAGCTCATAGCTTCTAACAATGTGATAGGTAAACCTTCATGGGAAGAGGGTAAAACGAATAATCCTGCATGTGAATAAAGCTCTTTCAATGATTCACCTTTTACCATTCCGGTCAATATAACTTGCTTTTTTCGAGCTAATTCTTTTAGATAAGTTGAATAAGATGTTTTATGGTCAGAATCTCCTGCGATAACTAAGTGATAATCCTGTAAGTTTAGATCGGAGAAGGCCATAATTAATTTGTCAAATTCTTTTTCTTTTACAAATCGGCCAACAGCTAAAATATATTTTCTGTGACTAAGTCCTAATGATTTGATATATTGATCGGTTTGAGTTGGCTGATGAATGTCAACACCGTTATAGATTAATATTGCGTTGTTTCTATTATATTTCGTTTTTAGTATATTGTCAATAACTGTGGAGATGACAATTATTTCGTCTGCCCATTTAGCGGCGAAGAATTCACCGGTTTTTAAAATGAATTTTGCAAAAAAATTCCAATTTTTACGATCATAATCTGGACCGTGATGGGTGACAACCACTTTCAATCCGAGTAGTTTTGCAAATGGAATGGCAATTGATGGTCCAATGGCATGTATATGGACTATATCTGCTTTTTGTTTATAGGCATACCAAACCCCACATATAGTGTGGATAGCACTTTCAAATCCTTTTATTTTGGGAGCTGGGAGATCTTTGAAAAAAACACCTTGATAACTTGTTAATGGAGGATTTTCCTTTACAAAGCAGGATCTTCTTACAACTGTTACATTTACTCCAAGCTTGCTGAGGCGTGGGTATAATTTTTCACAATGAGTCTCTACGCCGCCTTGTATATTGGGAAAACCTCTTAATCCTGTTACTATGATTTTCATTTTGAAGCTTTTAATATTGATTGATAAATAGAGATAAGATAGTTGAAGTGTTTGTCTGCTGAGAAATGTTGTTGTGCAAATTTATTGCAAGCTATAGACATTTCATAAAGCTTTTCTTCAGGTATTGCTATCGCTTTTCGAATAGTTTTTGTTAAATCGGCTGGGCTTCCCATTGTAAATGTGAATCCTGTTTTTTCGTCTTGTATAAGTTCAGGAATACCTCCGATATTACTGCCTATTACAGGAGTTCCCAAGGAGAGCGATTCAATAATGCTCAATGGATTGTTCTCATACCATTCAGAAGGAACGATTGTAAAAAGTGCATTTTTAACGTATTCCTTTAATTCTTGACCTTCCTTAAAACCTAAAAAAGAAACGTTTTTGGGATAGTTGTTTCCTATTTCTTTTGAAAGTGGGCCTCTGCCGATAATTTTTAAATCAATTTCGGGTATATCTCGTATTGCTTCTAATAAACTATTGATCCCCTTTTCATTAGATAATCTACCGAAATAAAGTAAGTATCTATGATTTATTTTTTTATTGATTCTTGTAGGTATATCTGGGGTAAAGTTATATAGTTGGACTGCTTTTGATGCATATCCAGGATTGAATTCGATATGTTTTTTTTGGGCGAACTTGCTGACGAAAATGAATTTGTCAATATAATTAAGTGGCTCGTAAAAGCAAGATCTGAAGCTGTTCTCCAATGAAAGTAACATACTATTTGTTAAATTTCCGTTGGAGCACCTGTTTAGTGTGCAGTGGATAAAATGTCGATCTTTGCATAATTCACAAATTTTCCCTTTTCCGTTTGTTAATGTATAAGCAGGACAAATAAGCCGATAATCGTGAACAGTCATAACAGTTGGTATTCTATATTTCTGTAAAACAGGTAATATAGAAACAGATAGGCTATTGAATAGTAAATGAATATGAGCGATATCCGGTTTCTTATCCAAAATTAGTCGTTCTAATTGTTTGGCTGCCTGTCGATTGTAAATGAATGAAGGTGTGTTTGTTATTTTAGTCCAAATGTTGGATTCTGATAATTCAGGATAATCCACAAAATAAGATTCATATTCTGAAAATTTGTTTTTTTTGTTTTTTAGGGCAAAAGGTATTACTTGATGTCCTCTGTTTTCCAAGGTTGAGATTGTGTTGAAAAAAACAGTCTCAGCCCCTCCTTTTTGATAAAAATATTTATTGAGCTGTAGTATTTTCATGATTTTGAATTTGCAATTTTATTTTTCATTTCACTAAGCATTAAACCAATCATCATCATCATGAATAATCCTCTATGAGTTGTTATAGTTGAATCTGATGTCCCTTCTATTCCGAAAAAACAAATCAGTAATAATACGATGATCATTAATTTAGCTTGTTTTGTGTGTTGGAAGAATATAAGAGCTTTTTTGAATACATATATCCAGAATGTAATATAAAGCATGATTCCTACAAATCCGAATTGTGCCAATGAAGGATAATAAGTATCAGCGATGAAACTATAAAAACTTTTGCTAATCCCCCAGACATTCTCAATTCCGTATTGATTATATATGTGGGAGTAGTACAATCCTGAGGCATAGGTAGCAAAACTTCCGAATCCGCATCCGAAAGGGAAGTAGTCGATTAATATTTGGATAGAGGTTGTATAGAGTACAAAACGTGCAATTGTATCTGTTTCTGCTTCTCCTGTAATTCCTTCTATAAAGTAGAAAGAAACTTTCTTCCATGAGACGACTAATATAAGTATTAAAGTAATAATGAGAAGAATAATAGTTTTTATATTTAATTTGAAATGGTTTATGTTGGAAAAATAGATAATAACCATTACAGATAATGTGAAGAATCCATAGAATTTGGAGCGTCCGGATATAAGACCTATGGAAAGCATTATAATAAAAAGAATCCTATCTTTCATTGAAAAATCTCCTGTATAGAGAAAGCAAAGAGATGTCGCTATGACTCCTGCCGCAAAATAAGTCGCGTGAGCCATTACATTTGATAGAGTATGAGGTTTGAATATTTCTATACAAGCCAGTATTAGTAGAATCAACCAAAAAAATACACAAATTATTCTTAGTATTTTCTTTTGATTTGTTGAAAAATGAGGTCTAAGAGAATATACACAGAATAAGGCTAAATATGGCTTAAATTGAATAATAAAATCTGTGATAATAGCAGCTTTTGTGTTGCTATTGATGCACAGAGAATAACATAAATAAAACAGGAATACACCAATGGTTGTTAAAAAAGCTTTATTTATTAACCACTCCTGTGATTTGAAAAGTGAATATCCGAATAATATAA
>ERZ791574.1729-NODE-1729-length-10513-cov-5.562918_pt1 | contig 10513 bp, 10 predicted proteins | sample MGYA00433098_ERZ791574 | MGnify/ENA primary metagenome ERZ791574 (study PRJEB30046, sample SAMN00791933) | human gut metagenome | study: EMG produced TPA metagenomics assembly of the A metagenome-wide association study of gut microbiota in type 2... | reverse complement strand
TTTGTTTTTCCCCGCCTCTGACATTCATATATACTCTCCTTCGGTTGGCAGCGGATCAATTTACCACAAGCCCCTGTCCCGTTTTTGGCAGGGCAGGACGCATCCTCATTGACATTGGTTCACTCCTTCAGGAGCGATACCACACGCCTGTTTTCGTCAGGCATCAGGCCAGTTACAGAACCAACCGTGTACCAACCGTCCGGGCATCTATTCCCCCCACAATTTGGCCAGATGGACCAACATTTTGCAGGCACGGCACATGGTATCGACCGAACAGTATTCAAACTTGCCGTGGAAATTCATTCCACCCGTAAAGAGGTTCGGACAGGGCAGTCCCATATAGGAGAGGCGTGAACCGTCGGTACCTCCACGGATCGGACGGACAACAGGAACCACTCCGGCCAAACGCATCGCCTTTTCAGCCCGGCCGATCACCTCGGGATGGGGTTCGACCATCTCACGCATATTGTAATACTGATCCTTGACGGTCAACGAGATCACCCCTTTACCATACTTCTCCTCGAGCAGATTGACCACACTTTGCAGATAGCTCTTTTTGGCCTCGAACTTCTCGCGCGAGTGGTCACGGATGATATATTCCGATGTGGCCTGCTCCACGGTACCGTTCATTCCCACCAAATGGTAAAAACCGTCATACTCTTCGGTATGTTCGGGACGTTGGGCTGCCGGCAAAAGGGCGTTGATTTCGCAAATCACCTGCAGGGCGTTGATCATTTTGTCCTTGGCATACCCAGGATGGATATTTCGACCCTGTACGGCAATTTTGGCACTTGCGGCATTGAAGTTTTCGTACTCCAGCTCCCCTTCGAAACCGCCATCCACCGTATAGGCGAAATTGGCCCCGAAATTTTCGACATCGAAGAAGTCCACTCCACGTCCCACCTCCTCGTCGGGTGTAAATCCGATACGTACCGTACCGTGCGGGATTTCGGGGTGTGCCATCAGGTATTCAGCGGCTGTCATAATTTCAGCAATTCCGGCCTTGTCATCGGCCCCCAACAGCGTGGTACCGTCGGTCGTGATCAGGGTATGTCCTTTGAAAAAGGACAATTCCGGGAATTCGGCCACACGCATGGTCAGCGATTCGTTCAAACGAATATCCTCCCCATCGTAATCATATACAAACTGGGGTTTGATCTCCACCCCGGTCATATCGGGGCTGGTATCGACATGAGAGATAAATCCGATTACCGGTTTCTGTTCGCAACCGGGTGTAGCGGGGATTGTACCGGTCACATATCCGTGCGGATCGATCTCCACATCGGCAAGTCCCATAACGAGCATCTCCTCCAGCAACAGGTTCAACAACGTAAGCTGTTTGGCTGTTGAGGGGAAGGTTTCACTTTCAGGATCACTTTGCGTATCCACGGCCACGTAACGTAAAAAACGTTCTACAAGCCGTTCTTTGTCAATCGTAATCTCCATGATATCGTTTTTTTGTAAAATCATTTATTGTCAACTACTCTTCTCCGTGGCCGTACAGAAGCCTCCGGAGAAAATGATGCAGTTCCATGTCCACTCGTCAGCACATTACTTTCCATTGCTGCGGGTGGACACTCAGCAGCCCAATCGCACATTGCCGAGCAGCACTAACCAAATTCAACAAATTCAAACGATCTGGAACGGATGCAGAACAACTGTCCTTGCACCTTTCCTCCGTTAAACGTATTACGAGCGGTGCGGCTCAACCAATGGGGATGCTAGCACGCCGCTACTCTTCGGGTTTTGCCCGCAGGCTGTCCCAAATGAAATAGGCGATGATGGCCACATACATCACCACAGCCAGGATTTCGGCACCTTGCGACTCATTCCAGGTTGTGGCAAACCAATCGGCGCCGAAATATTTCAACAGAGCGCTCACCACGCCCATCAACGCTCCACCGGCAATAAATCCGGAAGCGATCAGTGTACCACGTTCCCGACGGGATTTTTGTTGAGCTTCGCTTCCCTTACGGCTGGCCACGAACCAACTGATCAGGCCACCGACCAGCAGCGGGGTATTCAGCTCCAACGGGATAAACATACCCAAAGCGAAGGCCAGAGCCGGCACCCCGATCATGGTCAGGATCAGAGCCAGAGCAGCACCGGCCAAATAGAGCAACCACGGAGTGGAACCACCCTCCATCAAGGGTTTAATAATAGCGGCCATAGCATTTGCCTGTGGAGCCACCAGGGCGCCCTCACCCACAAAGCCATACGTTTTATTCAGAATCATCATCACCCCGGCCACAGTTGCCGCAGAGACGGCCGTACCCAGGAATTTCCACCCCTCCTGTTTAGAGGGAGTTGTGCCGAGCCAGAAACCGATTTTCAGGTCTGTAATGAAGCCGCCCGCCATCGAAAGTGCTGTACAAACTACACCGCCGATAATCATGGCTGCGGTCATTCCACCGGTACCGGTCAAGCCTGCACTCACCAAGACCAGTGAACTGAGGATCAGGGTCATCAGGGTCATACCGGAAACCGGGTTGGTACCGACAATGGCGATGGCGTTGGCTGCAACCGTCGTAAAGAGGAACGAGATAATAAAGACGATCAGGATAGCGATGATCGAATGGAACCAGTTATCCAACACCCCGAACTGGAAGAACAGGAAGGTGGTAAGCAGAGTAGCGATCAGCACCGAAAGGATCAGTTTCATCGACAGATCCCGTTGGGTACGTTCCGTAGAGGCAGCGCCTGCGTTTTTCTTACCCTTGAGTTCACTGACAGCCAGGCCCAATGCCTGACGGATAATTTTGGATGAACGGATAATTCCGATCACACCGGCCATGGCAATACCGCCGATACCGATATGGCGGGCATAATTCAGGAAAATATCTTCGGGCGACATATCCCGCAGCAAGGTGGTCACGCCCTCGCCTACTGCCAAGGTTTGACCGTCTGCAAAGTGGCAAATGAAGGGGATCAGCACAAACCATACGGTGAAAGATCCGGCACAAATAATCGCCGCATATTTCAGCCCGATGATATAGCCCAAACCCAACACGGCGGCACCGGTATTTACCTTAAAGACCAATTTGGTTTTATCGGCCAAAACAGCACCCCATTCAACGATTCGGGTCGAGATGTTTTCGGTCCACCAGCCGAAGGTGGCGATAATAAAATCGTAGAGACCGCCGATCAGACCGCTCACAGCCAACAGTTTGGCCTGATTTCCCTTCTTTTCTCCCGAGACCAGCACCTCGGTGGTTGCAGTAGCTTCAGGGAAGGGATAGCGCCCCTGCATATCCTTGACGAAATATTTGCGGAACGGGATCAACAGAACGATACCGAGCAGACCGCCAAAGAGTGATGAAAGGAAAATCTGATAGAATTTGGCCTCAAGCCCCAGAATATACAGAGCCGGCAGCGTAAAGATGGCTCCAGCGACGATCACTCCGGAAGAGGCTCCGATCGACTGAATAATAACATTCTGGCCCAACATATTTTTTCGGCCGGTCAAATTGCCGACCCCCACGGCGATAATGGCGATTGGGATAGCGGCTTCGAAGACCTGTCCGATCCGCAAACCGAGATAGGCGGCTGCGGCCGAAAAGATGATCGCCATCACGATACCAAAAGTAACGGAATAGACCGTTGCCTCGCACGGGCGACTCGAAGCCGGCATCACAGGATGATACTCCTCACCAGGTTTCAGTTCTCGATAAGCGTTTTCGGGCAGTGACACGGGCTGCTCGTTTTCGGGTTGACTGTTTTCGGATTGCATGTTCAGTTAATCTATATTTGTATTTATCGTTTTAAAAGGTTCCGTTTTATCTTCGATCCGGGACAAAAGCTCTTCCTGCTATTTGGTGTTCCCGGTTACGGTTCATGGCTATCGGCCGAACCAAACTCGGAACAATATTTTGCCGCCTTGTCTCGATCGGTCTCGCCTCATGCAAAGCATCTTGGTGGCCAATGTTCAGGCTCTACCATCCATGACCTTTGCCCCCTGGCCTACCTTCCACCACCTTGAGGCGATCGATTGACGCATCCCAATAATAACCTACATGACAATGCATTCCACTAATGCACCGCAAGGCTTATCGAGACAAGCCACAACACGAAGCACCTCGTTTGGTCAAAATCTCTCAAAGATAGCCACTTTTTAACTAAAAGTGGAAAAATTCCACTAAATTTGCCCGCTAAATTCAAGAAGACTATGTGGTTGGCGCTCGCTTTTTTATCCGCCCTGTTACTGGGTTTCTACGATGTCTTTAAAAAACAGTCGCTCAACGGCAATGCGGTATTACCCGTTCTGCTGCTCAACACGCTTTTTTCGTCGCTGATTTTTCTGCCGTTCATACTCTTGTCGGCCTGGCGGCCCGAACAAATGGCCACCCATCCGCTTCTGTATGTCCCCTCAGCCGGTTGGGAGGTGCATCGTCTGATCCTGCTCAAATCGCTGATCGTTCTCAGCTCCTGGACCTTAGGCTATTTCGGGCTGAAACATCTGCCCATCACCATCGTAGGCCCGATTAACGCAACCCGTCCCGTCATGGTGCTGGTCGGAGCGCTGCTGATCTTCGGCGAACGCCTCAACCTCTACCAATGGATCGGTGTCATTTTGGCCGGTATCTCTTTCCTGATGTTAAGCCGTTCCGGACGCAAGGAGGGGATCGATTTTCGGCACAACCGCTGGATCTATTGCATCGTCCTGGCAGCCCTGTTGGGAGCCGTCAGCGGACTCTACGATAAATACCTGATGCGCCAGCTTGCCCCGATGATGGTACAATCCTGGTACAACCTCTACCAGTTGGGAATCATGACCATCGTGTTGCTGATTCTTTGGTGGCCCCACCGTGCAAACTCACCTTTTCATTGGCACTGGAGCATTCCGTTGATCTCGATCTTTTTGTCCGCTGCCGACTTTGTCTATTTTTATGCGCTGAGTCTCGACGGTTCAATGATTTCGGTGGTCTCCATGATCCGACGGGGCAGTGTGATCGTTTCGTTCCTGTTCGGAGCGCTGCTGTTTCGTGAAAAGAATCTGCGCAGCAAGGCGATCGACCTGCTGTTGGTGCTGATCGGTATGTTGTTCCTCTACTGGGGTTCAAAGTAATATATAGGCATAACACACTGAGGCCCGCATTGCGATGAGCGAACTCGGATACGGGACAGCTCCGAATGCGAGGCAATCGGATGCGTTGCCTAATCAGGTTATCGAAGGCGATAATCAAAGAGCTCCTGTCATTCTGGCGATCCAAACGTCACAAGGGATCCAGGCTCCTCTCACAACCATGACAATCAAAACAGAACTGGCACTTCATACGACACAGGATCATATAAAATGCCAGTAAAAAGCCTACCAGTCCACGAATGGGCATACGCACGGACAGTAGTGAGCACACCCACGAGCATACTACCGAATACACGAACAGTTGCGCATACACACAAGCTGTTCTGAACCGAGTACAGCAACAGACATACACCCGAGTCCACGAATGGCTGTGCAAACAGGCACACACGCCACTACGCGCACAAGTACACACACAAGTGCACGAACAGCTAGAGGTTTTCGTTATTTTGCTTTTTTCTTATCCTTGCCAAAGAAGAGGATACAGACTGATCCTCCCAGTGTAGAAGAGTAGTTAAAATCTCTGATACTGCTGATTTGCACCGACCCGTCCATGTTGTACTCTTTGGCTTTAAAGTGCACCGGTGAGAAACTAATATCGTAGAAAAGGCGGACACCCAGATTTCGGCCCACCAGATACATGAACGACAGTCCGGTGCCGAATCCGAAACTTTCACTGGAACCGATCTCCATCAGAGGTTGACGAGTCTGCCCCTCCTCCAAACCGTCGGCCAATTGCTGAGACTCGGTAACGCCTCTTGACAGCTGTGCCACCGGAAGATTCACTGGCAGGGCACTCTCCTGCTGGGCAGGATTCAGTACGGCATTGACCCGGTTTTTACGAATGGAATAGGTACCACACAGCAGTTTCGACCCAACGGACCAATGTTTGGACAGAGGATAGGAGAAGTAGGCACCGGCCATCACTTCGGAGACCTTCAAAGAGGAGATTTCGATACGTTCCAGACGACTCATCAACGCCTCACCATCCACCATCTGATTATCCTGCAAGCTCACAGCCATCGGCATACTGGCAATGGTTGCCCTACCTCCGATACCGATATATCGATTGATAAACCACGCTCCTTCTATACCCGAGATTGCACCCGTAGAGACCTTGATTCCGGCATGATTAAAATAGGCCATGCTTTTCCCGGCCCAATTGAACCCCATGTATAGGCCAAAAAACGAGGCTTTCCGGTCATAGTTGAAATGGGAGTCAACCCGATCGGGACGGCGCAATCCCCGATCCTTATAGATCAGATCGGTCAAATAATAGCCCAATTCCGTTGACAAGATACCGATTCCGGCACCGACCAGGACATCAGAGATCCAGTGTTTATTGTTCATCAGACGGCTCACGCCGATTGTCGTGGCGGTCATATATCCGCCAATACTATACCAGGGGCTGTGGGTAAGGCCATACTCCTTATGCAGGATGGTAGCCGCCATAAAGGCTGTAGCGGTATGTCCCGAAGGGAATGAGTTGTTACCCGATCCGTCTGGGCGGGGTTGCTTGACCGAATATTTCAATGTATTGACAAAGCCGGCCATCAATGCCGCAGAGAAGGCGTTGGAGACCAACATGCGTCCCCAGGAGCTGCGTCCCGGCACGCCGGCCAGTTTCAAACCATAGGTCAATACCATCGGTCCATATTGCAGATAGTCGTCGTAATGGTATCGGAACGTAGGGATATAGGAATCACGCAGGGCATTGAAATGGTATCGCTGGTCATTGAGGACCACACCGGCCACAATCAAAGGCACCGCCACATAGGTCATTTTATAGAGTCGGGTTTGGGTCATCCGATCGACCTTGAGCTGGAAGCGTTGCCAGCCGTTCAGCCGTACTGCACTGTCCAGAGCCAGGGTATCACCGGCCACAGTATCCGGTTGGAACATCGGATCGGCAATTGGTGTGAATGGGAATGCATCGGCAGAGGGCTTGATACAGCTTGCCGAAACGGACAGGGGCAAACAGATGCAACCAAACAGGACACAACAAAACAGCATCCTGACCCATCTAGCACCATATGGAAAAAAACGTTCCACGATACTCTCGTTTGAAAAATTTTCCCAAAGGTACGTTTTTTTGTCCTAAATGACCACTATTACTGGAACTTTCTGCGGTTTTAATGGGCTTGCATTCTGTACTCTTTCGGGGTCATTCCCACATGTTTTTTAAAATACTGGCCAAAGAATGAGGGGGTGGGGAAATTGAGATAATCGGCAATTTGCTGTACAGTCAGTTGTGAGGTTTCCAACAGGGCCTTTGCATTGCGAATGACCGAACGGTTAATACATTCGGTTGCACTGGATCCCGAGACGAGTTTAACGATTGCCGACAGGTATTTTGGGGTCAAGCACATTTGTTCGGCATAAAATCCCAAATCACGATGTGTTCGGTAATAGGTAGCGACCAAATAGAGGAATTTTTCGAACAGTTCTTCCTGACGGCTGCGGGTTTTACGGGGTTCGAGCGTTTTTCCACGATTGATAATCGCCCCAATTTCATAAAAGAGGTTCAATATTAAATTTTCGATGATCTCTTTGTAATAGGGGTTATCGCTATAGGCTATTTTCTTTTGGATCAAATCACGCACCTCAAAAATTGCCTGCATATCCTGTTCCGTCAGGGAGACGCAAGGTTGATCCCGCACGGCCAAATAGAGCTGCACGCCCATCGACGGATCGACATCAATCACCCGATCGATCTTCAGCATTAAAGCACATCCCGCAAAGTCATCGCTACGGCTGACCGGCTGCACCACTGCCCCCGGCAGAAAGATGACCATATCGTGTTGGCGGATCGGATACTGTTTTTTATCGATTGAGATGACAGCCTCACCCTGTTGGCAGATACACAGGCCCATACCATGGATCTTTTGGGGCATTACGTAGATATCAAACGACATAGGGTTTTCTGCCGTCAGCACAATACTTTTGAAGACGGCCTCATCATCATGACCTTCAAACGAATCGACCACTTTCACTGTATGCTCTTTCACAAGACTTTTCAAATTTGACTGTTCGTTACAAATTTAACCAAACAAACGACACATTGCCATTCCGACGCCACGGAAGCAGTCATTCACCAACGGGGTTATTACAGGCCCAACACGGATCTGCTATCGCTCCACAACAGCAATGCTTCCACAACATCTTTTCCGCTTACCCGACATGAACCCATCGCCCGAACGCTTCATTCGCATTCGGCACTTTCCGGGTATCCTGGCAACACCACGAATTCATCACCGACTTTCCCGAATATGTGTCCTTCCACTCCATGGCCAATACGCATTACATCTTCGCTGCGTACACAAACACACGCTACAACTCCACAATGGACGGGAGAGGAAGATACCACATTGGGGAGCATGCCACATTGGGGAGCATGCCACGCTGAGGAGCATACCTTGCTAGAAAGCATGTTGACCGGTCACCATGGATCACATATCATTTTAACGCACTGCAAATGCGCCGCACTTTTCACCATGCCGCAAACACACCACAACTTCACCTCCGCAAAGATTCGGCATTGACACACAACCGTTTTTTCTGTATAGACAACACATGCAGATTTTGGACTCTTCATCTCTCCAGTACGACTCATCCGGACCATCCACAGCTCGAAAGATCTGCGGTCCACATCAATACGGCCGCACACATATTTGCTCAACGGTTCAAACCTCATCTTGGCCCCAACCGCACCGGATCACAAGCCACCCTGATCACAAGCCGCACCCCACCATCACCCGCATACAAACACCGATCGTATCGGATCACTATTGCATTGGATCGACAGTAGCACATCATGGCCCATCACACAAGCTCTGTTCCCGGCGCATCTGCAAGCAACGTTCCATGGCAGGATACGGAATTCTCCATGCCAGGACGGGATTCAAACTTTCAGAGGATGGTGCGTTTCCCGAAGATGGGAGAATCGTTAAAGTTTTTCCGCTTTATAACCAGCCGCTACCACCACAGCGATGATCTTCTCATCGGGAACATCCGCCGTAACGGTCAACACCCGATCCGTTGTCGAAAGGTCAATGTTCCACTGTTCACGAGGTACAATTTCGTTTAATTTATCAGCTATACGGGCTACACAGCCGTCACATTTTGCATTTGTTTTAAACTTGCTGGTTTTCATAACTTTTTGATTAATAGTTCTGGTTTCACATATACTATTTCGGGTTGCAGCCTAACGTAGCCGTGTATGTGCGGTTCATTGACATTGAAGCCAGTTATCGAGAGCAGGATTAAAAATGTGACAGAACAAAGGAGAACACTATGAAAGACCTTTGCCAATACGGAAACCGTCCGGAGGACGAATGGGAAATCTTGCCCTAGATACCTGACCCGCGTCCGCCTTTCAAAATCTGGGTGAAGCCGGAGCAGATTGCGCCATTCTTTCTCATTCCCCACCACCCCTATGCGCTCTCCCTTCTGCTGAAAATCAACAATGGATTCCGGACGGAAGTATTCCGTCGGCTGGGACTGACTGGAAGCAGCGGAGACTGGGAGCGGCTGGTCCGGGGCGTGATCCGGGAGTTTGAGGAAAATAACAGCGGCGTGGATCTGTTTCACTTCGACTCCGACGAAGATGTGTTCTGCGTGTACTCCCAATACATCGACGATTTGATGCTACTGTCCAAAATGATCCGGGCGGCCTGTGACAATGAAAAAATGATGGGGACTTATCTGGGTATAGGTGAGGTGGAAGATGAGAAATAAGGAGCAGGAGATGGCATGGCGAAAAGTAATAGAAGCCTGCATGGAGGATGTGAAACACCACTTCGATGACATCCAGCAGGCCATTGAGTTTGGCTGCTACATCCAGCCGGACAACTACTTTGTGTCCTACATCTTTGCCACGGACTCGCAATTAGAGACGGCGCGGCAGAGCGGCCTGACGGAACAGATCAATTCCTATCACAGAGAGCAGCTGATAAAGAGTCATTACCCCATTGAGGGAATCAAGGACTGCACCTTTGCCTCACAGGAGGAATGTGACCGGGAATTTGGCGGGAATTGGTATTACTATTTCAAATGATACGATGAAGGGATCGAGATGATCGAGTACATCAAGCTCTTTTGGGCGGGCGCACCAGAGGGTGAACCATCGGTCATCCTCTATGAAGTGGATACCGAAAATGAGCGGCTGGCCCTCCGCTCCATTGACATCTTTGCGGATGGCCGCACCCGCAACATCCCTGACCTTTACGACGGTGTCATCGAGATCACGCCGATCCCCACCGTGGAGGAATTGAACGCCCATGTCTGGGGCGAGGAATTCCACGCCTGCATCATAGAGCAGGCGGAATTTGAGGCCATCTGGGAAACTCACACCTATGATGGAGCGTTAAAATAGCCAAGAGGAGACACTATGAACAAACCTATAAAAGCCAAAAATCTGCCGTTGTTCTCCAT
>ERZ791574.1725-NODE-1725-length-10541-cov-2.246805_pt1 | contig 10541 bp, 5 predicted proteins | sample MGYA00433098_ERZ791574 | MGnify/ENA primary metagenome ERZ791574 (study PRJEB30046, sample SAMN00791933) | human gut metagenome | study: EMG produced TPA metagenomics assembly of the A metagenome-wide association study of gut microbiota in type 2... | reverse complement strand
TTAAGAATTTATCCTTTTTTATTCTTATTGAATACCTAAAATGATTTTCTTATGACCATGAGATATTTCATAAGGTATAAACAATAATAATTTAAGGATTATGATTTACGGATATATTAGAGTAAGCAGCGACAAACAGACTGTAGAGAATCAGCGTTTCGAGATAAACAATTTCTGCGAACGCAATCAATTGGTAATTGATGGCTGGATAGAGGAAACCATCAGCGGAACAAAATCATACAACAAACGCGAGTTGGGCAAATTATTGAAGCGTGTGCAAAAGGATGATCTAATCATCTGTGCCGAGTTATCTCGTTTGGGGCGTAATCTTTTTATGATTATGGAGATATTGAATATTTGCATGACCAAGGAATGTCGTGTATGGACAATAAAGGATAATTATCGGCTGGGGGAAGACATACAGAGTAAAGTACTTGCCTTTGCTTTCGGTTTATCTGCTGAGATTGAACGCAACTTAATCAGTCAGAGGACAAAGGAGGCTTTGGCTAGGAAGAAAACGGAGGGCATTACATTAGGGCGTCCGAAAGGTAGGAAAAGTTCACCAGAGAAATATAAATTGCATGGGAAAGAGAATCTTATAAATGAACTTTTGAAAGCCAATGTGTCAAAACGCAAGATTGCTAAAATTTGTAAGGTTGATAGAAATACACTCGACCGCTTTATTAAGCAGTTCTTGACAGAATGAAAAGGAGCGTTTTCGTGCAGCAGAACGGGACGGAATGTGATTTCAACAACTCTGATTCGTGGGTGATACTGTCGCCTATAGAACAGAGCATCAAACGGAAGATTGAAGCAGTGGGAACCCCGTTGAAAGATTGGGACATTCAAATTAACTATGGCATCAAAACTGGATTTAATGATGCATTTATCATTAGTACAGAAAAACGTAATGAGATATTGGCTAATTGTCAGACAGAAGAAGAACGTATCCGCACGGCTGAACTTATACGACCGATTTTGCGTGGCAGGGATATAAAGAGGTATGGGTATGAGTGGGCTGGCAAGTATCTTATAGCCACATTTCCATCACGGCACTACGACATAGAACAGTATCCTGCCATTAAGCAATATCTTCTTTCGTTTGGCAAAGAAAGGCTAGAGCAGACAGGAAAAACCTATTCTGTTAATGGTAAAAAGGTCAAGGCTCGCAAAAAGACCAATAACAAGTGGTTTGAAACTCAAGACAGTATTAATTATTGGGAGGATTTTAATCAACCAAAAATTGTATGGGGAAACTTGAATCTTAAAGCAAGTTATGCATTAGTAGAAGACAATAGTTTTATTAATGCACCTTCTCCTATGATAGTACCTGCAAATAAATTCTTATTGGCTGTACTTAATTCAAAATTAGCAGATTACTATATAAGACAATTAGGTGTTACACGAAATGGTGGATATTTTGAGTACAAACCAATGTTTGTCGAATTATTACCAGTCCCATTAAATGTAGATGCTGAACTTTTAAGGCAAATTGAATCTAATGTTATTCAGTTGAATGAAAAGGAAATAGATGACCTTATATATTCTTTATATGGGATCTCTTCTAACGAAATCTTATATATCGAATCTTTATTATAAATTAAACGGGGCTGGTTGAAAAATGCCAGCCCTGTTCTATTCTAATATTTTTTGCTATTTGTCATCAAATAATAGCGTGTCTTTATAAGAGAATATTAACTCCTTCTCATTTTCTGTCAATCCTAATGTAATGGATAAAATATTATCGTATGTCTCTGAGTCCTGATTCTCAATATATGGAATAGGTAAGTTTAAAAGATACTCTTTTTTGTATCGAAATCCTGTATCATCAAAAACTGGTCCCATATAAAATCTTGTAAAAGTAAAGAATCCTATTTGTGAACAAAGAAAGTTACAAATCAACTCTATAGATTTACCTGTCATCATAAAAAGAGTTGCTTCCGGAATATATTGTTTTTTATCAATTACAAAATACGGATATAAGTTCATTTTCTCTTTTGAGCGAGGCAATCTCATTATATCAGGATATAACATTTTTGGCTGATTAAATTCCTCCATATAAGCGCAATTACGGAGATTATAAGGAGTATCTCCTTTGTCTGCCCTTTTTGAGATTTTATCCCAATATTGGTCTAAATGCGCTTTTATAGTTGGATATTCATTGACATCTATACGAGGCAATTTCCCTTTGATGCCATTGTGAGTATTTATAATCCACAGGTCTGCCCACTCATATCCATACCTCTTTATATCCCTGCCACGTAAAATCGGTCGTATTAGCTCAGCCGTACGTGTACGCTCGTCTTCTGATTGGCAGTTGGCAAGTATTTCCTCTCGTTTCTCTGTAGAAATAATAAATGCCTCATTGTAACCAGTCAAAACGCCACGATAAATATTAATATCCCAATCTTTCAACGGGGTTCCCACTGCTTCAATCTTCCGTTTGATGTTCTGTTCTATAGGCGACAGTATCACCCACGAATCAGAGTTGTTGAAATCACATTCCGTCCCGTTCTGCTGCACGAAAACGCTCAAATTTTTGACGCTATCCTTGTTCTGCTTATTGGTGACAGCACATAAAGTTTTATGTTCGTTTGCTGCTTTTGCGAATAGTAATATGTTTGTATCTACCGTCGCACTTTCAAAGATTTTCACTCCGGCAAAATCTATGAGTAGTTGAGGATTGGTATTCTTGTCAAAGAAGTCACGTGTTTTCTCACCATAACCAGCACGCATCCATTTATTAGATGTAATATAGCAAAGGTGGCCATTGGGTTTGAGCAATTGGTAGCCACGTTCATAGAAAAGACAGTAAATGTCTCCTGTCTTGGCAAAAGTTTTGTAACCACATGGTTCATAAAGTTTAGCCAATTCTCCGCCATTGTTTTGTAATTGGATATAAGGCGGATTGCCTATCACAACATCGAATTTTTCTTTCAAACAAAACATCCATTCAGGGTCAAAGAAAGGACTAATGGAATTTTGGTCGTATGGATCCCATTCGGTAATTTGTTTAACCGCAGCTTCAAAACCATTGATTTCAGCTTTACGCTTTTCCGTTCTGATGTTATCCTCAATGTTATGAATGCTTTTGAGTAATTCATTCCGTTTAGGCTTGTTTAGGTCTTTACGGAATAGCACCTGTTGTGTTTGGACAGGACCAAACAACGTGTTTTCGACTGGACGAGTTTCGTCAACCCACACCTCTTCTTTGTATTGCTCAAGCTGAGTGTTCAATGATTTTATTTGTTCTTCCCATTCGGATATGCGTTTTTCATCCGGTTTTTGGGCATGGTCAACAATATATTGCAGTATTTCTGTTCGCTTGGCCTTATCCTCACGTTGGCACTGGCGCTTAGCCTTACGTCCTTTTGCTAATAAATGGTGATTGCGAATAGTGAGGAGTTGTTCCTGCAAACCACGTAATTGATTATCTGCCGTCCAATCTTTGTCGAATTTGCGTATATCGGCACTCAAAAGCGTATTAGCAGCAACGAACTTTGTTTCAAGATTAGGCAGCGTGTTAATGCCGTAGTTGTGTGTTGGATCATTAAAGTCAATTCCCTTTTGCTCACACACGAGGGAGATGAAAAAACGCAACTTACAAATCAGCATTGCGATGGGTTGGATGTCAACGCCAAACACACAATTTTCGATGATGTCAAGCTTAAGTCTATAGCGGTCAATCGAGTTGTTGTAGAGCAATTCGATAATCTCAACCATGCGTAGCATACACCCCATGGGGAAGGCACCAGAACCACAAGCAGGGTCAAGTATCTTAACTCTCTTCAAGGCATCGGTTACCCCATCAATAATCTCCTTGTTCCATTTAGGGCTTAGTATGTGAGTGTGAAACAATGTATCAAGCATATCTTTGTCAAGTTCTCTTATTCCTGCCCCTAATAGATAGGTTTTTAGAGATTCGTCGACCATGTAATCCACAATTTCGCGCGGGGTGTAAAACGATCCAGTCGATTTACGGGCTGATTCCTGAGTTTCGGGATTGTATGCAGCCAACAGGTTTTCAAACACTCGCCCCAGCAGCTCAGGGTCAAGAGAAATTTCGGCATCTGTTGGTGAGTTCTCTTCGATGGTAAAATTGTACTGATTAAACAGCGTTATAAGACCTGGCTGTTGTTCATCATCATTAAAGAATAAAACGTTGGGGATGAAAGCCCTATATTTATAATTGCCATTAGAAGAGCGAGCCGCATTGCGACTGAATCCATCATAAAGGATATCATGTTCCAAATCTATGTATAACCCTTTTGGTTTGTCAAGGCATTCAAACAGTCCACCATTCAGGAATGGAATGTATGAGAACAAGTTAATGACTTCCTGCTCACTCATATTGAACATCTCGGCATAACGATACAAGTTACGTGTATCACGGGCAGAAGCATTAGCGAAATGACGTGGATTGCCATCTTCGTCTATAATGGCGCAATTGAGTGTAGCGAAAAAGAGGTTTTGCAAAATGGCATTATAATAGTTACCGTTTTCAAATGATTTCTCGTCAAAATCTACAAGTATATTTTTCAACGCCCTTGTATCAAATATATTATCAGGCACAAGATGCTTCTGCTTTATAAACCAGACAAATAACATTCTTGTTATCAAGCGAATTAATTTTACATGCAGATTTTCCCTGTCATCTTTTTCTGTTTCAGGGTTATTAGGGAATGTGACACCTGCTTCCGGAGATAAACCCCATTGATACCAAAGATAAAGTTTATTATAAAAGTCTTTCGACAATGCTTCCACCGAGAAAGCTTCTTTTAAGTTAGCAAACGTGATGCCGTTGGATTTTAATTTAGCGAAACGTTCTATCGGCGTTCTATAAAGATTGTGATTATCGCCAAAAACGTAAGTGTAACGCTTGGGCGATGTTGCCTCCCCTTTTATATCGCAGATAAACGATAATCGCCAATGGTCGCCACTGTCAAATACCGCCAAGACAGCATCGAACTCTCCCAAACGAGGATTGATGAATGACTTGACAAGATTCCTCAGCCCTACACGTTTGTTGGCCACCGAGCCCTTGGATATCTCATAACGAAACAAACCGATACGGTAGCTGTCGGACGTATTGATGCAGCCTAGGTAATAGCCTTGCCCGATATCGGGTGTATCAAGTTTTTCAGGAGTGTGTTTCAACTCGGTCGCGCCGAAGAAGTTTTGCAAAAGGTCTTGCCATTCATTGGGATTGAACGGTGATTGGAAAATATTTCTCAATTGGGTGTCAGTATATGTACTCATAAGTATTCACTGTTAAATAAAAGTTTCGGAAATGATTATTCTCGGGTCGGAAAGTTCTTTTATACTATCCTCTTCAGATGCATTAATCTGGTATTCTTCAATCAGTTTGCTAATCCTGTCCTGTATTTTATACTCGTCAGACTTCATCTTGGTACGGTCACCTTTATATTCGCGCGAAACAGCTTTTAGCTCACGTGGCAACCTAGCGTACATACCTTCGTTGATGTAAGCAGTAAGGATGTCACACCATTCCATCAGTTTCCGGTCTGTCGTAATCTGTTTGACATGACGGAGAAAAGTATTTGCTTCGAGAGCCGTACGGTCAAGATCTGTCCTCCTAGCCACATCAATGTCCTTGGCTTGAATATACTCCGATTTGTATTTGTTAATAGCAGTATTGACATGACTATAGTGTGGCGTGTCAGTTTCAGTCGTAAAAGGAACAGCCTGTTCTTCAGGATGGGCTTTCAGATATTTTACGGCTTCGAGAAAATCAATCACTTCCGCTTTGCGGTCGTTTACCAGATAAAATTCTGTTTTCACTTCAGATGAAATAAATGCCACGGTTTTGCCTGAATGCTTGTTAGTGTCACGCAGGACACGGCTTTTCATGGGCAGTTCTTTTATCTTGTGGTAAAGTTCGCGATCGTTGTTATAAAGTTCACGTAATTCACGGAGCAGAGCAATCTTTTTGTCCACACTGTCTTTGACATTGCTGTCAAATAGGGTAAATTGGCGTACTATTTCTTCGCGTGAATAGATTTGTGCATCTTCACCAAAGGCAGAGTGGAAACCTTGCAACTTGATAAGAGCATTCTTATATAGCTGTATTTCGTGGTCGCCCTGTTTTGATGGATAAAACATGTAGTTGTAAATGTTCGGCGCAGTTGAGCCGATACGATTCACACGGCCTATGCGTTGCATAAGACGGGTTGCATTCCATGGTGAATCATAGTTGACAATTACGTTGGCGCGATGTAGGTTGACACCCTCGGCCAATACATCAGAGGTGAGGATGATGTTGTAACGCCCCTCGTCGTGCGAAGCGTTAGCATCGAAATTGTTCTTTATCACTTTGTCGAGTCGGTCACGGTTCTCTGCCATCACCTTCAGTACATCCATTCTGCCGAGTTCTTTTGTCAGCTTGTCATACAGATAATTTAGGGTATCAACACTTTCAGAAAAAACCACAAGTTTGCCCGTAGGGTTAATGGACTTGTTGAGGAACTCCGTTTCAAGTTTTTCTCTGAACTTGTCGAACTTCGGGTCGTCTTTTTCTTCTGTCCATTCTGCGTAGAGGTGTTCCAAAATACCTTTATCATGGAGCAACATGTCCTTGAACTTGGGTTCGAAGGCTTCACCGTTATAGAGTATGTCATCTTTTGAGAAACCTTTTTCAACGGCAAGTTCTATTATCTCGTCAAGCTCCAGTCCCTTTGCCAATAAGTCTTTCACATTTAAATCTGGTGCTATTACAACCTTGTCCTCCTCAAACATCTTTATCATGTCGTTCGTGATGCGTAGGAGTGTGGCTAGTGATTTCTTGAAAGCATAAAAGCTACTTTCGAGCCGTTTCACCATGTGAACGCGATAGATACCCGCCAAGGTCTCTCCGATGTGTTCTGCATTATTGTACTTTCCCTTGTACTCTTCTTTAAGAAATTCTATGGCACGGTAGCGGGCATAATCGATTCCTGTGCCATTGGGATTCTTCTTGGTTTTCCCATCAGTTAGTTGTTTCAGAGTTTCATAAAACCTACCACGCGTAGCTTCCCCCATTTTATATATAAGTTCGCTTGGCGGCAGGATATTCGGAAAAACTATGCCTTGTGTTTCTATGTCACGCTTGTAATCTGAGTCGTTGAGGATGTTGTTCCTCGTGCGACGTATGGTCACTTTGTCAATCACATTGTTCCGGATTATATCATAGATTTCATCCACTTCTTCCGTTACGTCCCGTGTTTCCCGTTCACGCATAAGTTTGTTATATTTTTGGATTAACGGCGAGAAGAAGCCTTTGAGGTTGGGAATGCCGTCGATGGTGCAGCTCTGGCTGTTCTGGAACAACAGCAAAAGGTTTTGCAAATCATCGGGACGGTTGTTTAATGGTGTGGCAGACAGCAGCATGACCTTCTTGTGAGTGCTGCGCAACAAGCCGATATTGGAGCATGGCGACTTACAAATTTTCTGCAACTCGTCGTATTTGCCGGAATTATCACTGCGGAATCCGTGTGCTTCATCAACGATGATGAGATCAAATTCCTCCTTATCTTTGTACTGATCGCGTCCGTCAAGCACTTTAGAGAGACTCCCGTTGGTGATGAATTGCGCTTTCTTGTATATCCCAAATTGCCTGAATGTTTTTTTCCAGTTATCCTCAAGTGCAGGTGGATAAATGACCAAAATATTGCTCTTTCTTCCATTGGCTTCAATGAAACGTTTGGCTATCATAGTGGCAATCATGGTCTTACCCAAACCTACGACATCTGCGAGGAACAAGCCGTTATGTTGCATCAACATTTGGTAACCTTGTATCACGGCATCCTTTTGGTATTTCAGCTCTTTTACGCCGTCGGGCAGTTCAAGCGTGAAGTCGTCCTCCACTTGGTCGCCGAAAGTGTCAATAAGCACTTTGATGTAAATTTCGTAAGGCGTAGGCTGGTAACCGAGGTAAGTCTGCTTCTTGTACTCGGCTATGTCCGCCGGGGTTAACGGTACTGCCTCGTTCCACAGGGTATTGAACTCATCAAGGCAGTATCTCACATCGTCGTAATCCTTCATGGCCACATTAAGCTCATAGCGTGGAGACTGTGTTATGCCCAAGCCTGATTCAGATATGTTGGACGAACCCATGATGACCCATCCGTCACTATTCTCGCTGTGGCTTTGCGGCAGGCAGAGGTAAAACTTAGCATGCAGGTTCTTAGTGGCGTGTATCCTCATTTCCAACCGTCCGTCCACAAGGTCGTCGCACATCTGCAAAATGCCGACTTCCACATCCGGAGCGTACTTCGCATCGGTGATGTCCTGCTTGAACTCCTTAAAATATTTTTCCTTAGCCTCGCCCTCTTTGCCGAGCATAAGCATGGCCTTATTGTGACGGCGAAAGATGTCGTCAATGTTTATTCCAACTAGTATTTTTATTTCAGATACATCGCCAAGTTCTTTCCTTAATCTAAAATAGCCTGACGAGCGGAAAAATCCGACCACTGCAAGAAACCTGTCGAATGTCGCCATTTCCGTCGCAATGCCTTTCAGCTTATCGAAAAGCGTATGTCCTATTCCGTTATTAAAGAATTTTGTACTCATTATCTTAAAATGATTGTGTGCATATATGAAACTCTAAGTTAACCGCATTCTTTCTCCCTTCTCTCCTTAACCTTATCCAATCCCGGCATCTTCTTTGATACGGAAGCCTCACCAGAAGGAAAGTATGCCTTAAAAACCAGACATAAGAAACTCACAATATCACTGCGCTTCTTGCCCATGTTGGAGAAAGCGGAGTAAACGTAATACATGAGTTCTTGCTGACTGCACATTTCGTTTGGCTGTACTGTGATTGAGGGTGGAAGAATCAGGTCATGTTCTGCAAATGCGTAGGAACTGGCAAGAATCGCCTTTTGCTCCTCTTCACTGAACATCTTGATTTTTCCGGCAAACCATTCAAGTTCTCCTTTTTGGAGTGCCTGTTGTTGTTCACTCTGGCGTTCCATCAGAATGGATACTTTCTCTTGCTCTTTTTCAGTAAGGGCTTCTTCAAGCACGCGGTTCTTGCGTTTTAGGACATTGTACTTTTCCATACAAGCGATGGCAATGCAGAGATAACCTACGGTTACGGTAAGTACCAGTACCGCATGAAATCGGAACTTGGACGGAAAATCCGGCAAAGCATCAATATAGTCGCAGACGACAAGAGCAACTACGAGCATAAGCGCAGCTCCGACATACATCGCCCAGACTTTGACTTTTTGGCTCGCAGGAGAAACGCCCATAAGCAAGGCTATCGCCAAAGCTGCGACCAATAAGATGGAAACCAAGATAAAGATTGTCATGTGTCACGTCCTCCCTGTCATGGTTTTACGATGATTCGCCAATAGCCTGCCTTGTCAGAACCTTCATGGACGAGAATGCCTCTCTCACGCAACTCTTTGATGTTCTTTTCAACTGCCCGCTTGGACACGCCAATTTTTACAGACATTGCTTCTGCTGTTATAGAAGGGTCGGAAATAACTAAGTCTATTATTTTTTGCCCTGTCCTGCTAACTCTTTTAGATGCATCCTCTCCTTTTACACCGAACCTTTTCTCCGAACTTTTTTCGTTTACACCGAACCTTTCAGCATTTACACCGAACCTTTTCTCCGAACTTTTTTCGTTTACACCGAACTTTTTCTCCGAAGCTCCTCCGTTTACAGGGTACTTTTTGAGGGTACTGTTTACCCTGTCGGCTACCTCTTCTACAGAGATTCTACCGTTCTCACCCCAGTTCAGATTATAGAAAGTGGTGAAGAATGAGGATGCTTCGGTTTTATAGAGAGGCTCTTTGCCGGGCAGGAAATTGGGCAGCTTCTCGGTCAGTTCACGCATCTTGCGCAGACCGGAACCACGCTTCTCCATGTAGTCGAGTTGGGTAAACATATCGGCAATGACGGGGTTGCGGCGTATGGAGGGCACGTTATAGATGTCGCGGTCTTGAATTTGTGTGCCGTCAGGCATCGCACCGGGCGATACCAGTTCCACTCGGTCATCGTAAATGTCGATATGTACCTCACCGCCCATCACCGTATAATCCCGATGGATAAGGTGGTTTACCAATCCCTCAAAGATAGCCCGGTCGGAATAGTCGGGCAGATTGAGGCGGTAGTTGGGCATCTTCACCCATCCGCTCATGGTGTAGTTCTTAATGAAATCCATGCCATATTTCAGAAGCAACACAAGATTGGCACGATGCTCCACGGAGCTGATGGCATCATCTTTATAAAGTCCCGTCCAACGGGTACAGAAGATGCGCGACTGGAATACGGTGCAGTTATCAACGAACAGAAGTCCGGCATTGGTAAGTTTTCCGTCAGAAGTTACCAAGCCAAATGATTCAAGATATTTGTCGTTCCATTCCTGATGTGTCTGTTCGCGGAACGTATTAGCAAGGATGATGAAAGAGTGCTTACTTGCATCCACTTGTGTAGGTAACGAATCCCACGTCATGTGCGTACCTTTCAGCACTAACGAGAGCAGTTGTTGTGAATTGCATTCCACGCTTTCATTGCCAACTCTTACAAAAGCC
>ERZ791574.1723-NODE-1723-length-10548-cov-2.047270_pt1 | contig 10548 bp, 6 predicted proteins | sample MGYA00433098_ERZ791574 | MGnify/ENA primary metagenome ERZ791574 (study PRJEB30046, sample SAMN00791933) | human gut metagenome | study: EMG produced TPA metagenomics assembly of the A metagenome-wide association study of gut microbiota in type 2... | reverse complement strand
CCGCATTTTCTATTATTTTTTTATCCATATTGGTCGCTTTTAATGTTATATCGTAATATGTAGTGAAACATTTCTATCAAAAGAGGTTAAGCACATGTATATTTTATCATCTTCGGCAGTATGTGCAAAATTTGCACATACTGCTGATGACGGGAAAACATATAATACAGCATTTTATAATCTTGACGCAATCATATGGCCAAGCGGCACATACCGATGACAATGGAGGATTGGGCAAAACGAATAGACCTGATTCTTGAAGCCGGTGGTGACAATGTGTTGGATAATGCCGGACATATAACTGCCGAGTTTGCTAAACATTTTGCTGAAGCAGAGTTCGAGAAGTATCGTGTAATTCAGGACAAAAATTTTTCTTCCGACTTTGATAAGCTAACAGGCAACACTTTTTTATTGCCTGAAATTCCGAGTGACATTCCGTCGGGAGATTGAAAATAAACCTTCGTTTCATTTGCTTTTATTTTGCATTCCGCGTGGCTTGCACTATCTTTGCATGATGTAACGAACAAAGCAAACAAAAAATTCCGTATATGCTTACCATAAAACAGATTACCGAAAACAAGGAGGGCGTGATAAAAGGCTTGGAGAAGAAACTCTTCAAGGACGCCCGTAAGAACATAGACGCCGTGCTGGCGCAGAACGACTGCCGCCGCGAGGCGCAGGGACGCTTGGACGCGACGTTGCAGTTGATAAACGCCAAGTCGAAGGAAATAGGCGCATTAATGCGCGACGGCAAACGCGACGAGGCCGAGGCGGCCAAGGCGTTCGTGAGCGCCAGGAAAGAGGAGGCCAAGGCCATCGAGGCCGAAATGGACAACGCCGCCGCAGCAATGAAGGCTCTCTTGCTCAACATTCCCAACGTGCCCTACGACGAAGTGCCCGAGGGCAAGGATGCCAACGACAACGAGGTTGTGAAAACGGGCGGACAGAACACCGTGCTGCCCGAGAACCCGCTGCCCCACTGGGAGCTGGCCAGGAAATACGACCTTATCGACTTCGACCTGGGCGTGAAGATTACGGGCGCGGGCTTCCCCGTGTACAAAGGCAAGGGTGCACGCCTGCAACGCGCGCTGATAAGTTTCTTCCTCGACGAGGCGGCCAAGGCCGGCTACACCGAGATACAGCCGCCCACGGTGGTGAACGCGGCGTCGGGCTACGGCACGGGACAGCTGCCCGACAAGGAGGGGCAGATGTACCACTGCGAGGTGGACGACCTGTACCTCATTCCCACGGCCGAAGTGCCCGTTACCAACATATACCGCGACGAGATACTCCGTGAGGACGACCTGCCCGTGAAGAACTGCGCCTATACGGAGTGCTTCAGGCGCGAGGCCGGCTCTTACGGCAAGGACGTGCGCGGGCTGAACCGCCTGCACGAGTTTTCGAAGGTGGAGCTGGTGCGTATCGACACGCCCGAGCACTCGCGGCAGAGCCACAAGGAAATGCTCGACCACGTGGAGGGGCTGTTGCAGAAACTCGAACTGCCTTACCGCATACTGCGCCTCTGCGGCGGCGACATAAGTTTTACCGCCGCGCTGTGCTTCGACTTCGAGGTGTACTCCGAAGCGCAGAAACGCTGGCTCGAGGTAAGCTCCGTGTCGAACTTCGACACCTACCAGGCCAACAGGCTGCATTGCCGCTACCGCCGCAACGCCGACAAGAAGATAGAGCTCTGCCACACGCTCAACGGCTCGGCGCTGGCTTTGCCGCGTATCGTGGCAGCATTGCTCGAAAACAACCAGACCCCGCAGGGAATACGCATTCCCAAGGCGCTTGTGCCTTACACGGGTTTCGACATGATAGACTGACACTTCACGTGCCGCAACAAAAATAGCGCAAGGCAAAAGCCCTGCGCTATTTTTGTTTTCCTGCCGCCGTGCCGTGAGGGGCGGGCGGGAATATGGCGTTATTCGGGTTTCATGTTGGTGTACACCGTCTGCACGTCGTCGAACTCCTCGAGTTTCTCGACCATCTTGTCGATAGTCTCCCTCTGTTCGGGCGTAACGTCCTTGAGGTTGTTGGGAATGTAGGTGAACTCTGCCCCGATAACGTCGAGCCCCTTGTCTTCGAGGTATTTCTGTATCTGTCCGAAGCTCTTCGGGTCGCCGTAAATGGTAATTGAGTTTTCCTCGTCGTCCACGTCGTATTCGTCGTCCACCCCGTAGTCGATAAGTTCGAGTATCAGCTCGTCCATGTCGATGTCGTCCTTTTTATGGAAAGAGAAAACGCTTTTGTGGTCGAAAAGGAATGCGAGCGAGCCCATTGTTCCGAGGTTTCCCGAGAACTTGTTGAAAATGGAACGCACGTCGGCCACCGTTCTCGTGGGGTTGTCGGTGAGCGTGTCGACGAAAATGGCGATTCCGTGGGGGCCGTATCCCTCGTAGGTCATGCTCTTGTAGTCGCTCTGGTCTTTGCCCATTGCGTTCTTAATGGCGCGCTGAATGTTGTCGTTGGGCATGTTTTCGCGCTTGGCGTTGGCAATGATTGCGCGCAGGTGCGGGTTGTTTTCAGGCTCCGGTCCGCCTTCCTTAACTGCAATGGCTATCTGTTTTCCAATCTTGGTGAAAGTGCGGGCCATGTGTCCCCACCGTTTCAGTTTCGTTGCTTTGCGGTATTCAAATGCTCTTCCCATTGGTTCGAATTATTATGTTTTGTTGTCTGTTGTATTTTTTGTTTGCTTGGTGTTATCGTTGCTGCGCTCCGAGCTTGCTCTCGAGGTTATGGAGAATGTTGCCTATAACCTTGTTGATAACCGTGTCGGTAAGGGTGCGCTCCTTGTCTTCGAGAATAAAGTTCACGGCATAGCTCTTTTTTCCTGCCGGCAGTTTGTCGCCTTCGTAAACGTCGAACAGTTCCACGCTTTTGAGCAGCTTCTTTTCTGACGCGTATGCGGTGCGTTCTATCTCGGCAAACTTCACGCTGCTGTCGACGAGCAGTGCGAGGTCGCGGCTCACGGGCGGGAACTTGCTCAGCTTGGAGTAATACACCTTGTTCTTGCTTGTGAGCTTCATAAGGTTCGTCCAGTTTATGTCGGCATAGAACACGTCGCCCTGTATGTCGAACTTGTGCAGTATGTCGTGGCGCACGATTCCGATTTCGGCGACTTTTTTGCCGGAGTGGTCGGTATATGTTATTGCCGCGCTCAACAGTTCGCCGTTAATGTTCTCTTGCATTTTAAGGGCTGAAAGCGACAGCCCGGTGCGTTTGAAGATGTTCAGCACGTGAGCCTTGAGCGTGTATATGTCGGCCTTCTCTTCTGCATGTATCCAAGAGCCTGTTTTGCTCTTTCCTGCGAGCCAGAGGCCGAGGTGATAGTCTTCGCTGTAGGCAGACAGTGTTTTTTCGGGGTTGCGTCGCGATGGGTCGAAGTAATAGCAGTTGCCGTATTCAAAGAACCGCAGGTCCTCCACTTTGCGGTTGGCGTTGTGCTGTATGTTTTCGAGTCCGCCAAAGAGCAGCGTCTGCCTCATGATTCCGAGGTCGGAACTGAGCGGGTTCATTACGTTTACTCCCCGTTCAACGGAGTTTTCCTTGAGGTCGCTGTAGTATGAAATTTTTGTAAGCGAGTTGTTCAGCACTTCGTTGAAGCCACAGCCTGCGAGTTGTTCGCCCACGAGGTTCTGCAGCTTGTTGGAGCGGTCGGTCTCTCCTTTTACGGTTATGGTAGAGTTCAGGGTGGAGGGGATGTCGATGTTGTTGTACCCGTATATCCTGAGTATGTCTTCAACCACGTCGCAGGGGCGCTGTACGTCGACCCTGTAGGGCGGTACGGAGAGCTTTATTCCGTCGGCGCGTTCTTCGATAATTTTCATTTCGAGGTAGGATACGATGTTCTTTACCGTATCTTTTTCCATGTGCCTGCCTATGAGCCGGTCTACGTAGTCGTACTCGAGGTCTACGATGAAATCTTTCGGTTCTTCTTTCCTTGCCGTGCGTATCTGCATGGCTATTTCGCCCCCGGCAAGTTCCTTTGCCATCAAAGCGGCCTGTTTAAGGGCGTATATCTGTCCGTTGGGGTCAATGCCGCGTTCGAAACGGAAGCTCGCGTCGGTCGAAAGGCCGTGGCGGCGTGCGCTTTTCCTTATCCACGACGGATTGAAGTATGCGCTTTCGAAGAGTATGTTGGTTGTGGTGTCGTATGTACCCGAGCCTTTGCCTCCGAATACTCCGGCAATACACATGGGGTCTTCGGCGTTGCAGATTGCGAGGTCATGGTTTGAGAGCTTGTGCGTCACACCGTCGAGTGTAACGAAGGGAGTGCCCTCGGGCATGGTGCGTACTACTATCTTGTTGCCCTTAATCATGTCGGCGTCGAAGCAGTGCAGCGGCTGGCCGTATGCAAACATGATGTAGTTGGTAATGTCGACGATGTTGTTGATTGGGCGTTGCCCTATGGTTTGCAGCTTTTGCTTCAACCATTCCGGGCTTTCGGTTACGTTGCAGCCTTTTACGGTTACGGCGCAATAGCACGGGCAGGCCTCGTAGTTGTCTATCACCACGTCGATGTCGAGGTCGTTGCTGTCGACTTTGAAATCGTCTGTTGACGGGCGGTGCAGGCTTGTTTCGTATCCGTTCTGCTTAAGCCAGGCGTACAGGTCGCGTGCAACTCCGTAGTGCGAGCATGCGTCGGCACGGTTGGGCGTTATGTCCACTTCGATAACGAAATCGCTCTCGAGGTGGTAGTATTCGGCTGCGGGCATGCCCACCTTCGTGTCAGCCGGCAGTACGATAATGCCGCTGTGGTCGTTGCCCACGCCTATTTCGTCTTCCGCACATATCATTCCGTAGCTGTCAATACCGCGCAGGCGCGATTTCTTTATCACGAATTCCTTGTCGCCGTCGTACAGCTTGCAACCCAGGGTGGCCACAATTACTTTCTGGCCGGCTGCAACGTTGGGTGCGCCGCATACTATCTGCGACGGTTCGCCGCTGCCTGTGTTTACGGTGCATACGTGCATGTGGTCGCTGTCGGGGTGCGGCTCGCACGTCAGCACTTCGCCTACTACGAGTCCGGCCAGTCCGCCCTTTATTGCCTGTATTTCTTCAACCGAGCCGACTTCCAGGCCTATCGAGGTCAGCGCGTCGGCTGTTTCCTGCGGGGTAAGATTGAAATCAACATACTCCTTGAGCCACTTATATGATATGTTCATAGTTCCTGATTTTAATATTTCGCGCGCAAATTTACAACATTTTTGCGAGAAATGCCGCCTTTGCAGGGCATGTGTGCGAAGTTCATATATAATATGTGTGTTTTGTTGGAAAACAGACAGAGTGAGACGCAAAACCGGGGCACGAAAACGGGCGTTTTTGAATGCAAAAATTGAAAACTGGTTTCCAGTGCATTTATCCCGCATGGGAGCAGAGAAAAAATATGTCTGACATATTTTGAATTATGTCGGACATATTTTAAAATACAAGGCACATATTTTTACCCCTCCGAAAACCCGTTTGAAAACCGTGGTAAAAACGCAGACAAACACGGCACGAAACATTTGTGTGCCTCGTGCCGTGTTGAAAAATAATTGACTTTCTTAGAACGGAGGTGCGTCGTCGGTAGGCGGAATGCCCGCAAACGGGTCGTCCTCGGCAGTGGGTGGGGGCACGTTCACCGCTCCGGGGAACTGTGGCGCGGTTTCATTGCCTGTAACAGGCGAATACGCGGAACTGTCGCTCGACGAGGAGATTATGTCGTCGTCGGGGTTCTGGAAGCGTGCGAATTGTGCCTTGAACCTAAGCACTACGTCGCCCACAGCGCCGTTTCGGTGCTTGGCTATTATTATCTCGGCCATGCCGTGCATGTCCTTTCCGTTGTCTTCGTAAATGTGGTAGTATTCCGGGCGGTGGATGAAGCATACTATGTCGGCATCCTGCTCTATTGCGCCCGATTCGCGCAGGTCGCTCAACTGCGGGCGTTTGCCTTCGTTGCCCTGACGTGTCTCGACGCCGCGGTTCAGCTGCGACAAGGCAAGTATGGGAATGTTCAGCTCTTTTGCCAGCTGTTTCAGGGCGCGGCTTATGTTGGAAACTTCCTCCTGGCGACTTCCGAAATTCATGCCGCTTGCGTTCATGAGCTGAAGGTAGTCTATCATTATCAGTCCCACCTGGTGCTCACGCACAAGGCGGCGTGCCTTGGTGCGCAGTTCGAATATTGAAAGCGAAGGAGTGTCGTCGATATAGAGCGGCGCGCCGTACAGCTTTTTTATCGACTGGTCGAGCTGCACCCATTCGTATGGGGCAAGTTGCCCGCTCTTGAGTTTTTCGCCCGGAATCTCGCACACGTTTATTATAAGGCGGTTAACCAGCTGCACGTTGCTCATCTCGAGCGAGAAGAAAGCCACCGGGGTTTTCGAGTCGACGGCAATGTTCTTGGCCATGGAGAGCGCAAAAGCCGTTTTACCCATTGCGGGGCGGGCGGCGAGTATTACGAGGTCGGAGTTCTGCCACCCGCTGGTAATCTTGTCGAGTTCGGTGAAGCCGCTTGCTATGCCGCTTAGGCCGTCGTTGCGTGCGGCGGCTTTGCGTAGCACATTGTACGCCTCGTCGATTACAGGGTCGATTTGCGTGTATTCCTTTTTCGTGTTTTGCTGCGATAGCTGGAACAGTTTTCCCTCGGCTTCCTGCATAAGCTCGTCGGCGTCCTGCGTTTCGTCGAATGCCTTTCCCTGAATGTTGCTCGTGTATGAAATAAGCTGGCGCAGCATGTATTTCTGAGCAATGATGTTGGCATGGTAAACCAGGTGGGCCGTAGATGTCATTTTCTGCGTGAGCTGGGCAATGTAAAAAGGCCCGCCCACGTCCTCAAGGTCGCCGCTCGTTTTCAGCTGTTCGCGCACGGTGAGAATGTCTATCGGCTTTTGCGCGAAAGCCAGGCTCTGAATGGCGTTGAACACCAGTTGGTTCCGCCGTTCGTAGAAGCTGTCGGGCTTGAGTATGTCGCTGACCATGGAATAAGCGTCGCGCTCAATCATCAGTGCGCCGAGCACTGCCTGTTCAAGGTCGATGGCTTGCGGTTGCAAGCGGCCGAAGTCGTCTTCGGCAGGTGCTTCGGTGCTGCGTTTTCTTGCAAATCTCCTTTTTTGTGTTTCGGGCATGTTGTGTTTCGGTAAGTTCGGTTACGAATTATGTGCTTTTGGAAGCAAAATTAAAGAATCTTGCCGAGAGTGCAAAGGCAGCGGGCCGACATGGCGACAAAAGCGATATTACATAGCCAGAAAACAAGCCATTACGCAAAGTATTGCTAATTTTGTAACCGCATGAGCAATATTTTAAAGATATATATGAATACGAATTGCGGTAATAATAAGATGACAAGAAATTTAAGGATTTATATGGCTGCGTTGGTGTCAATGCTTTGCTTTACACTTCGTGCGCAAGTCAAGCCTGCGGCGGGCGGATACCCGATAGCCAACTTTGCCCTGACGGTAAATGTGTCCGAACAGGGCGACATGTACGGCCAGGTGCTGCAAAACGTGGGAAAGTTGGGCGGGTGGCTGTTGGACTGCGGGCCTGTAAGGGTTGAATTAGAGAAAGACGGCAAAAAGGAAATGCTATCGCAATTCAAAGACAAGGACATAAGGCGCGTTTTTCCGTTTGTAGAGGCGGAATACGCCAAATCATCGCATATTTCCTCGAACATAAAATTGAAAACGTTTTGCCCGCTCGCAGTGAACGACGCTGAGACATCTTCGCTGCCGGTGCTGATGTTGGAAATGGAATGTACCAACCCGACAAGGAAAGAGGAAACTTTCACGATTGTAGTAAAACCCGGCAACGAAATATGCGGGCAAATGTCTTCGGACAATGAGGGGAAACGGAGTGTGGCTTCGAACGGGAGCTTCGCCGTGGCGGCAGACGTTGACGCGGAATGGAGCGGTAATGTTTTCCGCGTACCCGTGGTACTCAAGGGCAAGGAAATGAAAACCGTGCGCATAGCCATTTCGCTGTACGACAGCGATTGGATTTCGGCAAGGAACTTTGCGTCGGCGGGCGAAGTTGTGAAACATGCCTGTTCCGTTTGGGATATTCTGGAAACAAAAACCGAGGAGTTTTCGCAGGCTATTCCCGAAACAGGGATAGAAGATGTGGATACCTATCTTAGGTGGTATATGGTTCCGGCAATATCGCTGACACGTTACAACAAGAAAGGCGAAATACTGACCATGGGGTACATGGAACTGAATCCGCGCGACAGTTATTGGACTACGTGGGTGCATTTGCTCCTTTATAAGGACGCCGAACGCAAGATGATAGAGGAGTGTCTGGCTGCAGTATCACCGGCCGGGAAAATGCCTACGACGATATTACCCGTGATTGAACGTGAAGACGACTTGGACATCAATGCTTTCCTTATACTGCGCGCCGCGCGTTTTTACCAGCTGTATCACGAGAAAGATAAGCTGCTTTCTTACTGGCCGGTATTGAAAAAGGCTATGGACTGGCTTATCTCACGAGACACGAAAGGGAAAGGCTTGCCTCGGCAGGTGGCTTTCTGGGGCGATTGGAAAGACGTTAAAGGAGTGGAAGACAGAGAATATTCACCGTTCTCGGCATTGGTGTACCTGGCCGCATTGAAGAAGATGATGTACATGGGCGAGGAGTGCGGTGACAGCGTTGCTATAGAAAAATACGAGGAAGCATACAGGAAAGGCTACGATATAGTAAACAAGCCAATCGAAGAAGGCGGCATGTGGAACGGACGTTACTATTGCCAGTTGTGGAAGGACGACAGCGTGAATGACAAGCTGCTGGAAGACCAGACGATAGGAATACTTTTTGATGTGGTTCCACGCGACAAGGCCTTGAAAATTATAGAATCGTTGAACGAAATGAGTCTGACTCCCTACGGGGTGGCCGAGACATTTCCGTATTATCCTAAGGAGTTCGGTCTCGACCCGGCCACTTATCACAACGGCGCCGTATGGCCATGGGTTAACTTCATGGATTGCTGGGCTCGCATTCGGCTGGGTCAGAAAGATGACGCAATAGACATTATAAAAAGGGTGGGGCGTGCCGATATAATAGCTTCAGGAGATTGGTCGGCCAACGAACACATAAACAGCCTTACGGGTGAGAACCTCGGTTTTCATATACAAGGTTGGAGCGCTGCCTTGTTCGGTACGGTTTACTTTGGGTTGGTCAATCCAGATATTGTTCCTTAAACATACTGCTAATGCGCATAAAAACACATAGCGCGAAGACAGGAGTCGGAAAAATAATTTAATTTTGCAACGGATTTATGACTTTAGATATGAACCTTGATGTTTTGACAGCAGTTAGCCCTATAGACGGGCGCTATCGTTCGAAATGCGAGCCTTTGGCTCCTTATTTTTCAGAGTATGCCTTGATGAAATACCGCACAAGGGTTGAAATTGAATATTTCATCTGGCTGACGGAAATTCCTTTGCCCCAACTTAAAGGGTTTGACAAGGGAATAGTGCCGCAGTTGCGGGCGATATATAATGATTTTTCCGAAAAGGATGCCGCAAGGGTGAAGGAAATTGAAAAGACAACGAATCACGATGTCAAAGCAATCGAATATTTCATAAAGGAAAAACTCGACGAAATTGGCGGCTTTGAGCCGTACAAGGAGTTTATACATTTCGGCCTTACGTCGCAGGACATAAACAATACTTCCTTCCCCTTAATGCTTAGCGACGCATTGAATGATGTGTATTATCCTCAATTAGACGGACTGATAGACAAGCTGAATTCATTTGCCGAAGAGTGGAAAGACATACCCATGCTTGCACGTACTCACGGGCAGCCTGCTTCGCCTACGCGATTGGGAAAGGAAATAAAAGTATTTGCTTATAGGTTGGAACGTCAGAAGGAGCAGCTGAAAGGTCTTAGGATTACAGCCAAGTTCGGCGGGGCTACAGGTAACTTTAACGCACATCATGTGGCTTATCCCGAAATAGACTGGAAACAGCTTGCGAACAAGTTCCTTGCAGAACGTCTTGGGCTGGAGCGCGAAGAATACACGACGCAGATTTCAAATTACGATGGTTTGGCTGCAGTGCTTGACGCGCTTAAAAGAATTAATACTGTAATACTTGACCTTGACCGAGATTTTTGGACGTATATTTCCATGAATTACTTCAAACAGAAAATCCGGGCAGGTGAAGTCGGTTCATCGGCTATGCCGCACAAGGTAAATCCGATAGACTATGAAAATTCAGAAGGAAACATAGGTATAGCAAACGCTTTGTTTGAACATTTGTCGCACAAGCTGCCTGTTTCACGCCTGCAGCGAGATTTAACCGACAGTACTGTAATACGTAATGTGGGAGTGCCGTTGGCGCATACGATAATAGCGATACAAAGCACGATGAAAGGATTGGGGAAACTGCTTATCCATAGAGAATCGATAGACGCAGACCTCGATAACAACTGGGCTGTTGTGGCTGAAGCTATACAGACTATTTTACGCCGCGAAGGGTATCCTCATCCTTACGAAGCATTAAAAGCGCTGACAAGGACGAATACCGAAATAAAGCAGAAAGATATAACAGATTTCATAAAGACATTAAA
>ERZ791574.1720-NODE-1720-length-10575-cov-3.284981_pt1 | contig 10575 bp, 18 predicted proteins | sample MGYA00433098_ERZ791574 | MGnify/ENA primary metagenome ERZ791574 (study PRJEB30046, sample SAMN00791933) | human gut metagenome | study: EMG produced TPA metagenomics assembly of the A metagenome-wide association study of gut microbiota in type 2... | reverse complement strand
ATTTTCCTTCGAAGCAGTAAGCACTCATTGCCCACCACCATTCAGTGTTTCCATCACGTTGTTCAAAGGTTCATTTGTTTTAACTTCAATACACTCCCCTGTATTTCCAAAGCCCCTGCCGCCATGTGCTTCGATTGTCCGAAGAACCTGCACGCATACGTCCGTATTTGGCATGGGTGTAATATTCCAGCTTCCGCCACCGTTAATATTTTTTATCAGCACAAGAAAAATAAAGGTATGCATTCTTTATTACCTCCGCTTATATATTAATCACTGAATATCCCTTCAGTTAACTTATGAGGTCATAAAACACTGCAGATTCTCATTCGGATTTATTCCCTTCAGTAAACTTCCGAATAGTATCCTGTTCACGCTGACGGGTGGCAGACTCCTGCATTGCATCCACTTTCTCCTGCCAGAGACGCCGGATATCCTTTTCATCCCGACCAGTCAGTTTTTTACCGGACAGCAGACGGTTAAGCAGTTCCTGTCTCGCATCCGGTACGTCTTCAGTCAGACGCATAAGCTGAACCAGGCTCTGACGGCTGAGGACCATGAGTGATTCCGGCAGGAGGGTGAAGAAGAAAATAAAAAAGCATACCGCACCACAGCAGGCAAGGACCGCAAACAGGATTTTCAGATATATACCATCAACGCCGAACGCAGCAATAATACAGGGAATCCATGCAATACACGCACAATACGCCAGGATGTTATCTATTCGGTTATGTCTGCGATATATCTGTTGATGTTCATCCAGAATAGAATCTATTTTTTCAGCTTCTGATTTATGCATAGTGTTTCCTCTGCCTTTCCTGATACGCCTGACATTCAACGCACAACGTCACACCGGGAAATATTTTCCGCCGGGCTTCCGGAATAGGATTTCCGCATGCTTCACAGAGATAAACAGGAATACCATGAGCATTTATTTTCTGGCGTATCCGGTTTATTCCTGTCATGGTCAGTTGTTCTGTCACTGAATATGCTTCATCGGCTTCATCACTCACGGAATATTCCTCCCGACATGTTCTGACACGCTACCGCCCATCCCTTTTCACGCACAGGGCACTCGTTTTACAGGCAGATTTTGAATACAGAAAGCCCGCCGGCATTGCCGGCTGATATACAACTTCAGGGCCAGTTAATTAATGCGTGGTTTTCCCCACGCAGACGGTTTAATAACAAAAAACACGCTGGATGGCTGATGATAAACATCCTGGTTATCAATATAAGGCGCTATCCATAATGCTGCCGTCTGCTCACCCGTTCTTAGCGGACGAGGAGGTGTTACCGGCGTAACTGAACTGACCGGAACAACCGTTTTCACTTCCCGGGCAGCGGTAAACAGCGGGCGTGGTGCCAGCAGTTTCTGCTCCGGAAGTGTCGTCACCGCAGGTCTGCTGCCGGACGGAGTGGTCGCGGTGACGGTCTGCACCGGCATTGTCCGGAAGTTCCCTTCAGCCAGGCGCGGCAGTGATGCCGCAACCGGCTTTGCTTCTGAGGACTGCTCCAGTTTTTTGGCCTTCTCATTGGCCTGCTCCATCGTCATACAGGTATCGGATGTGGTGGCGTTACACTCAAATTCCGTATTAGTTCCGGCACAGCCAGAAAGTAATAACGTCCCCAGCAGAGGAATAAATAAAGAAATCTGTTTCATTGTCCCTCACCTTTCTCATCGCAGTTCACAAAATCCTTCTTCAAATCCCTGACCGTACAGGTTTTTACAATGTCAGGATTTTCAAAAACCGTACTCCGTGATGATTTATAAACATATGCCACAATGCGTTTCCCACCCGCATCAGGTTCTGGTGCACTGACTTCACATAACGGAGGTGTTATTCCGGACTCATACAGCACCGGATAATTTATTTTTTTGACGCTGCCATCAGAAACCAGCTTATTCATCGAAGGGTTCCTTATATTTCTGAATAATTCTGTCGATTAGTTCTTTCACCGGAACAGATTTTCCGCCACCGGATTGTCCGACAACCACAATATGCCCCGGAGAAGAAAATAAGCTCATCGACATACCCTTCTTCATCACACCGACAGCTGCCATATTAAAATTGTGCGGCAATGATTCAGAACCGAATTCCTTCAGTGCAGGAAGTACGATTCTTGTGGTGCAGTTACTGAGAACAGCATGCATAAAATCATCTGACACGGTTTTACCCGGCACAGAGAGGGCTGTAATAACATTAATATTACGCATGTTCATTTTTATCTCCGTTGCTTCTGTTTGTTCGGTCATCAGGGAAATAAACATGGCATTTCCTGGTTTTTTCCGGCAGGGAAGCATCTTCCGTAAGAACTTCCTTCAGATGTTCATCTGCAGTTGCCACCCGGACACATTTCATTTTTCCGGGTCGCATCGGATATTTTCCGGAGATCACCGCCAGCGAGACATACATCAGTGCCAGCGTTGCCCATAATGCGGTGAACAGTTGCATCAGAGACTGGTCAGTCTCCCTGGCATATTCTGCAGCATCAGCAGCACGGTAACGGCAGATTTCCTCTTCTCCTCCAGGAAGATCATGCAGAGAAGGCAGACATTCTCTTACAGGAAACTGCCCGGCAGGGGCTGTTTGTCTTACGAAGTCAATTTCCTGAACCAGTAACTGCCCTGGCGTGGTGTTGTCCTTCCATAAAACCAGTAACGCCAGCAGAGCCATTGTGGCCAGCGGCAGAATGACGGCGTATTTCAGACACCAGAACAACCAACACAGGCCCTGGGCAACAACATACCGGGTGGCATGGCATATCTGACGGAGTGACATATTATTTGCCATCGTTGCCCCCTCCCTGGCTGCCGGACATAAACTGCTGCGGATTCAGGTTGCCCAGCTGCTTCAGCATCTGGTCAGTATTAAAGCCGTTAAGATGACTTTCAGCCGATGGCGGAACAGGAACCGGACTTTCCGGATTGTCTTCTTCCGCTCTGCTCTGCGTGCGTTCCAGCGCCATCTCTTCCACGGTTTTCAGCTGGAAGCCGTCCTGGAACACCACGGTCACTTCGTTGCCCGCACCAATCGGTATCACCGGGTGATACTGTTCGGCACGTTTGATGTAGTAGTCACTGAGCGTCTGTGCGGCTTTCGATGCGCCGCCACCGATACCCATTTTCAGGACATCACCAGCCCCGTAAGCGGCTGTGGCACCCAGCCCGACAGCCGGCTGGGAGGCGCGCTCCATTCCCTGACCGATACCGTCAACAAATCCCGCGCCCCATGCCCAGCCGAGGATTTTGCCGTTACGCATCACCACTTCGCCCTTGATACCGTTTTTACCCCGGAAGCTGACATGCCCCTTAATCGGCATATCAATAGTTTTGCCGTCCTTCAGGCAGCTGATATTGCGGGTGCGTACAATGGCACGTTCACTGGACACATCCCCCCAGGCTTCCAGCCCCACAAAACATCCCGTTGCGTCATACGTTTTGCTGTTCGGCATTTCCACCAGGCCGGTGATACGCAGCTGCATCGGCACCGTGGATTCATTACCGGTGACAGAGGCATTGGCATCCGCCCCTTCAATCAGCATGGCTTTCGCAAAACTTCCTGACGGAATGTACGGCAGTGATGGTCCCTGTTTTCCCTCATTACGGGTAAACACCTTACGCTGTATCCGGTTAGGCACCGGCACAGACTGGTACGTCACCTGTGGTGGTGGCGTGACACCATTCCCGGGATAAAACGCCGTCGGCGGTGGAACAGCAACGCTGCCCTGCGGCGGGAAGGATACGGGGGTGTTTCCTGGCTGTGGTTCGCCTTCCGGGCCGGGCGGTGAGGCAGGCATCTGCGGTACAGGCTCACCGGTCGCCGTGACGGGATTAGCACCCAGGGCTTTTACCTGCTCTGCCAGGGCAGCATTATCCTGTCCCAGCTTTTCAATACGACGCTGGTCATCACCGCGCTGTTTGTTCAGGACATCCAGTTCACGACGGATTTCCTCATACTGCTTCTGCATCTGCGCTGCCGTCACCTGCATCTCTGTGGTGGCATGCTGACGCACCTTGTCATCAAAGGTCGTATCCACCACACCGGTCATATCCGGCACAGGCTCCTGTTCAGCCACGGTTTCACCGTTACCGGACATGTCCACATCAGACAGATACAGTGCCCCACCAATCGCGGAGGCTGTACCGACAACCACAATCCCCAGCCACAGGTACTGCTTGCGTTTCACAATGGTATTGATACTGGCCATCAGTTGCCCTCCCCGTCACGGATGACATACACATCCATGCGCGCACCTGCCAGTAACTGGCTGGCAGGCTGGCTGAACATCACGGCACGGGTTCCCGGCTGCCAGAAATCACTTTCCCGGATATTCAGGGCAGACAGCGTTTTATTTTCCACGGCAAAGCGGACCATCTTCAGGTGATTCCCCGTCCATACGGCATCTGCCACTGAAGACAGCCCCGCCGGGGCCTGCAGGGTTTCCTTTGTCACCGGGACCTGATACCAGCCTGCGGGTAATTTTCCGCCACGGACGGCCTGGCTGATGGTCACAAGCAGGGATTCGTAAGGCGTGGACGTTTCCCACGCACCGGCTTCTTCTCCGGTTCCGCGCAGGTCACTGACCAGCTGAATGGTACGCCCCGCGCCTTCACGGGGAACGGCCTGAATGGAAAGATTCAGACCACGTTCTGTTTCCAGAATGAACGTAAAGGGCTTTTTGTTGACGGTGGCAACCACCACACCGCCGGAGGCGGTCTGCTCATTATTGGTCAGGGCACCATCCAGACTGTTCACGGCGATAATCCGGTCACCGGGAACGGTAAACAGATTCGGGCTGGTATTGCTGATGGCAATACTGGCCTGACCACCGTTCACCATTGGCACCACGGTGGGGGCCAGCGTACCGTTTGCGGCCATCACGCTGCAGGAAAAAAACAGGCTGCCGAATATTATTGCCGTATTATTTTTTCTCATCGTCTGTTTCCCCGAAATTATCCAGCCAGGTCACCCCGTTTTCCCGCTTCAGAATAAGGATGTAATGTTTGATATCAGTGAAAGGTTTTGAATCACCAATCCAGGTTTTAAGCACACCACGAATTTCCACACGGCCATACTGAGGCCAGACACGAACACTGGTCTGGAAAAAGGCTGAGTTCACGTTATCGTTTTTAATACGCTTCGCTTCTTCAGCCAGAATAACTTTCATCTGGTTCTGTGCGCCCGGGCGGATATATTGCAGAAGCGCCTGATGTGAGGCATCGACGGTTTCTGATGAAACATTCAGACGGAGGGCAATAAATGACAGCGCCATCTGCTGTAAATAAGAGGCGTCGGCACTGTTCTGTGACACGGCAAAGGGGGCATTAAATGCCATTGGCGTCACGGCAGTGCGTTGCTCATTCTGAAGACGGTAGTTATTCACCCCCTGAATGACGTTAACAGAGAGGCTGAGAACAATAAGCACTGACATAAATATAAAGGCGATGGCCATTACACGACTGGTACTTAAACGGGCACCGTGTTCCATATAACAATCCTGGTATCAGTTCTATTTAATCCACTGCCGGAAACACGAATCGGGAACATTATGAAAAATACCGCGCAGCAGGGCTGTTGGCATATACCAGTAAATCAGGTCACGTAACCAGGAACTGCCCCGCCCTTTTTTCAGTTTTTTAATCCCGAAATAAACCAGAACCGCTGCACCAATACCGAACAGATATTTCGATGTTGTGATACCCCAGCCAATACAGATTGCTGCGGGGATCAGTTCATCCAGTGGCAGGCCAAACCAGCGGCTCTGGTTGGTCAGTGTTTCCGGGAAACGATATTTCTTAAGTTTATTCTCGTCTCCCGACATCGTTTTATTTCAGGCCAACGACGGCCATACCCACAGCAATAAATACAGAGATGATGGCAAAACCGGCCAGGAACTTGACGTTTTTGGTCATCATGTACATGACCGCACCGACCAGAACTTCAGCCAGAACAACCCATTTAACAACACTGGAGTCCTTACCGAAGGTCGCCTTAACCGTGGTGTTACCGCTTGCCATCAGGTCCTGGCCCTGTGCTGCCATTGCCAGTTGCGGGAAGAACATCATCAGAACAGCAGCCGGGATCACAGCGCGAGCCAGGCGAAGCATATTCAGACGAGTGAATTTAGAAAAAAACGACTTCTTTTTGACGGGCGCAGAAGCACCCTGAACACTTAAAACGGCGTCCATATGATTCCTCTGTTTAATATTGATAGATAAAAACTAAAGTTCTTTAAATGTTGACTCGCTCTCTTCGGTCACCTCCCTGAATATTTCTTCGTTATAGAAATCAGGAAACCGTTTCAGATGATCTCTGAGACGGATCTGGACTTCTATCGTTTTACTTCTTCCACTACGATCTTTGGCCTTAATAAGTCGGTTATTTGTATCTTCATCGAGATACACCGAGACTGTTCTGCTTATACCGCCTCTCGCGTTACGCCTCCTCACTCAATTCACCTCTGTTTCCCGACTAATAAAATTATGATTGCACAGAAACCGACGAAAAAAAACACGCCAAAATTGGCGTGCCTTATTTAACATTTACTTAACGCTATAAAATTCACGAATTATATTTAATAGCAAATCTATTTTCCCTTTATAGATACATGACACTCTGAATAAATCAAAGTGTTCAAAAAATTCTTTTATTTTCCGTTTAACTGGTTTAATTCGATCCTCAGATGCTCTGTCTGTAATACCCAATTCTCTGGCAATTGTTGCATGACCAACACCCAGCATATAAAAAGAGAAAACAAGCAATGTCCCGGGGGAAAGATCATTCCATATCGTTAATTTATCAGAAGTATTTGTATTACTTCCACTCTGATTTAACGCAAAAAATGGATAATCAGGAAACGGATTAATTTGCCATAAAACAACAGATTCGTCATTATAAAAAGAAACATTCTCCATCCTTATCTGATAGATTTCGCCATGAAAATTAAAACGACGACAAAATGCAGAGCCATGTCCAAGAGCCTGGCATTCCAGTTCAAGTGATGAAAGAAAAATTTCAACCTGCAGACGTATATAACTCTCTCCGGATAAGGGTTTATCTTCTCTGGAAAAGAGTTCAATAAAAGCCCCATTGGCATAAAGGATTTTCCGGTTTTTGTTACGGACACAAACCGGAACGGGAGAATTTCTGTAGATATTCTGAACGTTAAGGATGTATTTATTTACAGATTGACTGTTAAGTGGCCTTTCTCTACGATCCAGCGCACACATAGGAACCTCCGTTAAGGATTCTATGGACAGTCGATGCAGGGAGGTCTGAACTCCCTGCATCGGCGATTTTCAGTTTCAATTTTTAACGTGGCATTAACCACGTAATTAATATACTAATTATCTGACGTATTGTCATCTTTTTGAATCATAAAAATTCTTATATTTGAACCAACTCAAACTTCATTTTCATTTATTCATCATCATTTTTTGGAAAAAATCGTTCCATCTCAGATGATACCTTCTCCCTGATATCTTCAACCATATTGGCATATTCAAACTTTGGATTTCCGGAGACATGAGGACTGAGAGACTCAATACCTAAAATCTTTGCCACCGTTGACTGTGTTTTTACAACACATTCAAGAAGAAGTTTATTAAACTCTGTCTGGTTAAACGCAGACTCTTTACGCTCCATCTGTGCATCATATACGCGAAGCCCCAATTCAAGAAGCATTGAAGCAGTTCCTGAAAGGCTTATATCTTTATCTCTTGCTCCCTCCTGACGACGCTTTTCAACAATCATGTTAATTTTTTCATGAACCTCATTACTGATATACAGATTTACTCTGGCCATAAGACAGTACCTTTTATATTCTGAAACAAGTGTTTTATTTCATTTACTCATAGGTCGGTCTGAAAAAAGAAGAGCACCCCTAGCAGCGCCCCTAGGGGCATACTATAAAAAAACGCACGGCGCTGCTAGGGGCGGCCCTAATATATCCAAATGTTTTTCATAAAATTTGTCAGTACTGACCCTAACAAGGGTCGCCATAGGGTCGCCATAGGGTCGTCAACGACCCTATTTAATAATGTAAAATAAATTAAAATACATTATTTAAAACATAAGCTAATGATTCAAAAAGCAAATCAGCAAAAACTTGTTTTTGCGTGGGGTGTGGTGCTTTTGGTGGTGAGAACCACCAACCTGTTGAGCCTTTTTGTGGAGTGGGTTAAATTATTTACGGATAAAGTCACCAGAGGTGGAAAAATGAAAAAATGGATGTTAGCCATCTGCCTGATGTTTATAAATGAGATCTGCCAGGCCACTGATTGCTTTGATCTTGCAGGCCGGGATTACAAAATAGATCCTGATTTACTGAGAGCAATATCATGGAAAGAATCCCGTTACCGGGTTAATGCCATCGGTATTAATCCGGTAACGGGATATGGCAGCGGACTGATGCAGGTAGATTCCCAGCATTTTAACGAACTGGCCCGCTACGGAATTAAGCCAGAACATCTGACAACAGATCCCTGCATGAACATTTATACCGGTGCTTATTATCTGGCAATAGCATTTAAAAAATGGGGCGTCACCTGGGAGGCCGTTGGTGCATACAATGCCGGATTCAGGAAAACCGAACGCCAGAACCAGAGACGTCTTGCCTACGCATCAGATGTTTACCGGATTTATACCGGGATAAAAAGCAGTAAAGGTATCCGGCTTCCGGCCACGAAGAAATCACTTCCGGAAATTAACAGCGTGCAGAACAATTAATCTTACAGACATTGTCAGATACCGGTTATGCCGCAAAAGCGGCATGGAAGGCCACACACAAAAATATCATATGAGTGATAATGCTGACTGGCCGAAGCCCCGCGAAGCGGGAACCCATCTTATATATACCCGGTAACTGCGCAGCCTCCTGCCAGACCATTTTTCGCGGGCACAATATTTACAGACAACCGGAAAGCCGGTTGATGAAATTGAGGTATATCAGACGACACAGCAATGCCGAAAAATGATAATATAAGTAAAGCCCCGAAAATTTTTCGGGGCTTTACTTATATTATCATGACTTCCACTTTCTGAACTGTTCGGCAATCACCCATAACGCCTTGTTGATTCTTATATCACCATCAATACCTGTAATGGCTCTTGTCCTGGTATTTTTCCCGGAGGCACTTCGCCCCGATAATCCACCTTTTATCATATTCTCCTGAACCCGCTGCCAGGTTGTCCAGAGATCGTTCTGTTTATCCTCCCAACGACGGGGAGTAATTATTTGTTCAGGCGTCACTGGCGTTTTATTTTCATCTTCATACCTGACCATCAGTGCAGCTCTGCCAAATAAATGTTGCTCGTCACTGTTAAGATGAATTTCTTTCATCGCCTCCATATTATCAGTGACCTTATCAAAGACACCGAGCACTTCATACGCTCCCTCGATAACCTGCCCGACAATATCACCTTTATGTGGAACGCGGATTTCGCCAAAATTATTTCCGCACACCAGGCCATTTGTGCAGACAAAACGAAAAATTCCGGGGATCATCTGATAACTGGATGAACCATCATGTGAATTAAGCAGGATAATTTCAGGAACTTCCTGCCCGTTAATATGCCCTTCCCTGCGAAGACGTAACATATGTTTACTGTATTCGCGACGTCCCAAATCACGAACCCGACTCTGACAGGCAAAGAATGGCTGGAAACCTTCATCACGTAACTTATTGATGATATTGATTGTTGGAATATACGTATAACGTTCACTCCGGGACTCATGTTTATCACCGGAAAATACCGAAGGCACGAACTGCATTAATTCATCATCCGTTAAAGGACGTTCACGGCGGATGGAATTATACCGACCAAAACGGGAAGCTAATCGCATAACAGCTACTCCTTTATGAAAGAATAAATTTAATAAAAAATTTTTCCGCTTAATATCATCCCCCCGATCTCCATTAACAAGATTGCAACAATCAGGAGGGATATTCATCACATCCGGTCAGCAGATCGCCCGGATATCGAGGCCGGCACGCTTAATCTGACGCAGGAACTGTTTGAAGTGATCGGCTTCCGCAATGTTGATATGGCGGAACTGCTTATCCACACCCTGACTGAGCGCGTAGCTATAACTGAAGGCCATCTTTTCCGGGTGGCTTTTGCGATATTTTTTCAGCTCAGTCAGGCTGCTGAATTCCAGGACGTCCCACTCTTCCCCGGTGTTTTTTTTCTTCCCGGCAACAAGAAGCGTGTACGACGCGGTGTTAACGTGGATATTTCGGGTACTCATCCTGCTTTCTCCTCTCTCTGGTTTTCAGCCCCCATCATCTGTTGAGTTTCGGGAGCCGCGGTTTTGACGTTTTGCGGGGACCTGCCTTTTGTTCCCTCCGGTATTCACCATCACCTTTTTGAGAACCTTCGCCGCAAGGGGCATCACTGCCACGGCCGGAAACGACTGTCCGGGGGCAGACCGCAAAAGTTTTTGCCTGCTTTTGGGCAAAAAGTTTTGCGGGATGTGCATTTCACCCCTGGACTGGCGGAGACGGTTGTGGCTGTCTTTGCCCCCGGCGACAGGGGCTTAAACAGGTGAATGGCACCGGACACAACAACGGGC
>ERZ791574.1708-NODE-1708-length-10621-cov-4.216828_pt1 | contig 10621 bp, 5 predicted proteins | sample MGYA00433098_ERZ791574 | MGnify/ENA primary metagenome ERZ791574 (study PRJEB30046, sample SAMN00791933) | human gut metagenome | study: EMG produced TPA metagenomics assembly of the A metagenome-wide association study of gut microbiota in type 2... | reverse complement strand
GCAACAGCTACATACTGGTAGGAGTTATTGAAATTCTGCGTCAGAATGATGTCTACCTTATTACCACTGAATGTGATCTGAACGCCGAACTCATCAACAGCGGTCTGGAACGCTTTGTCGGTGACCGCTTCACGCGGGCATCGTTCGGTAAGCCACGCTTTGATGTTCGACTCCCGCTTATGGATCAATTCTGAGGTGTGCCCATGAAAGAATACAAAGTTTGGGCGTTCGCCCGCAGCGCTGCACCGAACCTGCCCGCATTGGAGGATCAGCTTGCAGAAGTCATGCGCGAAGCCGACAGGCGCGGCTATATCATCGTAAACTCCTGCATGGAGCAGAAATACGGCACCGAATTTTGGAGGCCTGCCCTGTTCGCCATGCTTACCGCTGTGCAGCAGGGTCGCGTCAATGCCGTCATGGTGCAGAGCCTTGACCGACTGAGCCATGACCTCACGACGCTGTACCGCATCCTGCGCTTTTTGCAGAATCATGGTGCGGTGCTTATCACCACCAAAACAAACCTGCAATATGAACTCTATTTGACCGGGCTGGAAAGCCGACTGCTCAAAAAATCTTTGCACATAGACGGTCATGTACCGTGATTCATCGCCTACGAAACGACCACGATACCAGACAAAAGCTGATAGACAAACGGTTGAATTTGAGCCGTTATTTGCGGCTTTCTTTGTTGGGTATCGTGATAGCTATTTGCGTGCTTTACTGGTATGCTTGTGCTACCAAAGCAAACGAAGATATAAAAAAAATACAGGAGTGACAAAAATGAGAGCAACAACACAATTTCCCGAAGCAACGAAACGCGAACGCATCGCTGTCAACACCAAGGAACTGCAAGCTATGCTGGGCTGCGGGCGTAAAACTGCCGTGGATATCGGAGAACAGACTGGTGCCAAAATTCAAATCGGACGGCGTGTGCTTTGGAATCCCATCGTAGTCAAGGAATACATTGCCCAAATTTCATTGTAAAGGCAGGAACAAAATCATGGCAGCGCAAAAGAGAGTTGACAACAAACGCCGAATCTTAAAAGAAGGCGAATCTCAACTACCGGATGGACGGTATCGCTACCGATACTTCGATATGGATGGATGTCGACAGGTCGTTTACAGTTGGAAACTGGTCGAGCGTGACCGCATGCCGCCGGGCAAGAAGGATGACCTAAGTCTCCGTGAAAAAGAACGCCAAATCGAGCGCGACATGGAGGATAGCATCAAGACAGGGCGTGATGCCAAAATCACACTAAACCAGATGTTTGAAACCTACATGACCGGAAAAATCTCACTCAAGCAATCGACCCGAACTAACTACATTTATATGTACACGCATTATGTGCAGGATGGGTTCGGAAAGAAATTGCTGAAGGACATCCGCTACTCCGACGTAAAAGCATTTTACAACTCGCTAATCGTTGAGAAAGGCTTTAAGGCCAACAGCATGGAAATCATCAATACCCTAATTCACCCGGCACTTACCCTTGCAGTACGAGATGGGTATATCCGCTTTAACCCATCGGATGGAGTTATGATGGAAATTAAAAAGAGCCATCAATGGGAAAAGACTCATCGCCACGCTCTTACGATTGAGGAACAAAGCGCATTTTTGAACTACATTGCATCCAATGAGCAGTACAAACACTGGCTGCCGATGTTCACCTTATTTTTAGGTACAGGCTGCCGTGTGGGTGAAATCGTCGGTCTGCGCTGGGAAGATTGTGATTTTAAGCAGCGCATCATCAACATCAATCACACACTGATTTACCGTCTGCAAGACGATGGCCGGGTAGAGTACCACATAACCACCCCCAAAACCGAAGCGGGCATCCGAGAAATTCCCATGATGGATGAGGTCTACGATGCTCTGGTTCAACTTAAAAACTGGCAGGTGCTTGTCGGGGATGCCCACGATGAAATCGATGGTTACTCCGGGTTCATCCTAACAAACCGCTTTGGAAACGTATGCAACCCGCATACCATCAACCGCGTCATCGAGCGGATGTACAAAGGCTATAACAAACAGGAAACAGAGCAGGCCCGCGCAGAAGGGCGACAGCCGATGCTGATTCGCCACTTTTCCGTACACAATTTACGCCATACATTCTGTACCCGATTCTGCGAGAATGAAACGAACCTAAAAGTCATTCAGGACATCATGGGTCACGCAGACATCACCACCACAATGAACATTTACGCCGAAGCCACCAAGGAAAAGAAGCAGGAGGCAATGGCAAATTTGAACGGGAAAATCAAGATTATGTAAATAATGTATATGCCGGAGCGGTATTCGCAGGATTACCGCTCCGGCACTTTCTGTTCCTATTCCTAAGCATAGTTTAACACGCCTATTTTATCGTGAAAGAAGTTGCTGATATAGTTAGGACTATGGAAAAATCTGTCAACGTGCTTTTGCATGAGATTTGATTTGTCAAAGTTCATCAGTCGACAGCCCACCCTTTGTGCTACATCATCATTGCACTCAACTAGTTAACAACTCTTTTCGATAGATATTTATCCTGATTAGATGCGATGTCTATCCCGGTTTATCACGTGGTTCATGTACCAAGCCGTGTACCAAATGCCGAAAGCGTGATAGGATAATACATAATATGATAAAACTGCAATTTGCGGTGTATCGCAGTAATGCCACAATGATGAACCAAGATATAACCATCAAATGAGCGAATCGTGCAAGTCCCCACGATGAAGCCTATTGACCAGTAATTTATCGAAAATATTTCGTTAATACGTCAAACGCAAAATGCGAATTATGTAAGAATAGCTGTGTCACCCTCGATTTGACATCAATTTGACAGCATATCCATGGAGAATCACGGTTCGTTATGAAGCGTGATGAATGTCAGCAGAAATACGAACTGGGGTTTGCATAAAACCTTAGAGCACTTCTTAGAGAAATCTGAGAGGTGCTCTTTTTTTATCCCGGTATACGGCTTCTGTCATCAAATTGGAGGATGTCTTTATGAGAAACAGTTACAAACCAATTAAACCAATGAAAGAAGTACCAGATCAGCTTCGTAAACTGCGCCGCCAATTTCTGCGGTATCAACAGGCAGAAATCGTGTACAGCTTGTCACACAAGAAACTGTTTGAACTTGCCAGCGACGCCGGTGCTATCTACCGCTTTGACAGTACTGTGCTTATCAACCGGGATATTTTTGATGCCTACTTGGAACGCTTTCATGAGCCAGCTACTACGCATAAAAACACAGCCGCAGAGTACATCTGTGGCTGTGTTTTGTGTTCAGTTGCTCACTGTTGCGTGGACTGGATATGGAGAGACAACATATCTCCCGATCTTACATGGGTTATCTTATCTGCCATCACTCTGGCAGTTTGCCTTGCAGATATGTCGGCATCCCCACTGCGGTCGTATCCGGCCCTCCCCCAACGGCAAATACCTGCTGACCGCCTACCAGACGACTTATCCCGGTGGCGATACCGAATCCTTCCAGCAAGTGACCGACCGGGCCACAAGGCAGGTTTTAATGGAAAGCAACAACCATCATTATAGCTGGATGCCCCGCAGCAACCGTCTTTACTATACCCGCAAAGGCATGCAGGGAAAGGAACTTGTCACGATCGACCCTGCAACCCAAGCAGAGGAAGTCCTTGCCCACAACCTTCCCGACGGTTGGTTCAGCTTTGCCCCGACAGAGGATTTCCTGCTGTTCAACATCACCGAGGAAGGACCGAAGAAAGGGGAAGACCTTCAGGAAATCCTTGTGCCTGACGACCGCCAGCCGGGATGGCGTACCCGTTCATTCATCCATAAGTACGACCTGGCAACCGGAGTGTTCCAACGTCTTACCTACGGGCACACTTCGACTTCCATCAACGATATTTCCGACGACGGCCGCTATCTGCTCTTCACTTGTAGCGAACGGGAGCTGACGAAACGTCCGTTTTCGACTACTTTGCTCTATCGGATGGATCTGCAAACACTGGATACGGAACTCCTTTTGAAAGATCCGTTCATCAGCTATGCCCAATTCTCGCCCGACGGCAAGATGCTGGCTATTGCCGCATCTGGAGAGGCTTTCGATAAAATAGGGCTGAAGATAGCACCGGGGCAGACTTCCAACATGGCTGACGGGCAGCTCTTCCTTTACGATCCGGTAAGCAAACAGGCAAATCCTGTCACCAAAGATTTTAATCCATCGGTTCAAAACTTCGTTTGGAACAAAGGTGATAAACAGATCTACCTGCAGGGAGAAGATAAGGATTGCGTACGCTTGTACGTCTTGAATCCGTCAACCGGGAAAATCCTCCCCATCCCGTTAAAAGAGGATATCCTCTCGGATTTTACGATTGCCGAAACAACTCCCGAACTGGTTTATTTCGGCGAAAGCGCCTCCAACTCGCAACGCCTCTATTCCGTCAACCTGAAAAAGAAAAGTTCTGTCTGTCTGAAAGATCTTTCCGCCGGCATCTTGAAAGATATCACCCTCGGCGAAGTGCACGATTGGAATTTCCGGGCAGCTGCCGGCGACACGATCTACGGTCGTTATTACCTGCCGCCCCATTTCGATCCTAACAAGAAATATCCGCTGATCGTGAACTACTACGGGGGAACCAGTCCGACGGAACGTTCACTAGAAAACCGGTATCCGTCGCACGTATATGCGGCATTGGGCTACATCGTTTATATCATCCAGCCCAGCGGAGCAACCGGCTTCGGCCAGGAGTTCTCCGCCCGCCACGTAAATGCATGGGGACAACGTACAGGAGACGAGATCATCGAAGGAACAAAGAAATTCTGTGCCGAACACAACTTTGTCGACGCTAAAAAGATCGGTTGCATAGGGGCATCCTACGGTGGCTTCATGACACAATACCTGCAAACAAAAACGGATATCTTTGCCGCCGCCATCTCTCATGCCGGAATCAGCGACATCACCAGCTATTGGGGCGAAGGTTACTGGGGATACTCCTATAGTGCTTTGGCAAGCGCAAACAGCTATCCCTGGAACGCACGGGATATGTACACGTTGCAAAGCCCGCTGTTCAATGCCGACAAAATCAACACCCCGATCCTTTTCCTGCATGGCACGGTCGACACGAACGTCCCGGTAGGTGAAAGCATCCAGATGTTTACAGCCCTGAAACTGTTAGGCAAACCTACGGCCTTCGTACAAGTAGTAGGACAAAACCACCAGATACTGGACTATAAGAAGCGTGCCGAATGGAATAAAACCATCTACGCTTGGTTCGCCAAATGGCTCAAGAACCAACCGGAATGGTGGAATGCCATGTATCCGGAAAAGCCTTTGTAAAAAAGTTGAAAACAAAGCCCCGAAGACGAAACCGTCCCCGGGGCTTGTTTTTTATCTGCCTTACACCTTCACAGGCTCACAGCAGAATGAACTTTATTTCAATACTTTAGTATTATTAATATTAAACCGCTTGTTCGCCTGTCACAGGGTAATTACCGTTTGCACGGCACGCGGCCAAACATTTTAGAATTATTTGATTATAAATTACTATATAGAGGGAGTGGCTGCTGCCACTCCAATACTATCACTATTCCTCTATCCTTATCTCACGATTGCCTTTACAGCTTCTTCACCTTCAACAGCTACTACAACTACGCCTTGAGGAGCAGCAATCACAGCATTGTCGGATGTCAGAACCTGAGTGGCTACTACCTGACCCAAGATGTTGCTTACAACAACCTTCTTGCCGGCAGCATTAGCGATTGTAACATTGCCTTCGCCTGCGATAATCGTTACTTCAGAAGTCGTGATTTCGTCGTTGGCTGTTGCACCACCAGCGTTAGTGTCGACATTGTAGAGGTCAGACTGCATAGCTGCTTCGAAGTCATTGATGATGACAGGAACACCGTTCTGTACTTTCACCCAACCACCCAGATTAGCAGACGGAGCGATACCGCCATCAAACGCTGTCTTCTTTCCATAAGATTCAGATTCGATCAAGAAGTCGTTAGATCCTTCGTTAACCAAACGGAAAGAGAACTTAGCCTGATCATGAGCATTCAGCTTCAGAGCGACTTTATGAGTTGTACCATCCAGAACTAAGTTACCAGCTGTCATATAACCCGGCAAGAATGCAAGTCTCTTGTATTTACCTTCCCAAGTATATTTCTTAACAGCGGGAACTGAGTCGATCATGTTCACCAAGAAACGACCAAATGTCGTGTCAGCAGTTACTTTACTATGCGGGCATTTCAAAGCTTCTTCTATTGTTGCATGAGAGTGAGTAGTAGCGTCGCACAGAACTGTATCACCGACTACAAAGTTCACATCCTTGGCAATCAAGTACTGTGGCATCAATGTGTTTTCGACACCTGTCGGGATTACATTGAATGCTTCAGCTTTATCGTCACCCTTACCTTCTACGCAAAGCAGGTTGTCAGCTCCTTCATACAAGTAAGCCTTAGCAGTAGAGTTCACACGGTAGAACTTCATTGCGCCGTTTTCACCCAATTCGTCAGCTGTAAACTCACGATACAGAGCAGTCGTATCAGCAACCAATGCGAAAGCAGAAGTTGTAGATTCAGTAGCCACGTTTTCAGCCTTAATCAAGCCTGTTGCATCAATCACACCGGCTTTCTTGCCTTCTGTCAGCAATGCATAGTAATGAGTTCCGTCTACGCAGTTCACTTCTTTCAAAGTGAATACAGAACCATTTTCTGCACCTTCTGTTACTACCATCATTTCAGTACCACCAACTTCAGATACCTGAACATATTTCTGGTTGTTAGCGAACTTATACGGATCGTTTACACGGATCTGATAATAAGTCTGGAAGATCGTGTCTTTTTCGAAGATAGGGGTATTATAACTACTGCCCCATTTTACCAATTCGAACTTAGTAGCCTCATCGGCAGATACACGCAGGATCGTGTCATTACCTACGGTAGAGTTACCAATTGTAACACCCAAGTCATTGCCTACATTCAAGTAGTTCAAAGTATAGTTTACATTCTTGGCATCATCGTTAAAGAAGCCCAATCGGTTACTTACGGTCTTTGTCAATTTCAGCGTATCATTAGCCAACCAAGCTTCTTCGTTGTTATAATAATAGTTAATTACGATATTACCATCAGCCAATACTTTGTAAGAACCATTATTCAGAGTAGCTCCTGTTTCTTGGTTCCAAATTTCAGGATATCCACCGAATTCATTCGTATTCTGATTTACAACCCACTTAGCGGCCGGCATGTGTTCGAAGTTCATCACATCCCATTCAGCCGGAGCAACCTTAGTCAAGTTCCAGCCGTTCAAATCACCCATCAAGCGAGCACCGTTCTTCTGTGCATCAGCACCATTTACTACATCCATGAAATAGATGCCCGGTTCCAAAACGGCATTGTGAGCAGCAGGAGAGAGGCTCAAACCGATACGGTCGTTGTATGTATAGATACCTGTGCCTTTCAGCTCTTCGGAAGAACCGATAGTGGCTTCACGACGGGCACCACCTAATACGGCAATCTTAACCAGATTGTTTTCTTGGCCTTTTGCAGAAGTAGCAAAAATATCGATTTCACTATTTGTACGATCCTTCCAATACTTAGTCGTTACGTTCTTCACGTTGTAACCATCTGCTTCAATACGCAAAGAGTCCTGAGTCGGCCAGTAGAAGAAACGGAAGTTGAAGCGACCGTTGATATCGCGAGCTGCCAAGTTGTTGACAGATTTGAAATCAGCTTCATGTTCACGAGTAGCGAATCCTAAATGCTGGATACCTGCAATTTCTTCACCGGCTGAGCCGTTCAGATAAGCTGTGTCGACCATTAAATAAGTATCCTGGCCCTTGGCATTCTTGCCGGCTTTCAGAGATAACCAGTTAAATGACTTTTCAAGACGAATGTTTTCAAACACTTCTGAAGCCTTGATAGCAGCACGTTCAGCATCCTTATGCGCATAACGAGCGTCTACCCATGTCCAATAAGCTGCCCCCTTTTCACCATCTAAAGCCATCAACTGTTCATTCAAACTTGCAATTTGTTGCGTATAGTTGAAAATAGCAGTTTCTAGCTCGACCTTCTTAGCACTAACTTCTTTCAGTTCAGCTTGAACAGAGGCCAATTCTTCTTCAAGTTCTTTCAACTCTTTCTCTGCTTCTTCAAGAGCTTGACTGTGAACTCCATAAGCTTTAAACATTTCGTCATAAGCTGTGCTGGCAGCCTTCTCAGCTTGCTTTTTCTCCTCTGCTACACCAATAGCAACATCTAAATCTTTAGAGATTGAAGCTATTGCACCTTCTGAAGCGATAACAGCTTCTGCAGCTTTTTCAAAGGTTTCATTTTCTTCAGTATTAAGAGCATTGACACCATTTGTAAAAGCCTTATCGTTTTGGTTCTTATAAGCTGAAGCAGACATTGATATATCTACACCATTATTTGCTTCTTTCAAGATAGCATACAAACGATGTCCATATTCTACAAAGGCTTCCTTCTCTGCTTCATCAGTTACCTTAGCTGCATCGAAATAAGAATTCCATGCTTGTGGTTTATCATTAGGGGCATAGCCCATATCTGAGACATAATGTACATCACTTGTTTCGTTGAAATACTTCCTCATCGCTGTTCCCCACTTTGCATATCTACTTTTCTGATCGAATGCTTTATTTTTAACATCCAGAGCAACATTCCATGCATCCGTGGCATTATTGATAGAATTTTGAAGAGCGGTCTGGGCAGCAACTGCATCTTTATATTCATTTTGAGCTGCCTCTAATTTTTCAGCCAATTCTGCAAGTTGTTTCTTGGCCTCTTCGTTTAGAGCAGAACTTGTTGCGATAGATTGTTTTTTCTGTAAAATCGCTTGTTTTGTAACATCTTCACTTTCATTCAAAAAGTTGTAAATCCAACTTTGATTCACAAGTTCTCTACCTTTTTCAACCTTTTCAGACTCTACATTCTGGATCTTCTGAGCCAAAACATTATATTCTGATTCAGCATCAGCCAGAGCTTTCACGGCTGCTTCTACTTTTTTTTCAGCTTCATTGGCAGCAAGCATAGCCGCATCCTTTTCAGCAGCAGCATCAGCAACAGCACCATATGACAAAGTGCTTTCGCCTACAGCATCAACAGCCTCATAAGCATGGCCTTTACCTGCAGACCACAAGTTTGCCAAACCTTCTGTCACATCTTTTTCAAAAGAGAAAGATGTTTTACCATTTGTTGCATCTTGTGTCTGCAACATGCTGTTCAAATCGTTCTTTCCTAACCAAACAGGACCAGCAACAGCCGGACGAATGTTCAACTGTGCAAGCTTGTCAGTCTCACGAACATCATATTTGACAGCAGCAACCGTACCATCTGCATTCGGAATCAAAGTCATCACAGAGTCTGTCTTGAAATAGGCTTCCGGAGTTTTACCTACATTTAAGCCCTCACCGGCTTCACTTCTCATCCAAGCCCAAGCGACTGCTTCACCAGCCAAATAAGAACCTTCATAAGTCTTTCCCGGTTTATAATCCTGAATCTTTGCCGGATCAAAAGAGATAGGATAATTATAAGCCAAGTTCATAAATTTAAAGGCCACACCATTTTCCTTATTGTCTTTATCAACCGTCACATACCACAAGGATTCCCCTATATTGGCTGCGTAATAAGGGACATACTTCAAGATGAAACGATCACCTTTTTCTGTCGAAACCTTCTGCATTACCAACACATTCCAACCGTCTGTCAACTGATAGCATTTTCCGTCGGCCACACTCTCTACCCTAACATTTGTAGGTAGAGCTGACTTTGTGAACTCTAGGTTCTGTGCAGAAACTGTTCCGACTGTCGTTGCCAGTAACATACTGGCGACAAGAGTAGAAAACTTTTTGTTCATAACTTAAATTAATTTGTTAGTAAATAATGTATTAAGAATAATTTCTTCTTTTATATATTTAATGTACGCAAGACTATCTGTTAACTTTTGTACTTTGATAGCGAAAACGTTCGTTTTTTTTAGTCATTTTGGGCGGTCTTCGAAAGAGTTTGTATCGGAAAGGCGGTTTTTCGTACTCCTTAAGCTATCTGATTGATAAGAAAGAATATAGAAAAAGAAAAAATATTTGTGGAAAGGATTGCAGGTTCAAAAAGTAGTTGTATTTTTGTGCAGTAAAAATGACGAATTAAAACGAACGTTTTTTTAGTCATTTTGTTTCTGACTACTATCTTTTTTATTCCCAATAAGTTACAAGTAAAAACAAGTAACTTTCACCCCTTGAAAACGGGCTTTTTTACTGTTCTTCACAAACAGACATATCATCCTTATTTATAATCACTTATAAACTTTTACTCAAGTAATACTGCAGTAACAAACTGCCATTTTGAGAAGAAGGCTGGGAAAATGGAGTTAAAAACGGCCTTTAGGTGGCAAAAAGAAGAAAAATTATCCATAAAATAAAAGAAAGTGTGTCGTAATGAACGATACGCCATTTTGCAGGGCAACTGCACTAAAATTCAGAAATCGTATAAAATATACCAAAGAAAAAAACAGGGCCTTATCATACAAGTTTTTCCCATTTCCTCTGTCACTGTATCACTGATTTCTTTTTTATCGATTGATATTCAAGCTGTTTCGTTAGTGATATATGCCCGTTTTCTCTATCACTACGGTATCACTACCCT
>ERZ791574.1701-NODE-1701-length-10654-cov-5.291254_pt1 | contig 10654 bp, 8 predicted proteins | sample MGYA00433098_ERZ791574 | MGnify/ENA primary metagenome ERZ791574 (study PRJEB30046, sample SAMN00791933) | human gut metagenome | study: EMG produced TPA metagenomics assembly of the A metagenome-wide association study of gut microbiota in type 2... | reverse complement strand
GGTTGCGGAGACAGGACTCGAACCTGCGACCGCTGGTTGTTGGTAAGGATGGATGCCGGGGCCTTTCGATTGATATTTTGGCATTCATCGCAGTATCTGTGCAGTAGTATTCTCCATAATGATGCTCTCGTCGATGCCTACCCAATAGGTCTGTGCAAAAGAGGCAACAGCAGACATACAAAAACAGACAAGCAATTCACTGCACCTGTGTACGCATCAAAAGTAATAGATTCAATGGTTCCTGCCTTGGCCAAATTCAACGCCTGGTTATATGTTAGTTTTCCCTTACTCTTAGATGACATGATTCTAACAGAGACATTATTTCCGCATTTATGGGAAATTGACGAAACTGCTCACCGTAGAGTGGAACAGATAATGACTGAACTTCTGGAGAAAAATCCGGCTCCGGATAAGTCAACCCAACAGCTTGCTTGGGTGCAGCACATGAGTAGTCTAAAAACACAGGCAGAGGAAATCGTTAATGCAGAACTGATTTTTTGCTAACAAAATATAGAATTTTTACTTAGGGTTGACTGTAACAGATCAGCCTTATTCCTTTGATGGGACAATTCTTGAATTATATTTCTGACAGTTCCAGCATTATGCTTTTGACAATTCAAGAACTGTCAAAAGCATAATGCAACAATACGGATAATAACTACACCAATTATAGTTATACTGATTATTTCCTTTCCTATCCGATTTGATTGATTGCAAAATGCTATCATTTTTTCAATTCTCGATGTAGAAAATGTAAATGCTATTGATATTTTGAATATCGTCAATATTAAATTGATATTTGTCAAGATATGCTTGATTGATAACCATAAATGCTGTATAATGTTGCCCATGGAGGTGATTCCTGATGAGTATAAGTTACAATAAGCTTTGGAAATTGCTTATTGATCGCAATATGAATAAAAGCGAACTAAGGGAACAAGCAAAAATAAGCACAAATGCGATTGCAAAGATGGGAAAGAATGAGCCAGTCTCAATGGATACGATGGATAAAATTTGTAAAGCACTGCATTGTAATATAGGTGACGTAATGGACTTTGTTTCGGATAATGAAACGCTTTCTTAATGTCCGATAATTTTGACATTGTATCTTGCAAAATATAGGTCCCGTGATTTTTGTGAAGTTTTCACTTCTGAGATAAAAGGGACAGTAGTGATGGAGAAATAATTATGAACGCAGAAACAAATAATCTGTCTATGGCAGATTTACAACATACCGCACTAATAAGCAGAAACAAAGCGATGCAGTTGTTGGAACTATCCAGACACTCCTTTGAAAAAGTAGTAAAAGAAGGCTTACTTACAGTCGTACATGAAGGAGGAAAAAAGTATTATCAGATAGATAAAATCGAAAAATTTATGGAAACTGATACATATCAAGAACTTGTAAAAGGAGTGGTTGATGCACGAAATAATCTTAATGATCTGACAGGAAAGGATTGGCTTCCTGAGACAAAAAGTTTCTTCTACCAAAAGGGGCTCGGCGCAAATCATCCTGAAGCACAGATTGAGAAGCTACATCCGGCACCATACTCTTTCCAAGACATTGGCCATCTTGTAAACTTCTTTACAAAGCATGGTATGTCTGTTCTGGATCCTTTTGGCGGTGTAGGTTCTACAGCCAAAGCCTGCGAAGTGAACGGCAGAATCTGTACAAGCATTGAGCTTTCTCCTGTATGGCATGATTTATCAATCAAACGTCTGGAAACCGAAGTTGGAAAAGGAAGCAGCCAGAAGCATCATTTTATTAACGGAGATTCCTGCGAAGAACTTCTGAATATTCCTTCAGAATCAATGGACTTCATGGTGACAAGTCCTCCTTATTGGGGAATTCTGAATAAACAAGACCAAAAGGTTAAAAAGAATCGAGTTGCCAATAATCTCGAGACAAAGTACTCCGAAAGTGAAAAAGACTTAGGAAATGTCGATAGCTATGAAGAATTCCTTGAAATTCTGGTTGAGAAGGTATTCCTTCAGTGCGCCAGAACACTTCGTTACGGCAAGTACATGGCAATAGTTGTATCAGATTTTAGAGATAAATCTGAATACATTAGCTTTCATAGCGACTTGATTCACGAGATGAATAAGGCAAAGATTCCCGGTGGTGGCGTATTGAAACTTCAAGGAACCAAGATTTTGTTGCAGAACCATAAGAGTTTGTTGCCCTATGGTTATCCCTTTGCTTATGTAGAAAATATCCACCATCAGTATGTGTTGATTTTTAGAAAGGAGAAGAAATGATTACCGATACACTTTCTGGTGTGGTTTGTGGTAATTCGGATGTTCTCCTGGACCAACTTATTGAAGATGGCGTTCATTTTGATTTGATACTGACAGACCCTCCATATAACATCAACAAAGACTTTGGCAATCAAAGTGACTGCTTACCTTTGGATGAGTTTGTTGCAGTCACAGCCGAGCGAATGACGAAAGTTAAAAAACTACTCGAGCCGCATGGCAGTGTTATTTGGTTTGGAATTCACGATTACATTGGTTTTGTCCAAGTGGCTATGTATAATGCTGGTTTGCATTATCGTCGAATGAACATTTGGCATTACGAAAATGGTTTTTCTCGTTCTAAAAAGGAACCCGCAACCCATTATGAGCCATTTTTGTGGTTTTCCAATGACAAAAAGAAATGGACATACAATGTAGACGATGTTCGTATGCCGTACAAGAGTACCGAGCGCCTCAAATCTCCGGTTAAGTATAAAGCAGCTGATGGAACAATAAAAATCTGGCAGCCAAATTCCAAAGGTGCAATGCGTGGCGATGTATGGGATTTCCCTACGCTGGCAGGTAAACGCTTCGAGAAAGAGAAAACGCCTCATCCAACCCAAAAGCCAGAATCCTTGATTATGGAGCTAATAAAGGCGTTTTGCCCAAAAGACAGCGAGGGCTTTTATTGTGGTACTATACTCGATCCGTTCCATGGCTCCGGAACATTGGGTGTATGTTGTGAAAAACTGAACGCCAAAGGGCATCACATCAAATGGTTAGGAATCGAATTGGAACAACAGTGGTGTGATATTGCAGAGAGCAGAATTAGCGAACTGAAAAAATAAAATTAGTTGTTTTATGCAAAAGGGTCATCTTGAGAGATGGCCCTTTTTGTTGTATAATATAATATTAAGATAAAATCTGTTTCTTGGTGGAGGAACGATGAATATGATTAGATTTAGAAACCCTGGAACCCAATACACTACACAGGTTCAGGTATTCAAGGAATTATACAAAGAATATAAGGATGCTCCAAGTTTTGATCTTGATGATATGGCATCTACAATCACAAAGACAAAGTTGATGACGGCGTATGGCTATGCGGGAGAGGCAGCGTTAGCATTGAGTAATACAGAAAACGATAGTCTAAATTCTACAAAGATGAACGCCAAAATGTATGCCGAAGTATTTAGGCTCTTAGGATGGATCACGTCTGTGGGCAACGGGTCCTATCCTCTGGTCTTTACTTATATCGGTGAGCACGCTGCTTCAACAGATGATGTTTTACCCCTTTATGAGCAGTGTGTTCTGGGCATCAATAATCCTCAAGAGATTATGGATGTAAAGTACGATGAAAAAGTGCGTTTCTTCAAAGCTGCACTCTTTTCTCTTGAAGATTTGGATGGGATTATGTACAAGCACGAATTGTGCTTGGGTCCTATGTCAATCGACGATTTGGATGAGAAGCAATATCGAAAGATGATTGCGTACCTGAGAGGATTGCGTGGTTCTTACCGTCGCTATGAAGTTGCTTACAAAGCACTCTGTGACGACTTACAGGTTAAGCCCACGCTTCCGGATAACTCTACCCGTTTGCCTATCGCATTTATGAAAACCTGCGGCTGGATAGAAAGCGAAAGAAGCAGATCGCTCTACCCACCGAAGTCCTTAGAGTGCCTTCGCTTGACAGTACACGGACAAGAAGTCGCTACAATGCTTCATGGCGTTAAGGATTTGCGTTTAGATGAGTACAATAAGTATCCGCCTGAGACTCGTAAAGCGCTTATCAGACTTGGCGTGTATTCTATGTTGCTACGTGCTGGCTATGACACATCCCCGGTACAGGAAACTATCGAGCGTGACAAAGCTATTTGTGCTGATATACTGTAAGGAAAAGAATTGCTTTTCTCTCCATACCAGACGCTCCATCATTCGGTAGTAGATGAAGCATTAGGGCTTAAACGTACTGCGACTGGAACCAGAGCGCAGGCAACCATATTGCCAGACATCAATAGAGCTGATGCGATTATCAATAACATTTCTTTGACCGTTGCAGCAAGCGGATCGCACCACGAGGGGGATCCCGAAGTTACCGAGTTTACCCAAGACGTGTTGGAACTAAAAGCAGCTGGAAAACGCAAGCAACAGATTATTGAAAAACTTTTTGATGAAAGTATAACTGCAACTCAGACACGCTTTTATCCTTTTGTTGCTATGCTTTTCCGTGTGATGGGATTGGATTGTCAGGCATCCAGACCTGGCGATAACGGTGCTCGTTGGGATGCAATCATTGTCGATTCGGAGGAAAGTATTCCTATTGAAATCAAGTCTCCTACTGAGGAGCAGCATCTTTCTTTAAAAGCAATCCGCCAAGCGCTCGAAAACAAAGTGATTCTCCTGTCTCGAGAAACCCATCCAACTTTGCCTGAAACAACTTCATTGGCTGTTGGATATTATTTGCCTAATGACAGAGCAGAAGTTACCAATCTTATGAGCGATTTTAAAACCGCTTATGGCTATAACATCGGTATAATGGATCTGAAAACACTGCTGACAATCGCAGTAACCATCATTTATGACGAAAAAACATTTAATATCGCAGAACTAAATCGATTGGAGGGATTTGCAAATGCCACTTTTAACTAAATCGCAAAAGCGAACCACTATTTCCGCATTGCGTTCCTCTGATGTGAGAGCTGTTGACCAAAAATACAACGAACCTGCTCGGCTGTGGTGTAACGAGGAATGGGTAACGGCTGGTTGTCTGAGGTGCACTGATCCTCGCTGTATGAAGTTTATTGACACAGAGATTAGCTGCAGACATTTCCCGGATTTCTCATACGAGCGTGATCTGAATGTTTGTCCTGTTGGCGCCATCAAATGGAATTTTGACAAGGAACTTCCGGAAATTGATAACCACAGTTGCATCGGCTGCGGCTTATGTGCTGCACGTTGCCCCATTGGTGCAATTTACAAGTCTGAAAATCAGATGAAAATTGCAGAGCCTTCTTCGGATTATACCGATACTCCCATCAATCATGTCAATCTGGAAGCACATAAGCTGTTTATTAGAGAATTAGACAAAATCCATTGGAATCACCAGTTCCAGAAAGAGACCGATGGGATTATGGAACGTATCTATCAGGAGATTTCTCAGTTTGACGGACGCTCAATGATTCCTAACATCTTGGTTCGAAATCTGATTATTGCGTTGAACCATGAGTGTGCAATAAGCAGAACCGGTGATGTTTACACAAGAATGGATGCCGTGTATTCGAGCAATTTGAAACCTACCTGCAAAGGCGTTGTTGAAATCGAATTTGGGAGAGATACGCTGGAAGCATCGAGAGGTATTCTTGATGATATTGCAGTTATGCACTCCAGAAACAACCTTGACAAGAATGACAATGCGGCGCTGGTTGTATGCCTTTCGTTTCCTAATAAACGACAAGGCTATTTCCAAGTAATAAAAGATATACACCGGGTCTTGGATCTCAAGATACAGACCATATCACTGGGTGCATTACTTTTGTTAGTGTGGAACGGGGCATCTGTAAACTTCCTTTCTCGTGAGTTCTATGTCGACTTTGATAATCTAAGTATTCGTGGCATTACTGAGTTTAGATTGAATAGGCGTGTGACCTTGAGCGAAGGTAAGCTTGGTATATTAGAACCTGAAAAATAGGCACTTTGCAAAGCAAGCAATCTGTTGATACACATTGCTTGCTTTGTTTGTATAATTCGTTTGATTGGAGGAAAAAACATGATGCAAATCGACAGTGCAATACTGGCTACCGACAAAGTGATCTGTAAAAATATCAGTAGATTTGATGACTCAGAACGTGGGTTATTGAGTCAGAATATTTTGGCTCAATTACGCAATTTTGTTGAATATATTGCAGATAAAGTATATGCTGGCGGCTCAGACATCAATCCCAATAATTATGCTCTAAATGTTGAAGCGTTGAAGCATTTGCAAACAAGAGGAGACCTCCGTTTTTTACACCAATTTCATGAGCTTCTTCAAAAGTCGGTGTCTCATTATACTTTAGATGAAAATGGTTCTGAGAGACTAATGCTGAAGTATTATGAGTATCTTCTGAAAATAAAAATCTTTCTTAATGATACATATGGGCTTCATGTTCTGGATAATATTGAGGATTTTCCCTTGGATACGGATACAGAACTGTCAGAGTATCATGAGAAAATTGTAGAAAAGATTTGTTCTCCAAGCCCAGGATATTCAACAAGCACATATTCAGATAGATACTATATCCAAAAAATTAAGCCATTCTTTGTGAATCAGCGAATATACTATGAAGTTACATTTACTGCGGCGAACAGTAAAATGAGCAAATTTGACCGAGTAATCGCCTTCTCACGCTATGAAATACTAAGTAACTATGCGGTGAAACTGTCGATTCGTAATGATTCGATCAATGTTTTAGGAAAAGATATGACCATCCAAGTTATCGACGGCTGGAATGTATCAATACGCCCCTGTGAATTAGATAACTTTGCAGATATTATCGGAGATCATTCTAAAATCAATGCTGGGACAAAAGAGTATACCGAATTGATGCGATTTCTAACGGAAATAAAAATGCCGCTATCAGAGCTGGTTGTATGCTCGGAACAGTATTATAGTTTTGTGAAAAATCAGATTACGAGTCAAACAAGAACGTCTCATATCTTCGATGTACTTGATCAGTGTAGGGAGCTAATCTTATCCAACAAGCCTGGATGCAACATTCTTAAATATCTACTGTACCATTTGAATAACAGAATTATCAAGTGGCAACGTTGGAATGATGGCTGCCCGCTGTTGTCGGGGTTAAATTTAAGTTATGGATGTATTCCATTTGATAAAATGCCGTTTTGTACGTCATTGAGAAACCACAACCCACGCATATATGATTTGCTGGGCTGCCTATCGGAAAAAGATAGAGAACATGAGCTGTTCGCACGCCAAATCCAAAATAACACAGAAATAGAAGGGATGTTGTTCACAGCCAAAAAGGATATAGTAGGTTTTGATAATATTGATACGTTGATTAGTACATACAATCGCAAGCTATATCTTCCCAAACACGAACACAGAAAGCTGATGACTTTTCATGATTTTGTGTACATCAAAGGATATGCGGATGATAGCGCATTCATAATTCAAAAATTACGAGATCTGACGACAAGCGGAATTGCACAATATACTGGCTCTGTTGATTCTTGGATGAACAAAGGTTCATATTCTATTGATTCTCCAGAGAAAAGAGAAGCATTGCGAAATATGTTTGCAAAATCGCAAGTTGCGCTTATTTATGGTTCAGCAGGAACGGGGAAATCCACGCTAATCAATCATATTTCGAACTTCTTTTCCAACCAGAAAAAGCTGTATTTGGCGAATACGCATCCAGCAGTAGACAACATGCGCAGGAAAGTAACCGCCAGCAACAGAGAGTTTAATACAATCGCAAGCTTTATTTCCGAAAAGAATCAGCACACAGAATGTGATGTTCTTATTATTGATGAGTGCAGTACGGTGAGTAATTCTGATATGCGAAAAGTGTTAGAAAAGGCTACGTTCAAGCTTTTGGTTCTTGTCGGAGATGTTTATCAGATTGAATCAATCTATTTTGGAAACTGGTTTGATATTGCACGCAATTTCATTTCCAAAGACTCTATCTTTGAACTAACACATCCATATAGAACACAAAATAGAAACCTTCTGACTGTTTGGGAAAGAGTTCGTAATCTGGACATTGCAATTTTGGAGCCTATGGTTAAGAGCAAATATTCCGTCCGTCTGGATGAATCAATTTTCTCCCATGCAGAGGAGGATGAAATTATTCTCTGCTTGAATTACGACGGATTGTACGGAATTAACAACATCAATCGCTTCTTACAGAACAGTAATCCGAGTCCGGCAATTCAGTGGGGCATCGGTTTGTATAAAGTTGGCGATCCCGTATTGTTTAATGAATCAGATCGCTTCTCTCCATTGATTCACAACAATTCGAAGGGGCGTATTGTAGGTATTACCACAGAGGAACTGAAAATTTGGTTCGAAATCGAATTGGATTGTGCGATCAATGAATTGGATGCGTGGGGATATGATTTTGAATTGATGGATGTATCTGAAAGCGGAAATTCTATAATCAAATTCAGCGTCGATAAATATAGAAGCACAGATGAAGATGATGATTATTCTGACACGGTCGTTCCATTTCAGGTTGCTTATGCGGTATCTATCCATAAAGCTCAAGGTTTGGAATATCGTTCTGTGAAAATTGTAATCACTAACGAAACAGAGGAACGCATTACACACAATATTTTCTATACTGCAATCACTCGTGCAAAGGAAAATCTAAAAATCTATTGGAGCCCGGAAACAGAAAAAAGTGTATTGGGGAGATTGGAAGTTAGAGATTCCAGACGAGATGCCAATTTGCTAAAGCAGCTGTATTCTCTGTGAGTTTTAAAATATAGGCAAAGTTACCACATTGCCCTGCTTGACGGTTTCCTTCCCGCATATAACTTGTGCCCAAATTGTGGACAAGTACAGATTAACTTCTGCTCAAATTGGGCAGAAGTCGAATTCGGAACTTCCGCCCAATTCGGGTGGAGGTGTACCGGCTTTTTATTCCCAACTTGGGAATACCCTGTTATGGTAAGGATAGAATCCAATATATCCTTTTTGACCAGGGAGCAAGTCAAAAGAATATGTGGTTGATACGCTGGCAGATTTTTCCCAGCCTATGGTTGCTCCAGCTTGCACAGCCGATTTCTTTGCAGAGGTATCTACAGAAGCAGAAAAGTAGTGTGACGAGGTTGCGGAAACAGTTTTGGATATATGAGATCCACCAGCAGAATATTCGATATTGGGACTTACTTTTTGCAATTTTCCTGTTGTTTGTACGGGACCACTAAATTGCTTGTTGGGGAAGCATCCCCAATCCCTTTTGAACGCCACCTGTGGTGTCGGCTGCGCATTCATTCTGAATACTTCTACTTACTGACTTCTGCGCAATTTGCATAGAAGTTCAATTTTCCATAAACGAAAAAATGAAAACATGGGAGAAGTTTCCCCTGATTATTTATGTGATGTATGGCAATCCACTTCCCAACAATTTGTCGGGAAGTCATACACTGTCTCCCTCAAATTCAATTATTCACAATAGAGGTATTCCGGCTCGTATTCATCCTCCGCATCATCGCCAATCTCTTCCTCCTCGATTATAGCAAGCGAGATGGCAATATCCTCCGGTTCAATCCGACCGCTCCCGTTCCAGTCTATAAGAGGTCCACGCATACACTTATCCCTTCTTCCCGTAATTCTTCGGAAAGTATTCTTTTCCCAGGAGCCAGATGTATTTGTCAATGAGTTTCAGATTGTATTCCTCCAAGCCATAGAACACTCGGAAATCAATCAGCGCGCCTTTGAAATGGACATAGTTCTTCAGATCGCCGTCCGCAAAGGTTGCAAACCTATCCCGGTTTCTAAAATACCGTAGCACTACATCCACATAGCTGTCGTAAATCGGATAGTCGAGCGGATTGTGGTGGCTGCAATACTTCGACGCAAAAGAATAGAAATTCCGCTCGGTGCCGTTGATGGTGATCTGCTTGATGTCGTTGACCAGTGTCACATCCCCAGCTTTCAGTCTTGCATCGATGTCCAGCGACAGGATATGCTTTGCCACAGGGTATACGGAGAAAATGTTCGTGCTGTAGAAATCATTCAGCGTGGAAACCTTGAGCAGGATATCTGTGATGTCGGTATTCTTCGGACACAGCTTAAAGAACAGCTTATCCAGGGAATCTTCCTGGAGATGGTAATTCTCCAGTTCATCCCATTTGGCAAGGTAATATTCCACCTGCTCCTTCGAGGGCGTGGGAACATCAATATTCGACTTTCTGCAATATTGCGCGGATGCTGCAGGCTTTGTGGGTGAAACCGGCTGTTCTGTTTTCGTCTCAATGGTTCCATCCGATGCGAGGAACAAACGGAAGCGCCTGATGTGGGACAGGTATCCGTTCACCAGCTTCTCAGGATTACCAGTTGTATTTTTACGCAGTGCATCCAAGAGCATGGCTTTGGCATCCGCATCGCTGCTCTCCACGGCTTTCCAGAAAAGGTCGTGGTCGCCCCTTCGCCACAGATAGAAGGAATCCACGTAAGCGGTCTTTATCGTGTTGGAACCGACGCCTTGGCTCTGCAGGAAGGGCATATAGAGATGCCGTACCTCTTCGTAGGTCATTTGCTTCAAAGCATTTATATCCATCCGTCTCTTCCTCGCATTATTCTTTTGATTCTTCAACCTGATCGTTTTTCAAAGTCGCAACGTATAATAGTCGCGCTCGACGGCAGACTCGGAAATGTGTTTTTCATTGGCAACAACGGTGATCAATTCACGAA
>ERZ791574.1689-NODE-1689-length-10707-cov-9.693485_pt1 | contig 10707 bp, 13 predicted proteins | sample MGYA00433098_ERZ791574 | MGnify/ENA primary metagenome ERZ791574 (study PRJEB30046, sample SAMN00791933) | human gut metagenome | study: EMG produced TPA metagenomics assembly of the A metagenome-wide association study of gut microbiota in type 2... | reverse complement strand
CCGGACTGGTGAAGGTCGAAGCAGGGGAGGTCATGCTTCTGGTGTCCACGGCGGAGCGGCCGGAGGACATTGACGTCAACCGGGCAAGACGGGCGGAGGACGCTGCGAAGGAGGCCCTTCTGCAAAAGAAAAGTATGCAGGAGCACCGGAACGCGGAGGCCCAGCTGGCCCGGGCCATCAGCCGTCTGCGGACCAAAGAACACTGGAACAGCAGACGCTGAGCCATGAGAACACTTGAAGAGGAGTCTTGATTGTGAACCTCCGGAATCATCACGGCCAGATGTCGGAATCCCTGCTGACCGCCTCATTTATCATTCTCTCCGGCGGCTTGCAGGACGCCTATACCTATCTCTGCCGGGGCAAGGTGTTTGCCAATGCCCAGACGGGCAACATCGTACTGTGCAGCGCCTATCTGTTTGACGGCCAGTGGCGGCACAGCGCCCGGTATCTCGTCCCGGTGCTGTCGTTTCTGCTGGGGATCTTCGCGGCGGAGTGCATCCACCGCCATTTCAAGTACACGGAGAAGGTGCACTGGCGGCAGATGATCATTTTAGCGGAGATCGCTTTGCTGTTTGCGGTGGGCTTTCTGCCGCAGGAGGCCAACACCTTCGCCAACGCCGTTGTGTCCTTTGTCTGTGCCATGCAGGTGCAGACCTTCCGCAAGGTCCGGGGCCACGCTTACGCCAGTACCATGTGCATCGGCAATATGCGCAGCGGCACGGAGGCCCTGTGCGTCTATTTTCACACCCATGACCGGGAGGTGCTCTGCAAGGCGCTGACCTATTTCGGCGTCATCGGCCTGTTTGCCATAGGCGCGGGACTGGGGGCGCTGTTGTCGGCGCACATGGCCGAACGGGGCATCTGGGTCTCCTGTGCACTGCTGGCCGTCAGCTTTTTCATCATGTTCATCCGGGAAGAAGAAAAGGCGTGAGCGATAGATAGGGCCTGGATCTCAGTATACCGTCTCATTCTCCATAAAGCTTCCTGCATGAACAGCGCACCGCGAACCTGCACAAATGCCAGTGCATGAAGGGTTCGTGCATCCTTTCCGGTTGCCCCGCAGGGGCGAGGAACTGGCACATTTCTTATTTTTCTATGCTTTTGCATAGCAAAAAGCCCGTCTATCTGGGTTTTTCCGGTAAACAAAACTGCTCCGACACTTGTGTGTCGGAGCAGTTTTTTCCACGTTGTCAAAATGGCCGTACCAAATTCTGCATTGCCTGTTTTCACGGCAAAAAACCGCCCGGGTCAAGCCCAAGGCGGTCTTTCGCGCGATTCGGAACGTTTCCTCCGCAAAACAGCTCCCAGAGGGCATTTGCCGGCTGCGGAGTATTTCTCGACAGAGGGAATCTTTCAGCTTGCAAGGAAGGTTTCCGCGATGGTGGGCAGCCGGGCGCCGAAGCCCTCAGCCGCTTCCGCCGGATACCGCCACGAAACAGCATAGGAATCCGCGCCGCCCGCAGCCACAAAGAAAGAAAGGTATTCGCCCTTTTCATTTGTGCCCGTCAGCGGGTCACCGGGGCTACCGCCCATCAGATCCTCAAACTCATAGCCGCTGGACTGAGCAAAGGCATCCCGCGCCTCCGTGACCGTCATATCCCCATAGCGGGATACAGACAGCGCCACATCGCTGTTGAAGGCGCTGACCCAGGTATCCGTCGGAACGCCGCTCTCCGCGGACTGCTCCGGGCCGTCCCAGTCCTCATCGGGAATATAGAGGGAGTACCCATCCCCGACATACAGGGTGGCAGGCAGAGCTTCTTCCTCGCCCTCAACGAAAAAGGTCAAGTCGACCTGTTCCGCACGGGCAGGCGTCTCCGGCTCCGGACTCACAGGCGGTTCATTGGGTTCCTGCTGCGTGGGAGACGGGTCGGAAGGGGGGACCGGCGTTTCGGGTTCCTGTCCGCAGCCGGTCAGCAGGAAAAGGGACAATAAAACGATCCAAAGCTTTTTCATAAAAATCCTCCTCATAGTTGAGTGATTGAGACGAATGGGAACGCTATGAGTGCTTTCCTACACCGAATCATCGCTGTCATAGCGCAGCAGGCCCCGCCGCATGGCATCCGGCAGGACGAATTTCTTTTCGCCGGACTGCGGAAACTGTACGGTCATAACGGCTCCCTGACAGCTGACGATGGTTCCCGTGCCGAAGGCCGTATGGATCACCTTCCGGCCACGTACCGCACCGGCCATCAGCGCCGTCGTTTCCTCCGGTGTCAGGCTCCTGTCCCGCTGCGGGGCGGTTTGTCCGGCAGGGGGGATGGCCGCCTGCAGCTTTCCCTGAACGGCGGTGCGGTTGGGTGCGGCCCGCAGAACCCGCCGCCGGTCATACATCTGGCCGATGGTCAGAGTTTCCGTTTCACCGCCGGGGTAGGCGATCATGCAGCGCCCTTCGCAGGCGGCTCTGACGGTGCCCCGGCCCTTTTGTCCGTGATAATAGGCTTTTCCGCAGAGCTCCTCCTGCAAGGCGGCGAAGAGGTCATCCTCCTCGGTTTTTTCCACCGGCAGTTCCCGCCGCAATTCTCTGATAAACGCAGAGCCGCGGTCGAGGCAGGAGAACAGGTACAGATGGTCCTTTGCCCGGGTCATCGCCACATAAAAGAGCCGACGTTCCTCCTGATACCGTCGTTGTTCCTCCGGGCCCTTCGGCTCCGTAACGGCTGGCAGGATCCCATCCAGCACATCCAGAAGGTAAACCGTTTCATATTCCAGGCCCTTGCTGGAATGGACGGTAGAGAGGATCAGCCCCTCCGATGAGGGCTCCGGCGGCGCTGAGACCAGCATCCGCAGATAGTCCAGCCGGGCGACCAGCGTATTCAGATCGGCTTCCCGTTCCGCCAGCAGGGTCAGGATCTCAAACTTGTTGCCGTCTAATTGCTGCTGTTCCACATAATCCTTGTAGCGCAGCTCCGTCCAGATCCGCTTCAAGCCCCGGGCCGCCGTCTCCTCCAGAAGCTGCGGCAGCAGGTCCATCAGTCCGGCAGCGCTGTCCCGGGCATACTGGGAGAGAGGGGAGAATGTGAGCAGCTCCTCCAGAACCGTTTTCCCGGAGTGCTGACAGGCTTCACAGGCATATTCCGCGGCCTTTTTGGTGATGCCGCAGCCGATTTTATAGTAGATGCGGAGAAATGCCTCCGTGTTCCTCCGGTCATTGGCAAAGGCGATGATGTCCAGAAGATCCGCCACCAGCCGATGGGTGAAAAAGGTGTCATCCATCTGTCTGCACCGGAAGGGAAGGCCCTGCCGCTCCATCAGGTCGATCAGCGGCAAGGCGCTGTCGTTGTTGCGGTACAGGACCGCCGTCTGCCCATCGCAATGGGCCGCCATGGCCAGCAGCCATGCGTACTGAGCCGTGCGGTCTGCCGCCGAGATCAGGTGTACGTTCGCCCCGGACACTCTGGTGGGGCGGACGGTCTTAGGGCGGCGGTCCGTATTCTTCCGGATAAACCCGTTGGCCAGATGGAGGATCTCCGGCGTGGAGCGGTAGTTTTCCTCCATCAGCAGCACCCGGGCCTTGGGATAGGTCTGCTCAAACTGCATCAGCGCGTCCGGGTAGGCGGCCCGGAAGCCGTAGATACTCTGATCCTCGTCTCCGACCATGAATAGGTTGCCGGTTTTCCGGGCCAGCAGCTGAATGATGGCGTGCTGGATCTTGGAGGTGTCCTGCGCCTCGTCCACGCAGATATAGGGGAAGGCGTCCTGAAAATGGGCCAGAATATCCGGATAATTTTCCAGAATGGTCTTGGCGTAGATCATCTGGTCATCATAATCCATCCAATGGCGCTGCCGCAACGCCAGATTGTACTGTGCATACAGATCTGGGAACTGGTCAAACCCGGTGTCCAATTCACCGAGATCCTCTTTGCCAAGCATCATATTCTTCACATAGGCGATCCCTTTGCGAAGCTCCTTGATCACGCTCTGGGTGGCAAACTCGCCGCTGAGCTCCCGGTACAGATCAGAAACGATTTTCGCCAATTCTCCTTCATTTTCAACCACTGTAAAGGCATTTCCACTGCCATGTGTCCGGGCATAAAAATCAATGATTTTAGAGGAAACGCCGTTGATCGTGCGGATCTCCGGGACCTGCGGACAGTCCTGACCAAAAAGCCGGACGAACCGTTTCTGCATTTCCTTGGTGGCCGCCTTGGTGTAGGTCATGGTCAGGATCGCAACCGGAGAGATCCCGCAGCAGCAGAGCATATAGCCCAACCGGGTCACCAGCACCGTGGTTTTTCCGCTGCCGGGTACGGCCAAAAGCAGCACCGCGCCGTCGACGGCGTGTACCGCCGCCAACTGCTGCGGATTGAGCTGTGATGTGTATTTCCGGTCAAATTCGCTTCTGGTCATGCTGACGTTTCCTCTGGACTTTCTGTGGCGTTTATATCCTGAATGGCAGATAGCTTCAGAATGATTGTAGCACAAACCGCTCTGAAACTCAATCAAATCCCATTTGCCATATGCATGGACTGTCTGCGCAGGGACATACAGATTCGCAGAAAGCGTTCTAAGTTTTCAGTTCCAATCAGTATATAGTATATATGCTTTATAGTGTATCACCCTGTTGTGCCTACTCGCTTTTGAACAAAAATATCATTTTGTTCAATTGCTATCAATGAGACCTAAGACGGCCTCTACCAAGGGTTTCAGCCGTGCGTCTACCTCTCTCAGGCGTCTTACACGATCCTGCAGCATCTTCATTTCCTCGTGCTTATCGGAAACCTGAGCCTGCAGCCGGTTCCAATCATCCACGATCTGATCCCGGCGTTCTTCGTGCTCCAACACGTAGTTCCGGAGCTTGTCAGAGAAATTGTCGCCCCGATAAGCCTCTATGTACTTGATTACCCGGTCATCCAGCCGAACCGTTTTTGATGTTGTCATGTTTTTCCTCCATTCTGAGCTGACGCAGCAGCTCCTCATGCTTTTTTGATAGCCGAGCCTTTGAGATGACTTCCAGCAGCGGGCCGACGTCTCCGCCATGCACATCCACGTAGGCCTTTAGCGCCCCGGCACATTGCCGGACAACGAAGCTCTCCAAATTGAAATAGTTGTACTCCAATCCACCGACTGTGATATTTTTGATTTTTTCGGCAGTACAAACGAATTTATCCCACCAGCCGACTGTAGTGAGCCGATCATAATTATTCTGACAATGCACGGGAGATTTCACGGTATACCGGAGATAATTCAGCAGCACGCCGCCGTAGGTCTCCCCGATCCGGCCCTGTCTCAACAGAAGATTCTCGAGGAAGCTGTCTGCCGCTTCATCCCGGAGCTGAAACTCAACACGCACCCAAGGGCCGGGAACTCCCCTTTCCAGTGCTTTGTTATAGATCCGCAGTCTGGTGGAGCTGCTGGAAGCACCAAAAATCACTTCTTCCTCGTCTCCTGACATCCAGACACAGCGGCGAGCCTTGCAAATATATTTCCGCTGCCGTGTCTGCTGGGTGATCTGATCCAGATTCAGACCGCCGCTTTTATCGTCTCCGGCAACGTCCAGACGGGATACATTCATTTCATCGCCCTGCTCCCGGATGTAGCTAAACAGGGCGACCCAATCAAAGGAATTTCCGTTACAGGTTTCCAGCATCCGGCACCCAGCGCCGGACAGCTCCACACCGGCATCATCACGGCCACCGTGATAGAGATGGATCCCGCCGAAGAACTCATGATAGAGCCAGCCGTCACGAGCCTTGCCCTGCTCCCAATCTACTTTTTGCAGTCCCAGCATTTCCGCCAAATCGACCCAATTATGTATTTTTGAGGTAAATCGGAGATAGTCAATCAGTATATTCATAAAATCACCCTCAAACCATTGATATAAAAGACTTTGATATAAAGTGCTATGACTAATAGCACCCCCGTGCTACCAGCCGGGGGTCAAGTGCGGTTTCCCGCACTTTTCCGGCGTCTTACAGTTCCGCGGCTGCAGCTGCGCCAGGATCTGAATTTTGTATGACAGTGAGTACAGCGACGAGCCGACGCATCAAGCGCTTTTTCGCTTGCTGGTCATACGCGTCGGGGCCGCCGTTCCCCGGGGCCCCACCGCTTACGCGGTTCCCCCCGGCACAGACGGCCCCGCCTGCGCTGACCATATCGCTGAAGAGCTTATAGCTGTCGTAGACCTTGCTGTACTTCTTGTGATACGCAAAAATCTGCTTACTGAGCATGAGCTTGTTACCGCCGTACCAGTATTCGATCGCCACAAACCACGTCATGCCGGTCAGGGAGATCAGCAGACCGCCGAAACCGTAGTTGTTCAGCTTCCGGTGCCGGACTTCCGTCTCCACCAGCGCCCGGATCTGCTTGTCCAGCATCCGGTCATTCTGGGTGATCAGGATGAAATTGAAGCCCAGCTTCCGGTGCTGGCTGAACAGTGTTACCCAAGCGTTCCGGTCTTTCCGCCCGAAATCCCGGCAGTTGAAGATGATCTGACACTCGTCAATGATGACCATGGTCTGACCCTCAACGCCGATTTTGTGATGCTCCAGCGCGTATTCTACCAGCCGTTTCGCCGTCAGCTCGGAGTTATCCCAATAGACCGCCGAGGATCTCCGCTTTTTCTCCGGAACGAAGTCCTCATTGATGGGAAAATTCGCGATGATGCCGCCGGGACGCTTCAAGCGGCTGACAATATCCTTGGCAGCGTGAAAACTCTTGCCGCTGCCCGGTGTTCCGGTGTATAGCCAAATACTCATGTAGTCACCCGCTGCCAGCAAGCACAAAAAGGTGTGTTGTGATCCAAACAAGTCCCACAGGAAGCAGAAAGACGCTCCGGGCAATCCGGGCAGATCTCTATAAGCAGCTCCGCTAAATTATTGTCGTGTACAAGCGAGCAGCCAGGACAGACGCAGCCGACCCAGCAATCTTTAATATCCATCATTCAATCACCTTGATCCAGCGCAAAACGATTTGATAAATATAGTAAATACCGATACCAAGCAACCACGTTTCCAAGATAGAAACGAAGCTGCTCACCGGAATGAACCAATTCAGATACTTCAACCAAGTATAGAAGTCCGAATTGCTCATATCATTCAAAACTACAAAGGGACTTTCCGGAAACAGCTCCACCACGGAAACGGCGAAGCTCACCAGCGTCCCGGTCAACGCGTTCCACATAAAACCACCTGTCTTACAATAGATCTTCGCAGCGTGTCCGGATCTTAAAAAATTGTCTTACGCCGTCTCCCCAACTCTTCTGACACAGGCATAAACCAACAACACTCACAACACGGAATATCTTCCACCGATTCTTGAGAGCCACACGGCAAATCGAACCTTTCACGCTCTGAGAGCCATTCAGGGCAGCAACATTTGAAGTTTTCCACGATTAAAATCAACTCCTCCTAACCTCACAAGAGGGAATCGCAAGGGAAAGATATTTATTCATAATATGGACAATCAAAAGAACCCCAAAAAATACAGGAATCGCAGGACTTGACCTCGTAACATTCAGAACAAGAATAAACAAGATCATAGCCACGATCCTGCCGCTCAGCAAAGTTAGCAATAGGACAAGTGCCATTAATACAATCCTGACCAACCCAAGCAAAACAAGAATCAGAAACCATCTATATGTACCTAACCTCTCAGATCAGATTGATTTTTTTACTTCTGCGAGACCGGGCCACAATACGCCCAAGCGATCATATCTTACGCCGTCCAGATCAGCTTCTTAGTCCCAGCGGCAAGCACCAGACAGAAACCGATCGTTGACGTCCAGCGGCAGAGCTGCCCTATGATCTCGTACTGCCCCATATCAATGACGACCTTTGTACTCCCCTTCCAGCCGCCGACACGCCCGGCGATCGGCGCCAGAAAATCAACTTCCCAGTATGGGGCCTCTGCCGGAGCCGCCAGCAGCTTGATCCCCCTGACCACATCCCACGGGATAGAAAACGGGAAGCGGGTCATGAGTGCAGCGCCCAGAGCCGGGAGGCCGAGGCCATCAAGATCCGGCTTTTCCTCGTCCGGCTGCTCCGGTGTCGGCTGCTGCGCGATCGTGGCGCTGGTGGTCAGCTCGTTGGCGGCCAGCTTGTCGAGGATGGCCTGCAGAAGATCGTTGATCCCGGCGATCTCCGTATCAAGGCCGGGGATCGTGATGATCGTTGCTTTTTCACCGGTATCATCGTAGGTGGGAGAGAGGGCACCGGGAATGGCAGCAGAGCCAGCAGCATCCGAAGTTTTAAAAGATTCCAGATCATTCAAAGCAAGACCCTTGCACCAGTAATCACCACGGCTCCAAGAATCGAGCCATTTACCCGGATTCCAATCTTTAGAGCAAGAGCGCATAATCGGTACAATCGTATTTCCATCAGCAGCCACAGCAAGCCCCACAGCATCATAGCTCATTTGACCCCAATAAAAAAGATATCGGTTATACGTAGAAGAATCATTATTTAAGCCAATCACAGAACCATTAGAATTCCGTAACTCAGCGTTAATAACCGGCTTGCCAGTCTCAGTTAAAAAAAGTTTTAAAGAGCAGCCGTTAGCAAAAGTATACAACCAAGAATAATTTGCAAAATTCTGGTACATATCTTGAACAACATTAAAAAGAACCGTCCCCGGCTCATAAAATATCAGACCAGAAGAATCAGGATTTACACATGAACCCAAGACAATAGACTGACCATTAGAAAGCTTCAAGCGAGTACCACCAGAAATCGAAACAACAGGCTTACTCTCACCACCGGAAGCAAGCCCGACCTTCTCCGCAAACCAGACAGTGAACCTCGCCAGCTTTTTCGCCACGGCGGGCGGGATCGTGACGCTGGGAAAGGGCATAGTTGATGGATGGGTTATCTTTGACCAGCTCAGGGCTTTAATGAAATCAGCCGCGCCGTTTTCATAGCCCAGCCAATGCCAGAAAGACTTAGCAGCCGAATCTGTCGCTTCTGTAAATTCCCGGAGATACGGCTCAATGCCTTCGGCCCAAGACGAGGAATTCATACCAGTGCCGTTGAACGTGATACCGGCGCTCTGCATGAACGCCCAGATGACGGACGTCGCCAGCGACGCCTCCGCGACGATTGCTTTCGCCTTTGGCGGCTGGATCACCAAACTGAAAACCATGGACAGCGTCACCATCCAGCAGCCAAGGCGTAAGACAAAATCATTACGCTGCCGCGCTGATCTACCTTGTACCAGATCCATTTTGTAAGACACCTTCCTTTCAAAAGAAGCCCGGAAACGCTCCGGGCCTCTTTTGTCTTACTTTGCTTACTTTGCGAGGGACTTGAACCATCCGATAGCCTTGCGGCTCAGAAAGACGACGCCGGCAACGCCCAGCGCGATGGGGACGATGGTGGCGATCATGCTCAACGCGTCACTCGCCATAGACTGGAAGCCAGTCTGGAACGCGGTGATCACCGTGCTGGAAGAAGTGGAGGCAGCCGGGCCCTCGGCATTTGCGAAACCGGTCAGGGTCACAGCAGCCACGGAAGCGACACCCGCGCACTTCATTTCAGCGGACTTTACGAAATCCTTAATCTTCTCCTTCATGGGTTTTTCCTCCTTCCTACTTATCTCCATAGATGGACGAGCTTCCAGGCGATCCCGACGAGGACCGCCGGAAGCCCTATTGAAAGTGCTGTTCCGAAACCGAGGGTCAGAAGCTCCTGCAGAAGAGCATCGGTCATCATTGGAACATCACCGCCAATACTAAAACGATCATGACGCCCAGGAGGACGCCGATGAGAGCCGCCTGTCCGGCTGCTATGCTTTCCAGCTGCTCCCGCACCGTCTCCATAGCTTCCAGAACCGGCGTCAGATCCGTGGAGGACTCAACGTATACGATCCCTTCCTCCATGGCTTACCCCTCTACCGGGTTCAGACCGGCAAGCCGAGCCATCGTCTGGCCCCGCATCTTGTAGATCTCATATTCCAGCTCATAGAGCTGGCCGATCTCCAAGCCGTTGGGATCTACGTTCCGAGGACAGGAAGTTTCCTCGACCTTACTCCCTATCACATCCTGTACGCTGTCCGGCAGATACTCCAAGTGCAGTCCGCAGAACTGCTTCTTCTCTCCGTCCTTCTCATACTGCCGCAGCTCCATGCCTACCAACCGTGCTACATTCGCCATCGTTCTTGTCCTCCTTTCAAAAAATATTTTGCAGTATTAAATACTACAAAACAATACTACAATAAACTGCAAAGAAATACAAGTACAATTTGCAAAATACAAAAAAATACTCCATACTACAAACGGATATAATACACATGATGAAACGGAGGAATTAACAATGTCGAAATTATTACAAGATACCATTGTAAAAAGCATTCGTCTGGATGTTGATCTGTGCGAAAAGATACAGAAAATGGCCGATGAAAATCAGCGTGATTTCACAAAGCAAGTAAGATTTATGCTTATGGAATATATAGCATTGAAAGACAGGAAGTAACCGCACCTCCCCGCCGTTGGCGGAGCCGGTGGCCAAAGAAAAGAGCCGACAGCCCCCGCAGGGAGCCATCGGCTTTTTCTTTGTAAGACGCTTTTCGACGCCGGCAAGTTGCAGCTGAGATCTGTTGTCTTACACCACGGGCAAATGAACAAAATGACAGTTTTGTGACAATTGCATGAGACCCCCGGAGGCGTTGGCCTCCGGAGGTCTCTTTTCAGCGGTTGCACCTGCACAAAACTTGATTTGATTTTGTTCAATTGCTATCAATGAGACCTAAGACGGCCTCTACCAAGGGTTTCAG
>ERZ791574.1688-NODE-1688-length-10708-cov-2.036328_pt1 | contig 10708 bp, 8 predicted proteins | sample MGYA00433098_ERZ791574 | MGnify/ENA primary metagenome ERZ791574 (study PRJEB30046, sample SAMN00791933) | human gut metagenome | study: EMG produced TPA metagenomics assembly of the A metagenome-wide association study of gut microbiota in type 2... | reverse complement strand
CGGCCAAAGAATATACGAGTCGCTGGTAGTCTTGGAGCCACGTTCCACGATCCCTTGATGGATCGGTCCCAGCTTATACATATGATTACTCTGGTTAGAGCCACTTCCCGCGTTCAAGAACGAATACATTCCCGCTATCAACAAACTACTCTTATGCATAGACACCGTAAACGGACCGGCGAATATAGCGCAAGCCTCCCCATTCTCGAAAGCGCAGTTGCTGAACAACAAGGAATCATGGGCCGAGAAGTTATGCGTCACTTGGCAAGCCTGTCCGATAAAGCAACGGATAATCTTAGCGGCATCCGCGATCTTGGCTCCCGAAGAGACAATGAAATCTTGCGCGATCACACTATCCCCGATAAATACCGGGGCCTCTCTCTTACTATTTACGGAACCATTTTCCAGACGTGCGCTATTCTCTATGGTCGCGTAATCACCAATCTTCACGTTACGGATCGTACCGGTATTGACAATCTTGACCTTATCGCCAACCGTTCCCTCCGTAGAGGCGATACCCTCCGTATAAGCGGTAATCATATCCCGCAAGCGTTCGATCAAGGCCGGACGATGACGGTACAATGCGATAATATAAGCCAATGAAGCCGACAGGCCATCGTAAATCGGAACCTCACGCCCGCCGGTCTCATTCAAGACCGACACCTCGACATTATTCCCGAACGTAGCCTTGCCTTCCACCAAAGCAGTCATCACCGATCTGGTAATTAGCGATATAATTCTGTACGTTCTCGATCAGCACATTATCCCCCAACGTGCAATTATGTAGGGTAACATGACGAAGCCCGCTATGCTTTACCAATCCTCCCGGCAGGGTAAAAATCTTACGAAAGGCTCCTAACTTAACCACTCCTGAAAAACGTACGTGGTTCACATATTCAATATCAAACACTTCTGGAACCCAAACTTGATTCCAATCATCGGCCCGGCAAGCCTGAGATCGCAAGGTGGCGATCTCATCCGGCCGCAAATTTCTCAAATGATTCATTGGTACTAATTTTGTAAGACTCTACTCTTCATCATATTGCTGAAAAAGGAAGTCATTGTAGGGGAAACGGGTGATATGGATTTGTTTAACCCGTTCATACAACATCTCTTTCAACGCCTCTATATTCGTACGTTCCTTGGCGGAGATAAAGATGCAATTATCTTGCAATTTTCCCATCCACGTACGTTTCAGTTCATCCAGATCGATATTCTCACGACCACGAGGGGTCAAATCATCTTCCTCTTTCGGGACAAAGGTAAATGCATCCACCTTATTGAAAACCATGATCATCGGTTTCTCGGTCTTATCGATCTCCGCCAACGTACGGTTCACGACCTCTATTTGCTCTTCAAAAGTCGGGTGTGAGATATCCACGATATGTACCAGCAAATCCGCCTCCCGTACCTCATCCAAGGTAGATTTAAAAGATTCCACCAGCTCGGTCGGTAACTTGCGGATAAATCCGACCGTATCAGACAGCAAGAACGGCAAGTTCTCGATAATGACCTTGCGTACGGTCGTATCTAACGTAGCGAACAACTTATTCTCGGCAAAGACCTCACTCTTGCTCAATAAGTTCATCAAGGTAGATTTACCTCCGACTAACGCTACACGTACCATCTTACCCCGGTTTTTCCGTTGTACGCTTTTTTGCTTGTCAATATCCACCAGCTCTTTCTTCAATCGTGCGATCTTATCCAAGATAATACGTTTATCAGTCTCCAACTGTGTCTCACCCGGACCACGCATACCTACGCCGCCTCGCTGACGCTCCAAGTGTGTCCACAGACGAGTCAAGCGGGGTAACATATATTTATATTGTGCAAGCTCCACTTGCGTCTTCGCCGTTGCCGTCTGGGCTCTCATTGCAAAAATGTCGAGAATGAGAGAAGTGCGGTCGAGAACTTTTATTTTCAGAACCTTTTCTATGTTTCTCAGCTGTTTTGCAGAAAGTTCGTCATCAAATATAGCCATGCCCACCTCGCGGCCTTCGTCTTCTTCCGTTTCGATATAGGCTCTTATCTCGTCGAGCTTGCCGCGGCCTACATAGGTAACGGCATTCGGCATTACAAGCCTTTGGGTAAAGCGCTGCACTGTGTGCGCCCCGGCCGTTTCGGCCAGGAACTCCAGTTCGTCGAGGTACTCCTCGGTTTTACGTTCGCTTTGGCGCTCTGTGACAAGGCCTACAAGAATCGCTGTTTCTTCTTTTTTCTCGTTTACTATGGCGAAATCCTTCATCAGGAAAGTATTTTATTATATGTATGCCCGGGGAATTACGGCATAAGCCGTATGCTGCGCAGACAATGCCCCCAAGACGTATGCAAAATTAAGAATTTTTCGCAAATTTCCTGTTTACAAGCAACTTAAATATCGGATAAAAATTATTAATATTGCGTATGTTAACAAGACACAAACCAAAATGAAGAGATTTGTTTTCCTTATTGCAGCCATACTTTACTTTTCAGGCACGGCCGCACAACAGGTGCAGGTCGAAAGATTCTCAAAAACGCCCTACGTATTCAATGATTTCCGGGACGCTAAAATCAAATTCGCCTTCGGCGGAAAAGGAACGGCCAAAGCAAACATATTCCTGCGCGATGCCTCACTCATTTTCCTGAAAAACGACAAGAAAATGAAAGCCAACCTGCTGAACGTTATCGAGGTTGCTTTCGGTGATACCGTTTACCGCAAAGCCGGCGAACAGCTGGGGCGTGTCATTGCAGAAAAGAACGGAAACTACCTTGTAGAGATTACAACCGTAGACATGGAAGCAATGCGCGAAGCCGAACGCAGGAACGAAAACACCAGTTTCCTCGACCTTCCGGAGTTCAACATTTTCATTGAAACCGACGGCGACTATTACGGAAACACCATTGAACCAAAATTCCCGCTCAAAGCCGTTTATTACTTTCTCAAAGGCGGAGTGCCGTTCAAGGCCTCGGAAAGCGAATTCAAAAAGCACTTGCGCAAAGAAAAGAAAAAAGAATTCAAGGAACTTATGAAAGACAGGTACTGGAGTTGGAAAGACGCCGAATCGCTCAAGAGACTTCTCGACTATTTTTAAACACTTGGAAACCGTAACCTGTCTTTCAAGAAAACTGCGCACAAAAACTGAAAAGAGGCATTGGGAGCAAATAAAAAATATGTCTGACCTATTTTAAAATATGTCAGACATATTTCGAAATATCTCAGAGATATTTTTGGGCTTACTGAAAACCGGACGGCGGGACGCGGAGAAAACTATTTTTTCTCTACATCTTCATACTCTATGTATTCACCCTCGTCGTCGGGAATTACTTTCCTCTTGTCCTTTGCTTTCCCGGGATTTACGGTATGCCGCGTGTCATCGTTGCGATATGGCCTGTTATACCTGTGTGCGCGGCGTGCTGGGTCATCTCCTGTCAAGGCGCGGAAGATATTACGCAGCACCCTAAACATCACAAAGAAGATGAGAAAAAATATTACTGCCAGGCAGCCTAATCCTTTTAACATGCGCTATCGTTTTTCGGTTAACAGTGAAAGCATAAGGTACCACAGAATTGCAACGGCAAAGCCGCCTATGCCGAAAGCTATAATGAACGCCAGCGAAACGACAAGGAAAACATAGCGTACCTTATTATCCTTAAACGTGAAATTCTTAAACTTCAGGGCAAACATGGGAATCTCGCTTACAAGCAATGCTGAGGTTGCGAACACCATAAAGATTATGGCATAAACAGCTGCAGGCGAAGCCAACAACGCTGCGTTGACCGAGCAAGCTGCCGAGCCCCAGAACAAGGCGTTTGCCGGCGTTGGCAAACCTATGAACGACGTTGTCTGACGGCTGTCGAGGTTGAATTTCGCAAGGCGCAATGCCGAAAACGCCGCCATAATGAAAGCCGTATACGGATATATTTCTGCCGCTCCCAACATGCTCTCAGGAACGGCGGATATGCGGAGCATGTCGAACACCATGGCCGACGGCGCAAGGCCGAACGTTATGACATCGGCCAGCGAATCGAGTTCCTTGCCTATCGGGGAGGAGACTTTCAGCTTGCGTGCTGCAAAACCGTCGAAGAAATCGAAAACCGCACCTATTATAATGAAAAGGAATGCCAAACGAGGGTTTCCCTCCAAAGCGAACTTTACCGCTATGCAGCCCGATATAAGGTTGCAACAGGTAAGCGCATTCGGAAAATTCCTAAACAGCACTGAATACATATCAATCGGCTTTTAAACGTGCAATGACAGTTTGGTTGCCCGTAGCGCTCTGTCCCAACGACACTTCCACTTTCGCGTCGAGCGGCAGGAAAAGATCTACCCTTGAGCCAAACTTTATGAATCCCAAATGCTCGTCGATGTAACATTCCTCATCAGGACGGGCATAAGTTACTATGCGGCGGGCCAATGCGCCGGCCACCTGGCGTACCATTATCTCCTGGCCGCGCGGAGTACGTATTATCACAGTAGAATGTTCGTTCTCCAAACTGGCTTTCGGAAGCCATGCCATATGGAAATTGCCGTTCTGGTGCTCCACACGCGTAACATACCCGTCAACCGGGAACCAGTTGGCATGTACGTTTACGAGCGACATGAAAATAGACACCATGCGGCGGCGGTCGCCAAAATATTCGTTTTCCTCGACTTCCTCGTTCACCACAACCTTACCGTCGGCAGGCGCAACCACCACATCGGCAGTATCGCCCTGGAAACGGCGCTTCGGGCAACGGAAAAAGTTAAGTATAACCGCATATACTGCTATCGACAATGCTACAAGAGCATAAAACACAAAGTCAGGCAAGCCTACGGCATACGCCACTGCACAGCACATTATCAGAAACAACGCACTGCCAACCAATGTATGGTTGCCTTCATGGTGAATGCGTACTTGTTTTATGCGTTTGAGCTTATTCACAGTATTGTAACGTTACAGCATTTAGTTCCATTAACAATATGCAAATATACGAATTTTAACGTGAATGGCAAATAAGAATATATACTTTTGCACGAAAGTTGCTTTACACTTGCCAAAAACGCTTCCAAGCACTTGTTTCGAATAAAAATCCCGCGAAAAAAGACGCTATCGGGCAAAGCAGCAAAAACGTATTTCATGTTATACGATATTCCCGCTCCGGGATTACAGGATTATGACCTCAAAAAAATTATGTCAGACATATTTCAAAATATGTCTGACATAATTTAAAATATCTCAGAGATAATTTTCGGAAGATACCGGAAGGCTATCTGCCTGTTCCTAAAAAAGCGTCGGGCGAAAGATTTGCAACCAACATTTACCGGCCGTAATCAGAACTCCAGGCTCACCGGTCCCATGAGGCCGCTTTCGCTAAGCTGGGAATCTTTTCCCGGGCCGGAGATTGTCCATGTCTTGCGTTCCGCTTCGGGCAACCCGGCATCGTAAACCAAACGGTTGTACCAGGTAGTGGTAACTTCCACCGTCAGTTTGTTTCGTCCAGGCTTTACGGCATGTCCAATCCTGGTCTTGTAAGGTTCTGCCCACAGCACGCCGCAGTCCACATCGTTCACTTTTACCGAAGCTATCATACTAACCTTTCCCAGCGACAATACGAGGTCTTCGATATTCTTTATTCCGTCTGCGTCGAATGATGTTTCATATACCACGGTACCGGAATAGCACTTGCCTTCCTTGTCCATGTTCATGTCCTTGATAGGTTGCAACACGTCTTCGACCAACAATTCGGGAGCGCCCCACCCTTGCGTGAACTTAACCGTCCATGGTTCTTTCAGCTCAACTTTGTTGCTGCACACGGGGAAACGCTCTGTCAATCCCGGCGTCGTGCCGTTGTCCTTACGAAATACGACGAAGCAATTCTCCGCCCTGCACAAGTCGAGGCGGACTCTGGTGTATTCCCCTTGCCTGCTGTAAGTTGCGGCATAGGCCTTGCCCGTCACGGCGTCCCACAACTCGGGCGTTCCCGTGCATAGGAAGTCTACCTCTCCATGGAACTCGCCAAACCTCGGAGCCGTCACATAATACCATTCTGCGCCTTCGGCCTTGCGGTGCAGCCATTGCACCTCGCCTCCGTTTACTTTCAAATCCGGTTTTACGCCTAAAGTCTTGATAGCTTTGTTTATATCTGTATCAGTAACGAGGCGTCCCTTACCTATGTTTATAACTCCGTTGCCTGACTGTTTTCCCCAGATAGACTTAACCAGCTCGCGGAAACGTTTTTCCGTATCCTTGGGAGCAGCCGACAGGGTTGCCGGAGACGACGGCCTGGCTGCTGCAACAGCTGCGCCGTCTTCAATAAGTTGCCTTAGTTTTACGAGCGTTTCGGGAAGCATACGCTGGTTTTCGGGAATCCAGAGCATGTCGTATGAAATGCCTTCGGGCGTCACAAGTTTGCCGTCCTTAACCGACAGGCGATTGAGCAGCACGTCGGGATTACAATAGTCATATTGATAACCTTCGGGGAATGCCGCAAACTGGTCCGGCCGTTGGGTTATTTCATCTCCCAAATACCACAGCACGTGGCGCACCGGTTTGCCGCGCTCGAGCATATAACCGGTGCGGGCAAGGTAAGAAGTAAACTGCGGCATGTGCTTCCACCATGTCTGCCCGCGCAGGAAAGGCGTACCTATGCCACTGCCGAAGCTCGTGCCAGGCGGAAGAAAACCTACTTGCGGGTTGTGAGTGTAGGTGTGGAATACGCAATGCGTCACGCCCTCTATCATGTTGAAGTTTGCCACTTCCTTGAGCATTTGCAAGTGTTCGTTCCATGTAAGCGCAAAGCTGGTGAAACTTTCAGCTGCCACACGGCGTTTGCCGTATAGATTTGCGGCCGAGGCAGTATTCCTTATCGGCTTGAAGTTGAGGTCACCCACATAACCGTCGGAGAACGGTTGCCAGAACTCGCACATGGGCACGTCGGCATACTTGAAGTATTCCATTACGTCTATAGGCACCACGTCGCCGCCGGCAGTTTCGTATTGCACCTTTAAGCCTTTTTGGTGGGCAAGGTCAGTCATGCGTTTGAAGAACTGCGTGTTGTAGAGTGAGGTGAGGCAACGGCGCCAATCGAGCAGGAAGCGTGTTGTTGTTTCCTGAGAACCGATTACATAACCCAGCACTGCGGGCAGCCATTTACGCAGTTCATAGCCGTTGAACGCACGGAAATCCTGCTCCATGCTCTCCGTCCACGTCTGCGTGCTGCATTCCCAGCTATCCATAAGCATTCCGCCAACGTTACTATCCTTTAGAGGCTTGTCTACAAGGTAGCCCACGTAGTTTGCAAACTGTACGTCTGCACCCATGCTGTTAAGTTTGTTGCACTCCCAGCCTGTCGCCTCGGGCGGCGCGGGCGAGTTCTTCCAACCTTTGTTCACGTTGCCAAGGCGGAGCACCGTCCAGCGGCCTTTCGAGGGAACTTTCCAGTTTAGTTTGCCGTCGGAACTCATAAACTGCGATATATCTATAATGTCCTTCGGATCGACATAGGCTTCCTTTGACTGCGCGGGATGTTCCTGACTCCTTTCTTTCGACATGAGAGTCCAGCCGGCCTCGGCGCGCCAGTTGTTCTTCATTGCCGCCGGCAAAAAACGCAGGTAGTTCAGTGTTATGTCGTGTTTGTTGGTGATTGTAAACTCGTATTGCGTTGCTCCGTCTACTTCGTTGCATGAAAGGAACAACTCGTCAAAGTCCTGCCAGTTACTGCTGGGGAACTCGGTGTTCACGAGCGTGTCTGACTGAACGGCGTCAACTTTGCGCGCTGTGAGACATACGTGAATTTCCGGCTTGTAAACGAAATTTCCGTTCATTGTATTTATACAAGGGAACACAAGCGTGCGCACCACGCTGCCTTCTTTCAGCGTAAAATTCACCTTATGAGTCTTTCCGCCCTGAAGGCGTATTGCTTTGGGGGCATTTGAATCAAGACAACCTTTCCAGTCGAGGTCATCGTCGGATGTTACGCTTTCAAGCGCATAAGGCTGCTCTCCGTCGCCAACAGGCGTGGGAAAGGCCAGCACGCAAATATCGCGGTAATCGCGCCACTCCTCGTTAGAGGGTTGAGGTTTGGGCAAAGTCACCGCACCCGAGGTTTCTGAATCTATATATGTCTTACTCCACACAAAATCGCGCATTGCTTCGGAGGGCTTTATCCAAGGACCGCCGGCCATTGCCCAACCGGGGCAGGTTTGCACTGTGAGACGCAATCCAAGCTCCGTGGCTTTGCTTCCCATGTGGGACACGATGTCTTCCCACTCGGGGGTGAGTGCCTTGATTTGCGTGTTCGTTTCTGGCCATTGTCCTCCAAAATTGCCATGAAACCACTGAATACCCGAGATACCGGCCTCACTGATTGCCTCGAGGTCAGCGTCGATTCCTTCTTTCGACACATTACCGCCGATAAAGTGAAACCATGTTTCTGGGTAAAAAACTTTAGGTGGGGATTTGAAATTTTCAAGGTCTTTTGCCGTAAAAGGTGCGTCCAGCAATTCCGGACGCGGAGCAATGTCTACCTGAGCACTAACGCCAAGCAATGACTGGCTCAACAAGCAAGCTAAAAAAAGCTTAGAAACATTTATTTTCATGACATTATTATATTATACATCTTACCGCCGGCGTTACAGAGACGGAATTGAGGACTAAAATTAGCCAATTAATCCGAAACTACAAAATTTGAACGCACTCCCTGTAAATCATCAAAACAAAAAGCCCAAGCTATCAAATAGCCTGGGCTTTTTGTATGAATCTTACTTGCGACCTGTTTCTTTTTTACAATTGCAAGGAGTTGATTTATTATTGCCACGTGCCCGGCGTTGTACCGTTGCGATACACGCCCACGAGTTCCATTTCGAAGATTATGGTGGAGTTCTTTGGAATAGATGTCCCGCTTTGCTCGCCATAGGCCAGGTCGGTAGGTATTGTCACCCTCCAGCGGTCGCCGCTTTTCATGTAAAGCAACGCTGTTGTCACTCCCCTCACAAGAGACCCCACACGGAAGTTCACCGGCGACATCGTATTGCGGTCGAACACTTTGTCGAAACTTGTAGACACCCCGGTGTGGTCAGCAACAAGCCCTGTAGGATGTCCGGATGTCGGAATAAGCAGTGTGCGGTAGGCTATCCTTACCGAATCAGTAGTAAAGGGACTTACCGTACCTGTTCCGCGTTTGAGGATTTCAACCGCAATGGAATCTGTCTGCGTATGCGCGGAACCATTGTGTCGCGAGTAGCAAAGATACTGGCGGTAGTTGCAGTGCTGCTCCCAGTCGCTTCCGTATAAAGCGCGGGCTTCTGCTATGGAATCGCCCGCAATGCGCATGGCGTTTGCAAAATATGCTTCGTTGCGGTTCTTCCAGTCGGCAAATTCATTATCGGTATCTTCGGTCTCGCTACACGATGAAAACAATATCGCCACCGTGCAGGCCATCAATGCCGCAGCGAGTATTGTGCGCAGGTCTTTCAGCAGAGCCATTATTATATATGAGGTTTATTGTGGTTTAATCGTTGTTTCAGTCGTTGGCTATTTTCTTCAGCAGGGACGTAATGCTTACGCGCTCTTCAAGCGTATCGCGCAATGCGGCAATCTTTATGCGTTCCTGCTGCATGGTGTCGCGGTTGCGAAGTGTTACGCATTCGTCCTGCAGCGAGTCGTGGTCGATTGTAATGCAGTACGGTGTACCCACTGCGTCCTGGCGGCGGTAGCGTTTGCCGATGGAATCCTTGTCCTCGTATTTGCAGTTGAAATGATAACGCAGGTCTTTCACAATCTTGTCGGCCAGTTCGGGCAGCCCGTCCTTGCGCACCAGCGGCAGCACTGCAAGTTTCACGGGTGCAAGCTGTTCTGGCAGGTGGAGCACAGTGCGTGTTTCGCCGTTTTCGAGTTTTTCCTCTTCAAAGGCGTGGCACATAACCGAAAGGAACATGCGGTCTACGCCTATCGAAGTCTCGATGTCATAGGGAGTGTAGCTTTCGCCTGTTTCGGGGTCGAAGTATTTTATCTGGCGGCCGCTGTATTTCTCGTGTTGCGAGAGGTCGAAGTCGGTGCGCGAGTGTATTCCTTCTACTTCCTTGAAGCCGAACGGCATGTGGAATTCTATGTCGGTTGCGGCGTTTGCATAATGCGCCAGCTTTTCGTGGTCGTGGAAACGGTAGTTCTCAGCGCCGAATCCGAGAGCCTGGTGCCATTTCATGCGCGTGTTTTTCCAGAACTCGAACCATTCCATTTCCGTGCCCGGCTTAACGAAGAACTGCATTTCCATCTGCTCGAACTCGCGCATGCGGAATATGAACTGCCGCGCCACTATCTCGTTGCGGAAAGCCTTGCCTATCTGTGCTATGCCGAAGGGAATTTTCATTCGCCCGGTTTTCTGCACATTAAGGTAGTTGACGAATATGCCTTGTGCGGTTTCGGGGCGCAGATATATGGTCGACGAGCCTTCGGTCGTAGAACCCACTTCGGTTTTGAACATAAGGTTGAACTGGCGCACGTCGGTCCAGTTGCGCGTGCCGCTTATCGGGCAAACGATCTCCTCGTCGATGATTATTTGCTTGAGTTCGGCAAGGTCGGAGTCGTTCATTGCTTTCTTGTAACGCTCGTGCAATGCGTCGCGTTTTTTCTGCAGTTCGACCACACGCGGACTCGTGGAGCGGTACTGTGCTTCGTCGAACGATTCGCCGAAACGCTTGGCAGCCTTGGCCACTTCTTTGTTTATCTTCTCGTCATATTTGGCAAGCTGG
>ERZ791574.1687-NODE-1687-length-10709-cov-5.109818_pt1 | contig 10709 bp, 9 predicted proteins | sample MGYA00433098_ERZ791574 | MGnify/ENA primary metagenome ERZ791574 (study PRJEB30046, sample SAMN00791933) | human gut metagenome | study: EMG produced TPA metagenomics assembly of the A metagenome-wide association study of gut microbiota in type 2... | reverse complement strand
AAATTTCCGAGTCTGGTACTTATCGACTTGGAATTAGGAACAATTCTGGGAAGACCGTAACAGTTTCCGGATTTGTGCGATATTAAAAGTGGAACTGATTTGAAATGAGGGTAACTAATATTTTTAAAAGAACTATGCCATTTTTCTATTAAGGGGGCAATTTTTTGAAGGAGGAGAGTAGAAGATTTTTTCCCATTTGGAATCGCGACCTATATCTGATCATGGTAGCAGCTATTTTCGTCTATACAAATTACATTGAGACAGACTATCTTCGAGGATCACAGAAATTAATAAATAGATATGTTATTCTTGCAAATGAACCGATTTGCCTATTTCTTTGGATGACATATTTGGCACTTACAATTTTCTACTATTGCGATAGGTTAAAAGGCTCTAAAAGAATTGTGTGGTGTAGTTTACTTATATTAGTGGCTGGTTTTATATGGGGTGGCGATTTTTCACTAAGTAGATCATCTTTTCATGAAAATCATTCTGTCTGCTGTGTTGTTTTAGCAATTGTTTATGCAGTAGTATTGGACATTGTAAGAAAAAGGAGGAATGAAAAATGAAGAAAAAGTTATTTGCTGCCGTATGTACATGCTTTTTGGTTGTGAGCATGGTGGTACCTGTAGTTGCCATCGAGCCGACCGCATCTGATGTAGAGACAATTACACCAAAGGGAGCCCTAATTATCTCCGATCCAGAAACAGGGGAACAGTGGAATTGGGATTTACAAGCAGAAGATATTTCTGTAAAGCGAAACAGTAGGGCGGCTGATGGAAATTCGATTAAAGAGGCGGCAGTCAATGTTGACGTAGGAGAATATTTACGTCGCACGATGACTATCCCGGTTGATGGCGAGGAAACTATACGCTATGAGGTTCCGATAACGGTAGGCCTGAGATATTCTGTAGATGAAAAAAAGAATGCCGTATCAATTTACAGGGCGTTTGGATCAGCACCAGAAACAGGAATGTATTATGCTATAAATAAGGTATTTTATTATTCAAATTATTTTGTTTTTGGAACCATGAAACAATATCCAACAACTGATTCATGGTCATATACAACAGATTCAACACCTGGGACGTATAATGGGACATTTTGCCCACATGCGTTGTTAGATTGTAGAATTACGGTCAGAGGAATGGAATCAAGTTATCGCGATGTATCGGTTATCTTTGAACTTGATTTTGTTTGAACTCTTTATGACGCTGAAAAAAGTGGAGCGGCTTTGCCGCTCCACTTTTTTATAACGGTTTACCCGTTTGCGCTTGTGCCAGTTACGTATGGTAAGATGTTCTTGGATAGAAAAGGCTGTGGTAGTAGATGCTGAGTAACCGTCAAAGCTAAAGGCGTATAATAATCGTGGCGGCTTCTTCAAGTTATCGAAACTGCGCCATATCATTTTGCTTGTCCATTTATATTTCCTCCTGCAAAAAAATAAGCCGGAGCGAACTTGATCGCTTCGGCAGGTAAACGTATGATGGGCAAAACGCCCTTTTTGAATCTGGAATGCATCAATACTAAGATTGGATATATTTCCGGATGGTGAAGACCGAGGCACGCTTGAAGAAGTGTTGCAATTTTGAACATTAGTCGTTATATATAATGCATGGTAGGTTGGCACATCATTTCTAGAGAAGGCAACAGTGTTGATATGGAATTGTAGGAAGATACAATATACGTCATATACAACGCTATGGGAGATTCAGTGAGGATTTTACGAGACGGGAGAATCGAAGTGGGGTTCAGTGAAGATGGCATGCTAACCGCTTTATTTGAGGAGGGCAACCAAAATAAAAACAAGTGTTCTGTTAAGAATGCTGCACTGGTTGGCTATCATCAAAAACTCTGCGGAGGAAGTTACTTATGTGGGATACGGAATTGTTGATTTAGCGGGGTTTGCTGGTACAACATAGGTAGTATAAGCGGATAAAATAATTCAAAAAAGGAGAACATTTGACCCCAAAGTTTGAAGCGGGAAATCTCAGGAACGGAGTTATTACCAGCGAAGTGAGTGATATTTGTTTAGAGGGCGACGAAGATGGTATTTATTAACGGCAAAGTATCAGATGTAGATGGCGATTTTTGCACATGCGTGATTCGCTACCGTCTTTTGTCTGACATACCTGATGAGCTAAAAGACACCATTGTTGTTTTCCAAAATCAAGATGCCGATTATATTTATCAAACGATAACATGGTTTTCACCAGCAACAAGAATCCGGCTCTCTGGCGTGAGGACTTTAATGAGGACTCTACACTTCTGTGTGCGCTGGACCGCATCTTTGATGAAGCTACGGTATTCAAGCTGCGGGGCGAGAGTTTCCGCGGGAAGAAACTGGATACAGTTTCTGTACAGACTGGCAAAGTAAAGGCCGTTGAGCTGCTGGCTGACCAGCAAGAAGAATAATATTTATTTGCCAATCTGGGTTGTTGGTACTATGAAATTCTATCGATTGGCTTCCGGTTTTCCGACAAAAAGCGGTTCGTTGCTCCCGACAAAACGGGGTCGCGAACTCCCGGCACTAACAGTAGGAAAATAGAAGTACTAGATCAGGGGGTATTGTTATGGCCGGGAAATATGAAGAAATAATGGCACTTCTTCCATCTGTCCAGCAACAGCGGGTGGAAGGGCAACACGGAAAGAGATAGATAAAAGCAGAAGAAGTTCCCGTAGAGGAATCCAAGCCAAAGAAATCCATAATTTCGTGGTTAAGCGTTCCGCCTCTAAAGGCCAGGATGAAGGGAATCACTTTTTGAAAGGGAAACTTCCTGTTCCTGGTATTGTCTTTGCCGGGTCTTGCGGAGAAGAGCCATTTGTAGTCTGTCATAGCTTGAATTGCATCTTTCAGTGCTTTTTTTGCGGTTTTTGGATTCATAAGTAAGCCTCCTCGTAGTTTGGCGTGTCGGGACACGCTTCTAACTACAAAGGCCATTTTGCTAACTTCGGTTAGCAAAATGGCCGCACGAAATGATGCTTTTGTCAAGCCCTGTTTTGAATTATTACGAAAAAAATCCTCCTACCCTCTCATTTCTGAGGGTAGGAGGATTTGTCAGCTTAACTTACTGACATTGGCCGGAATCGGCAGGGTAATTTTATACGCTGTTCGTTTTGGCGGTAGTAGTATTTTAATCGATCGCTGACTTTTTGATCCGGCTTGAACGCAGCGGAGGCAACTGCCGGTTTAGATATCAAAATGAATGGCTAGATGGTTACTCACGTGCCCGTTACTATCTGGGATCGCATCTGTAACATACAACGCGCAGCCCTTCTCCCGCACCATCTGAAGGACGGAGGCAGCGGGACAATCATCGGTACGGGTGTTGGAGACAGAGATCACAACCGTCTTCGGGGCCAGCATATCCAGCAGATGTGGGGTGATGGAATCCCGGTGGCCATGATGCGGCAGCTTGACAAGTGTACAGGGCGGGATCTCATGCTTCTCCCAGCAGTCGGCATACATATCGCCGGGCAGCTCCACGGCAGTTTCCTTGCAGATCAGCCGCAGGCGGATGCTGGTGTTGTTGATAAAGCCATCTAACTCCTCCAACTCCCCGTTGTCGGCCCGGTCTTCCAGCACATTTTGCCAGATGGCGGCCTGACGCTCAAAAATAGGCTGCGCTTCCAAGAAGCATTCTGCCGTCAGTTCCGGCGTCAGCGGCCACGTGCCGGGGGACGCAAGAGAAACCTCCGTTCCATGCTGGTCCATGACCGCAAGTGCGCTTAAGAATACATTCAGAGATTCCAGCAGGCATCTGGCTCCGGCGGAAAATTCTTCCGGTACCGGTACACGTTTCCCCCAGAAGATTCTGTCAGGAAGATAGTTGCACCGGAAGCTCCTGACCGCAACGCACTCCAGCAATTTCGCCAGACCGCCGCTGTGGTCTCTGTGAAGATGGGTCAGCACCAGCAGATCCAGAGTATCTATTCCCTCCTGCCGCAGGAAGTCCGCGGCAGAGATTCGCTGAGAATCAGGCCCCCCATCGCCGACGGTCCAATCGCCGCAGTCCACCAGCATGGTGAAGCTGCCGCTGCGGATCAAAATGGCATCCCCATAGCCCACATTGATAAAATCAAGTGTCATGGCTCCCTCCATCCTTCAGGATGTGGAGCTTTCGGGTATCCAGACAGAGCTGCACGGCTCCACTTCTGGCTCCGCTCAGGTCCACATTGGCATCGTCAATAATAAACTGTTCCTCACCGACCCGCACCCAGTAGCGGATCATGCGGCCCAGAAAGCTGTAATTTTCGATCTGACCTTCCAGACTCTTCCCTTCCGGCACAGACTCCCCGGGTTCCGCCAGACGGATGCACTCCGGCCGCACCACCAGCGTCACGGTCTCGCCGGGTTCCACAGGGACCTCCGTGGGAATCTGGAGGAGCATCCCGTTGTGGTCAGCGGCAACAGTGCCGCCTTCAGCAGACACAATTCTGGCGGTCAAGAAATTGACCGTGCCCACGAAATCTGCCACAAAGCGGTTGGCAGGCCGGAAATAGATCTCCCAAGGAGAGCCGATCTGCTCGATGTGTCCGCTGCGCATGACCGCAATGATGTCGGACATGGAGAGTGCCTCATCCTGGTCATGGGTAACATAGATAGTGGTGATGCCCAGCTTCTGCTGGATCTGCCGCAGTTCCGTGCGGACGTCCACACGCAGCTTGGCATCCAGGTTGGAAAGGGGTTCGTCCAGAAGCAGGATCTCCTGGCCCATCACCAGTGCCCGGGCAAAGGCCACCCGCTGCTGCTGACCGCCGGACATCTCCTTGGGGAATCGCTTCTCCAACCCTACCAGGTTAAACATCTTCAGCATTTCCTGAACCCGGCGATCCATCTCTTCCTTAGGGGTTTTATTCAGCTTCAGGCCATAGGAAATGTTCTCATAGACAGTCATATGGGGAAAAAGTGCGTACTCTTGGAACACCAGAGGGGTGTTGCGCTTAAAGGGCGGCAGGCCGTTCATCCGTTTGCCGTCTACCAGCACATCGCCCGATTCCGGCTCGGAAAAGCCAGCCAACTGGCGCATCAGGGTCGTTTTACCGCAGCCGGAGGGGCCCAGAAGCGTCACAAAAGCACCCTTTGGGATCTCAAGAGACACATGATCCAGTGCCGTAAAGTTTCCGAACTGCTTAACAACATTTTTAAATTCAATGTAAGGTCTCATATCTCTTCGCCTCCTGTTTACAATTCCAGCTCAATGCCCTGCTTACCCAAAACCCACTGCGCCAGCTTCAAAACGGTGAACGCAATGGTGATCAGTACGATGGTAAAGGCTGCCGCCTCACCGTACTGTCCACTCTGCACCAGCACCATAACCGAGATGGTACCCACAGTAGTAGAGGGCGCATACAGGAAGATCACCACGCTCAGGCAGGTGACGGACCGCAGGAAGGACAACACAAAGCTGGACATAAAGGGCGCTTTCAGCAAGGGAATGATGACGTCCTTAAAGGAACGGAAGCTGTTGGCTCCCAGATTCAGCGCCGCATCCTCCACAGATGCGCCGATCTGCTGCAGCCCCGCCGTGGCAGAGCTGTAACAGGTGGGAATATTCCAGAACAGCAGGGCCAGAACCATAATCACGGAGGTTCCCGTCAGCTCAAGGGGCGGCGCATTAAAGGCCATCACGAAGCCGATGCCGAGGAACATACCGGGAATGGCGCCAGGCAGAATACCCAGGAAATCCAACAGGCGGTTAATGCCCACCTGCTTCTTCTGCACGATGTAGGCCAGGACCATCGCCAGGAACGAAGCTCCCAGAGAAGCCAGGAAGCCATAGCGGATCGAGTTCCAGATCTGCTTTCCCTTCAGGAATACATACTGGATATTCTTCATGGTCAGCGACCAGTCATAGCCCCAGGTCTTGGTAAACGCGCCGTAGAAAAGCGTGCCGTAGACCAGCAGGATAAAGAGAGAGATCAGCATCGTCAGGCTGAACAGCCCCCATTTGACCCACTTGGGGACCGGGAAGGGGTTCAAGGAGATCTCCTTGCCGGTGATTGTCACATAAGACCGTTTGCCCACCCAGAAGTTCTTCACCAGGAACAACACCACCGCAGGGACCAGCAGTGCCACCGCCAACACAGAGGCGGTCTTCATATCGTACCAACCGGAAATCTGCATATAGGCTTCTGTGGGCAACAGAGCCAGATCTCCGCCAATCATCTGAGGATTGCCGAAGTCGGTGAGCACATTGATGGCAGCCACCAACGCACCGCCAGCCACGCCGGGGCGGCACAGCGGCCAAAAAACATCCTTGAATACACGCCAGCGGGGAGCGCCCATGTTATAGGCCGCATACTCCAAATTGGTAGAAATGGAGCGGATCACGCCATAAATGACAGAATAGGCATACGGAAAAAACGTGACAGTCTGGACGATCCACAGGCCCAGCCGGCCATAAATATCAACATGCAGCCCCAGAAGCTGTTTGGTGACGATACCCTGTACGCCGAAAAGCAGAATATAACTCAGTGCCACGATAAAAGGCGGGGACACGATGGGCAGCAGCGTCACAAATCTGAAAAGGCCTTTACAAGGAACATCCAGCCGGGCAATAACGTATGCAAAGAGGAATGCCACCGCCGTGCAGGACACCGTGGAGATCAGGGTCATGAACAGGCTGTTTTTCAGGGCTGTGAACCAACGGGCTTTCTGGAACAGCTGCATATAGTCCTGTCCGCTGGGGAACGTGATGACCCGGATCACCGGGTATACCACGAAGAACCCAACGAAAAGGATAATTGCGATAATGGCCAGCATTAAAAGCGGTTCGTTTTTCAGCCGCTTCATTTCTTTGACCGATTCCCGGAGCGCAACACCGGAGGCCATAAGGATCAGCTCCTTCCGATAAGGTGATAAAAGAGGTTCGTTGAAAGTATAGGGTGTCTAAAAATAGCATGGGCCGCCTGCCCACAGCGCAGGCAGGCGGCCCAAAGAAGAATGAAGAAACGAAATCAGGCGCGGTTGGAAATGATCTCAGCGTCGAACTTCTCCAGAACGGCTTCCTTCATAGAAGCGGCCTGATCACGGTCATAGTCAACAAGGTCTACTTCCTCCAGAGTGGGCAAACCGGCAGGGGCTGCCACATCGGTGCGGACGGGATAGCGGTAAGAAGTGGCAACGCTCAACTCCTGAGCTTCCTTCGTCAGCAGCCAGTCGATGAACACCTTGGCGTTCTCGGTGTTGGGGCCACCCTTAATGATGGCGGAGCCGCCAATCTCATAAGCAGTCTGCTTGGGGATGATGAGCTTCAGCGGATAGCCCTGCTGCTGGATCTTGAAGCTATCATGAGCCCAGGCGATGGAGGCGATGAACTCACCGGTAGCCACAGGGCTGATGACATCGCCGGCACCCTTATAATAATGATGTACGTTCTGATCCAGAGCCTTCAGATAATCCCACGCAGCGTCCTCGCCCAAGCGGAAGATCTGGCAGGCAGTGGCGATGTAAGCGCCGCCGGCCGTGGTGGGGTTGGCCCACACGAACACGTCCTTATAGTTGGGATCCAGCAGATCATCCCAGGTTTCCGGCATCTTGACACCCTTGGGAGTCAATTCCTTCTCAAAGCGCTCCTCGTTGATGATGATGCTCAGAACGCCCATGTACCAGCCCTGCCAGAAATGATTGGGATCGTTAAAGCGGGCATCCAGGCTGTCATTGTTGGGAGAGTCATATGCCTCAAAAGCACCTGCGGTGGCCAAAGAGCCATACAGGTCCACAGAGCCGCCTACCAGAATGTCTGCCTTTGGATTGGCCATCTCTGCCTGCACGCGGGCCACGGCATCGCCGCCGCCCAGAGAGATGTACTCGATCTCAATGCCGGTATCCTTCTTGAACTGGTCTGCGATGGCGATGGTATTGTCCTCGTTCAGTGCGGAATAGACCACCAGCTTGCCGCCGGTTTGTCCTGCGGTGCTGCCGTCATTCGTGTCTGCGGGAGGGGTATCCGTTTTGCCGCCGCATGCGGCCAGAGTCAGCGCCATAGTCAGCGCCAGTGCTAAGCTCAAAAACTTCTTCATGGGACACAGCTCCTTTTCATCATATTGATTTTGAGGAAAACGCGGTGCGTTTCTGTATTTATACCGTACCAAATATTTTGGAACGTGTCAATTATTATTTTAGCATTTTACACATATTCTCATCGCTTTCGTTATTGTGCATATATAATATGAACAACAATCGGCGTATTGCACAGTGCGCTCTTGCGTCCATTGACTTGATGCAGCAGTAAAATCATAGTAAAATAAATGTATCACAAGCATAGGGGGAGGATGACGTATGCCCACCATCAAGGATATTGCCCGAGAGGCGGGTGTTTCCCACGGGACGGTCTCCAACGTTATCAACGGCCGGGGCAACGTCAGCGTGGAGAAGATACAGCTGGTGTGGCAGGCTGCGGGGAAGCTAGGCTACAAGGTCAACAGCAAGGCACAAAGCCTCCGGCAGGGTCAGGACCGCAGCATTGCGGTGCTTCTGCCGAGCATTGAGGACCGCCGCTGGGCGGCCATGTATGAGGTATTCCAGAACGAGTTTATCCAGCACGGCTACTCAGTTCAGCTATATTCCACCCGCTCTATGGAGACCGCCGAGAAAGAACTGCTGGCTGCCGCTCTGGCTGAGCGGGTCAGCGCGGTCATCAGCCGTTCGTGTCTGTTGGATGCCGCAGCGTATTATCGGGCAGAGGCCCCGGAGCTTCCAATTGTACTCCTTTCTCGGGAAAGCCGTGCACTCGAAAATGTTATGTATGCCGCGTTCGATCCCGAGCGAATGGGAACAGACATCGCCTGGCATCTGCGGCGGAAAGGACTGCGGCGGATCGGTATTTTTACAGAGCCTGCCGCATTTCCGGATACCGCGCTGTTTCTAAATGGATTCCGGACGGTTTGTGCGGATGAGACAAGTGTTCTGGATTGCCCAAATCATCAGGTGGATCTGCGGGCCTTTGAGCTTTTTGAAGAGGACGAACCGTTTGATGCCATCGTATGCACGGATCAACGCCGGGAATCGGCTGTCCGGGCGGCCTGTGCTTATGCCAGCCGTCGGCCGCTGCCGCTGATCGTGTCTGCTGCCCCCCGGTCCGCTGTGACCGATCCGTTGGCGTTGGCATATGAGCTGGATTACAAGCGTCTGGCGCACCGGATCGTTAAGGCTCTGCTGGCACGTCTGGAAACGCGGTCCCCCCTGCCGCCGACCCTTTTCATGGAGAACAATGGTTTTCGAAATCAGGTACCGGTGCCGCAGTTGACAGAATCAAACCTGCGGATGCTCACGATGGCGTCCCCTTCCACCACAGCGTTGAAACGCCTGCTGCCGCATCTGGAAAAAAGCACAGGGATCCATTTGGAACTGACGGTGCTCCCTTCCCTGAGAGATGTCTACGAGGTGATCCAATCCTCCGGCAGCGGACGGTATGATCTGATCCGGATGGATGTGGCCTGGATGGACGAGCTTGCTAAAAAGCTGTTTCGGCCGCTCCATCAAATTCCCTTTGACTGGGACGGTCTGCTGGCGCAGACGCTGCCGGAGTTCGGAGACAGCTATACCTCCGTCAACGGAGAGCGCATCTGCGTCCCCTACGATCCCAGCACACAGCTTATGTTTTACCGGCGGGATTTGTTTTGCGACCCCACCTACAAGCGAATGTATTTTGAAGCCTACCGGCGGGAACTGGAGGTTCCAAAGAGCTTTGAAGACTACAATCGGATCGCAGGCTTTTTCACCCGCAGCCTCAATCCGGCTTCCCCTGTGCAGTATGGTACGACGGTAGCCATCGGCAACGTGGTGGTAAGCCCCAGTGAATTTCTGCCCCGTTTGTTTGAGCAGGGTGGAAAGCTGTTCAACGCCAAAGGCCAAATCACTGTCGACACCCCGGAAGCCTTGGCAGCCCTGAAAAACTACCGGGAAACGTATGCCTGCTCCGACAGGACCGTGCATGACATCTGGAAAAACGTGCTGGAAGGCTTTGCGGATGGCTCCGCCGCCATGACAGTGGTGTTTATCAACTATGCCTCCCACATTTTAAACTCCAAGATGTCCAGCATCGCCGGCAAGCTTGGCTTTGCACCGGTACCAGGCGGCAAGCCCCTGTCAGGCGGCGGCGTGGTGGGAATCACCCGAAGCTGCGCGCACCCGGAAACGGCTTGTGCGTTTTTGTCCTGGCTGTATTCCAACCAGACCGCACCGGCGTTCACCTTACTGGGCGGGTTGTCACCCTGCCGTTCGGCATACAGCAACCGGGACATCAAGGAGCGGTATCCTTGGCTGTCTGCGGCCCGCCGCAGCTTTCCCAGCGCCCAGCGCCGGAGTGGAAGTGCCTATTACAGCAACTTCAGCGAGCTGCAAATGGAGAATATCCTGGCAGCCTATGTGCAGCGGGCAGTCCTCGGCGTCTGTACGCCGGAGGAGGCCCTTGCGCAGGCGCAAGCGGAAATGGACGCACATTTTACCGCAAATTCGGAATTTCTCTGATAATGGCGCGGCTTAGAGTGAAAAAGCGCAAAGAAAAACACGGCAAGCATGCCGTGTTTTTCTTTTATGCCCCTTGTGCTTATACCGTTTTCATTCCCCGAAAACGTGCAGATACACCGAAATAAGGACCGAGAGGACCTCGCAATTACATCTAATCAGTTCAATGCTCCAGCTGGTCCACGAACTGCCGGGCCGTCCGTCCGGAACGGCTGCCGCTGCGGACCTGCCAGGTGGC
>ERZ791574.1679-NODE-1679-length-10733-cov-3.324874_pt1 | contig 10733 bp, 6 predicted proteins | sample MGYA00433098_ERZ791574 | MGnify/ENA primary metagenome ERZ791574 (study PRJEB30046, sample SAMN00791933) | human gut metagenome | study: EMG produced TPA metagenomics assembly of the A metagenome-wide association study of gut microbiota in type 2... | reverse complement strand
ACTTCAGTTTTGGGAGTTAGCGAGGTTATCTTTCGGGCATCCCGAAAAACCTCGCCCCACTCCCGAAGAGTGGAGGCAATCCGCTCCCGACGGTCGCATTGTAGAATAAACCGATACAGTAAAATGAATAATCAAAATGTACACAGTAACATGAATAACCCAAAGGACATAAAGCCAAGAGGCAGACCGCAGGTCGGAAGTTTGAGAAAACTCTCAAAATCCGTCACGGTAAAATTCTCCAAGATAGACTACGACCGCTTGTGCCATAGAAGCAAACAGGCAAACCGAAGCCTTGCGGAGTTCCTTCGAGAATCGGCTTTCAATGCACAGGTAGTGGCGAAGCATTCGATAGAGGAGACAACCGTAATGCGCAATCTTGTAGGAATGGCAAACAACCTGAACCAGCTGACAAAGCTGTCGCACCAGACGGGATTCCATCGTACACAAAATATGGTTGTGGAACTGCTGCTAAAACTTAAGGAAATAATGTGGCAATACAAGTCATCGGAAAGGAGGCAACCATGATTGGCAAGATAATGAAAGGCTCATCCTTCGGTGGCACTGTACGCTATGTAATGAGCAAAGACAATGCTGAAATCATCGCTTCCGACGGTGTCTTGTTGGAAAACAATCGTGAAATAACGGACAGTTTCAATTATCAGCGTATGCTTAATCCGAAGATTAAACGCCCTGTCGGGCACATAGCCTTGAGCTTCAAGCCGGAAGACAAGCCTAAACTGACCAATGAGTTTATGGCTAAAATAGCAATGGAATACATGGAAATGATGGGAATCAACAATACCCAATTCATATTGGTACGGCATCATAATACCGACAATCCCCATTGTCATTTGGTCTATAACCGTATCGGATATGACGGAAAGGTAATCTCCTCACAAGGTGATTACAAGCGGAATGAGATTGCCACCAAGAAGTTAAAGGACAAGTACGGATTGACCTATGCAGAGGGCAAAAGCAAGACCAATGTGGAAAAACTGCGTCCTGCCGAGCGCATAAAATACGAGATTCACAATGCGGTCAAACAAGCTTTGAAATCTTCCAAAACATGGAATGAATTCAATGATAATTTGGTAAGACAAGGCATCAAATTAGAATTTGTAAAAAGAAGCCGCAAAATAAAATCCGTCAATGACCTACAGGGTATCCGCTTTACCAAAGACGGGCTGACATTCAAGGCTTCGCAAATCAACAGGGATTTCAGTTTTGCCAAACTCAATGCCCGGTTAAGTTGGAATAAGCCGGAAACAGAGCGTGAAATTGAGCCTAAAAAGCAAAAACAAGAGCCGATAATATCACCGAAACAACCGCAATACTCACAAGACAACGGTTTGATTGAAGGCGGTTTGGGTTTGCTTATGCCATCAGGCGATAGCCAACAAGATGAACAGCGACCGTATGAAGTACTTCGCAAACGGAAGAAAAAGAAGAGGAAAGGAATAGGTTTATAACCCCAAACCATAATCAATTATCATAATGTAGAACTTTAAAATTAATGAAAATATGAAACAGGAAGAACTTATTGAAAGCATCTACGGATGTCTGGATAGAATCGAAAACAAAATCAACTGTTTATCCGTACCACAGCTAGAAAATAAAGTTTCTGAACTTAATAACATTGTCAATGAGGAATCATTACAGGAGTTAAAACAGGATTTGAGTACCGTTAAAACGGAGTTCAAACGTAATTTTGAGGGACTTTCCTCTATCAAGAGCGACACTGCAAATCTGTTGAAACGAGTATCCATACCGGATATGTTTGTGGAAGTCTTGTCTTCATTAAAAGATGAATATCGGCAAAGTCGGAAACAGCAGACCGATTCATCCGATAAAATTATGGAGATGATGGCGGACATGAACACAAGACAAACGCAGGAAATGGAAGAACTGAAATCCCTGCTAAAAGCAACAGATGAAAATATCAAAGGAGGAATTTACAATGAGAGCCACCACAGTTTCAGTATTGATTCGCCTTTCATATTCTGGGGTTTCAGCGGAATGTTTGCAGCGATTGTAGTTTTGGCCGTCGCACTCTATTTTGCGAAACAGCCGGACTATGACCGCATGGACAACGACCTGAAGTACCGCTACATCAAGATGAAAGGCGAAGCATCGCCAAATAGAATTAGAGACTTGGAAAACATATTTGAGCTCAACAGGGATAACAACAAGATTCGCCAAATGCGTGAAGATGTAGAAGCCTACGAAGAAGCAGTACACAAGCGAGCTGCCCTTGCCGAACAAGCCCGTCTCAAAGAACAGGCTGCAAAGGAACAGGAAAACAAGGCTAAGTTCATCAAAGGCAAGCCCATTCAATCGGACAAACCTAAAAAGTGAGCGTATGGCAAGTATAAAAGTAAAATTCAGACCCTCCACATCCATAGACAAGGAAGGTACCATCTATTATCAGATTATCCAGAATCGTGTAATCCGTCAGTTAAAGACGGATTACCGGATATTTACATACGAATGGGATGACAAAAGTGAATCAATAGTTCTAACAGCAAACAACCGTTTTAACTATCTACAATCACTACAGGAGCGGATTGACTGGGATATAAAACGATTGGAAAATATCGTCAATCATCTTGAGTACAGCAAGTACAGATATACTGCCGATGATATTATCTCAACTTTTCAGAAGTCAGCTAACGAACAATCATTATTCACTTTCATGACTGGTATTATAGCCCTGTTGCGACAAATGGGCAAACACCGCACATCTGAAACTTACAGTGCTGCGCTAACAAGTTTCATGCAGTTCAGAAATGACAAAGACCTACTGTTGGATGAAATCACATCGGACATTATGCAGATGTACGAGGCATATTTGCATAATAAAGGCTTGACGAAAAATAGTAGTTCATTCTATATGCGGATATTGAGAGCCGTATATAATCGCGCTGTGGAAAAAGAACTTACGCAACAAAAGTTTCCGTTCAAGCATGTATATACCGGAATTGACAAGACCGTAAAGCGAGCAATTTCATTAAAATCAATAAAGCGGATTAAGAATCTTGAACTATCGCTGAATCCTGCGTTGGATTTTGCCCGTGATATGTTTCTCTTTTCATTCTACACTCGAGGGATGTCATTCATTGATATGGCATACTTGAAGAAGAAAGACCTTTTGGACGGCATACTCACATACCGCCGCCACAAGACAGGTCAGCAGCTATCTATCAAATGGGAAAAATGCATGCAGGATATTGTGAGCAAATATGATACGGATGACAGCAGTCTGTATTTACTGCCCATCTTCAAAAGCCCGGATGAAAATCGAAAGCAATATAAATATGTTCAATGCCGTATCAACCAACAGCTGAAAGAGATAGCCAAAAGGGCGAATATTTCCATCCCGTTGTCAATGTATGTCGCGCGCCATTCGTGGGCAAGCATTGCCAAGAGCAAGAACATCCCCGTTTCTGTTATCAGTGAAGGAATGGGTCACGATTCCGAAATGACAACGCAAATCTACTTGGCTTCGTTGGATAGTTCTGTTGTGGATAATGCCAATAGGCAGATATTGAAATGCTTGTAAGTGAATGAAATAGTGTTTGGCGAAAATCTATATCTCTATTTAAGAGTTACTTATTATAATGCAAATTTACGCAAAATGCGGTAAATAGCATCATTATGTTTTCATTAAAATACATTGTTCTACCATCTCAAGTCAAATATGTTTAGCGAAATCACATTCTAGAAACAGTTTTATTGTTTATTATCAGTAGATTAAATTCAAGATCGGGGCTCTTAAATAGAGAGCAATTTTAGAAATAAAAATATTCCCGATACATGGATAACCAGAATTTATTCAGTGAATTAGAGAGCCTGCTTCGCATGGATAGCGCATATTGTACAGAAGATGGAACTCTCCTTAAAAATACAATAGTAGAAGCGGCTCTTGCTCTTCGCCCAGATTTGATTGCAAAATTATTAACTCATGATGGTCTTAAACGCAATTTCTTTACTGAAATAAGTGGCATTATGGTTTTTGACAAAGTAAAGTTTCAAAAGTTTGTAATGAACAAACGCTTTTTGCCAGACAGCTATACTTCTTTCAAAAACAAAGTAGGTTTGACAAATGAAGATGGGGACTTTCTGTCTGAAAGCCGTGAAGTTGTACTGTCCTGGCCGTATAAGGATTGTGTTCTTGAAGGTGGACAGACAAAAGATGATGCCAAGCGCAATGAGGTATTTTGGAATGAAATACTTGCTCCGGATGAAATAAATCGTCTGACAGAGCCTAAAGTTTTGACGAATTTCAAGCGTTATGATTCTGATGGGGAGCATACTAAGGAAAATATTTCAATGGATGACAATCTTATCATTAAAGGAAATAATTTGCTTGTACTGCATTCCTTGAAGAAAAAGTATATTAGAAAAATTCAAGTAATATGTATTGATCCTCCGTATTATTTTACAAAAACAAAAGATTCAGATTCTTTTAAATATAACTCTAATTTCCGACTCTCAACATGGTTGACCTTTATGCATAACCGATTGACAGTCGCAAAAGATTTACTTGCTCCTGGGGGTGTAATTTTTTGTCATATAAAAGAAGATGCAATTCATTGGCTTAAAGTTTTGATGGAGGATATTTTCAAAGTTGAAAATTTTGTTGAAACTTTTATTTGGAAATGTACAGACAATCCGGATTCATTATCTAAAAAATCACGTTCTTCGGTAGAGTATATACTCTGTTATGAAGTTCCAAAAGATTCATCCCGACAATATATCGGAAAACAAACAGAAAATGGTGATGCTCCGATTTTACATACAGGAAATAATATCCATGAATTAGTATTTCCTGCAAAATCAATAAATTTCAATATTCCAGATGGACTATATGAGTGTGGTAAACCAGATAGAGTTGAAATTCTTACTCCAATTAATGTAATAAATGGAAAAAATGCAGACGAAGTTCGTTTAAAAGGAGAGTTTACTTGGTCACAAGAAACATTAAATGATAATTATAATAAGGGCTGTTATTTTATTGTCAAATCCAACAAATTCTCAGTGAGGGTACAGATGCCTAATGGAAAATCAATGGCTCCAGAAAAGTACTTCGATGAACAATACCTAAGTAAAGCAATTGGAGTGGGAAGCAATGAGGACGCAAGTACCCATATTGCCAATATGGGATTGAATTTCTCCTTTTCAAAGCCGGAGAGTGTTGTCGCATTTTTACTTAAAGCAGTATCAAAACCGGGAGATATCGTACTTGATTTCTTTTTAGGAAGCGGAACTACAGCAGCTGTGGCGCATAAAATGGGTAGAAGATATATTGGTGTGGACCAGATGGATTATATTGAGACCATTGCATGTAAGCGTTTGAGAAAAGTTGTTCAAGGAGAACAAGGAGGTATTTCCAAATCAGTTAATTGGCAAGGCGGAGGCTCTTTTGTCTATTGTGAACTTGCGAAAGCCAATCAAAAATTTACCGATGAAATAGAAACGGCTTCTACATCTGATGAACTTTCCGTTATATGGAAACAGATGCAGGAAACAGGATTTCTCAGCTGGAAAGTCAATCCAAAAGAAATAGACATCAATGCGGAAGATTTTACCCAACTGTCATTAGAAGACCAAAAGCGTTTTCTTATAGAGTGCTTGGATAAAAACCTCCTGTATGTTCCATATTCGGAGATTGATAATGCCGAGTTTGGCATTAGTGAGAGCGATAAAAAGATAAACAATCAATTCTATCAAACGAAGTAAATTATATGAAGATACTACAGGATACACTTCGTGAAGAATTTGGCAAACGATACATTTCAGAGGTGGAATTGCCAAAATATTTTGCCACATCGCTCAATTCCATGATAAAGCTGCGCCCTTATCAGGAAGAATGCTTTAGATGCTTTATTACCTATTGGCAAAATGATTTTGATGCAAAGGAGTTAAAACCGCATCTGTTGTTTCATATGGCAACAGGTAGTGGTAAGACTCTGATAATGGCAGGTGCTATGCTTTTTCTATATGAACAAGGGTACAGGAATTTTCTTTTTTTCGTTGATTCAACCAACATCATTGAAAAGACCAAAGACAATTTTCTTAATGCGGCTTCTGCAAAATATCTTTTCAGTCAGAGTATCAATATTGGCAGCAAGCAAGTGGAAATCAAGCTTGTGGATAATTTTCAGGCAGTGGATGATGATTGTATTAATTTGTGCTTGAATACCATTCAGGGACTACATATATCTTTGAACACCCCAAAAGAAAATGCGGTAACATACGATGATTTTGCAGAACATCGGGTCGTTTTGATTTCGGATGAAGCACACCATACCAACACCGCCACTAAAAAGGGTAGAAGTGCAGCGGCTATCCCATCTCCTGCAATACCGGGTCTTGAAGTTGAATCGACCGAAGATTGGGAAAGTACCGTGATGAAAATTTTCCATAGTAATGAAGCTAATGTACTATTGGAATTTACCGCCACAGAAGATTTTCAGAATGCCAATATTGCAGACAAGTATGAAAACAAGGTAATTTTTGATTATCCGTTGAAAAAATTCCGGGAGGACGGTTATTCAAAAGAAATATCGGTAGTTCAAAGCGACTTGTCGCCAATAGACAGAGCTATTCAATGTGTTCTGCTCAGTCAATATAAGAGGAAACTGTTTTCGAGTATTCATCAGGACATAAAACCTGTGATGATGTTGAAATCAAAAACTATTACCGACAACAAGAGGTTTTATGATGAGTTTACAGATGCCATTAAAAGATTGACTGTAAAAGACATTGAGCATATTGCGACAAATGCCAAAGATGATATGCTCGATGTGTTTTCATACATCAAAGAAAAAGGCATAGAATTGGAAAATCTACTTCTTGAAATTAAGGAGGATTTTAATGAAGAAAATCTTTTGTTGGTTGACGGCAATAATATTTCACCTGACAAACAGTTGAAATTAAACTCTTTGGAGGCAAAGGACAATGAAATTCGCGTGGTGTTTGCCGTTGATATGCTTAATGAGGGCTGGGATGTACTGAACCTGTTCGACATTGTACGCCTCTATGAAACTCGTGATAGCAGACATGGAAAAATCGGTAAGACGACTATGCAGGAGGCACAGTTGATAGGAAGAGGTGCCAGATATATGCCGTTTACAGAACCGACCGGAGAGTTACCGCGTGGAGCGCGTAAATATGATAATGATGCCACAAACCGATTAAGAGTATTGGAAACACTGCATTACCATAGTGTTAACAATCCAAAATACATACATGAATTGCGTACGGCAATGATACAGACCGGTATTGTAGCGGAAAAGGTCAAGACAGTAGAACTAAAACTGAAAGATTCGTTCAAGGAGACGGCATTGTACAAAACCGGATATGTTTTTGCAAACGGATTAGAGCCGTATAAGCTAAACGAGACTGTCACTTCATTGGGCGAGACAATTCTAAACAAGGAATATAAAATCAGGATTAAGAGCGGTGATATGAATACAAGTTCTGTATTTGAAGCCGTGTCTTCATCGAATACAGCGTCTGTTCCTTATAGAGCATTCAAACTGCATGAGTTAGGATGTCATGTACTCCGTTTTGCCATAAATCGCTTTGAATCCTTTAAGTTTTCCAATTTGAAGGAGATTTATCCTAATTTATCTTCTATCAAGGAATTTATAGAAAGCAGTTCATATTTAGCCGGGGTTAATATCCAAATATACGCCAAACAAGAAGTATTGGATAATCTTTCTCAAAAAGATAAGTTGTTTTGTGCTATAGACGTTTTGAAACAGATAGAACCGTTACTATCCAAAGGTGGTATTGGATATAAGGGAACTAAACGATTCCAGCCAAAACAAATAAAAGAGGTATTTCGAGAGAAGACGCAGAAATTTTCTTTGGATGACTCTTCGGATAAAGAGTTCGGTAAGTCGATGAAAGAAACAGACAATACGGCACTTCGTATGGACTTGTCAAATGTGGATTGGCATGCCTACGAAGATTGCTTTGGGACATCGGAAGAAAAATATCTTATCCGTTATATTGAGTCGATATATCCCAAACTTGCAGAAAAATATGATGACATCTACCTTCTCCGAAACGAAAAAGATTTGAAAATCTATAGCTTTACATCTGGTGACGCATACCAACCTGATTATGTGCTATTCTTGAAAAAGAAGAATGAGGATAAAAAAACAGATTATATTCAGATTTTCATTGAACCCAAAGGCGAGCATTTGCGAACAACTGACAAATGGAAAGAAGATGCAATGAAAGAAATAAAGGCAAATGCCGATATTCAATTCTCCACTCATGGTACAAATTTCAATGTCTGGGGGATGCCATTCTTCACAGAAAGTAAACGACAGATTTTTGATGCAGCAATGAAAGAGTCGCTTGGATTTTAGGATTATTGGAATCAAATATCAAAATAGTCATTAACAGTATTTTGTATGGTACTATTGTGGCTATTTTTGTTTTCTAATAGGTAGGATAATTAATATTGTCCTTTGAAAATGAAATGATTGAGGAAGATTCAATATCTTTGTAATGTCTATTGGTGTATATCTTGAAATCCAAATACATCAACATTATAAGTGTAAAAGTTACATAGATATATGATATGGATAGAAATGATAAAATAGAAGAAGCTAAGACATTACTTAATTCCGGAGGCAATATTATTAAGACTCGTGATGACCGTGAATTAATTTTTGTTGGTCAAAATGGTAAGGTATGCGATACAAGTATTTGTAGTTGGTTGCCCGATGGCGGTAATGTAGATAAGACAATTTATCGTTCACGTATAGAGCCTTGGTTAACTTCATTGTTCCAATCAGAGCATTTGTCACTGCTCTGTGGCTCTGGCATCACCAATGCTATTAGTTTTTTAGCAGGAGCAACTGGTGGTACAACAATGGGAACTACAACATTTACCGAGTATAAAGATGAAATAAAAGAGGCAGCTGAAGCATCTGCAAAAGCTAGTGGTCGTGGAAGTGGTAATATTGAGGACCAAATAAGAATAGCCAATGATTTGCTCCGTGGATTGAAAATTTTGAAGAAAGAACCTGAAGCCACAGCATTAGAGAAAGAATTAAACTCAATAATTTCAGAATTTGCAAAGTCAATACTAGAATCTGAAAAAGGAATAGCCACTGCTAACGAGAACGAACGGGAGAATGCTTATTCAGTGCTAATTAATTTTCTTCTAAGTTTTGCAAGTCGTACTGGAAACCGAGAAAGATTAAATATATTTACCACTAATTATGACCGTCTAATAGAAGTTGGAGCAGAATTAGCTGGCATTCATTTGATGGATAGATTCGTAGGTACTATGATGCCTGTATTCCGTTCTTCAAGACTTAATTTGGATATTCACTATAACCCTCCAGGAATTAGAGGAGAACCTCGCTATCTAGAGGGTGTGGCTCGTTTGACAAAACTTCATGGATCAGTTGATTGGGTGCAAAATTGTGAGGAAATACGCCGTATAGGACTTCCATTTGGTGCAGATGAAATAAGTCCTTATCTAAAAGCTCCGGGATTATACGGCGCAAATGCCTTAAAATTAATGATTTATCCTAATTCAGCAAAAGACCGTGAAACAGCAGAATATCCATATGTTGAGTTATTTCGTGATTTTGCAGCTTCTATTTGTAGGCCAAATAGCACATTAGTTACTTATGGTTATGGATTTGGAGATGAGCACATAAACAGAGTAATTCATGATATGCTGACAATACCTTCTACTCATTTAGTTGTTATATCATATAACGATCCAATAGGTCGAATTTTGCAATTTTATTATGATTCTGCGCATTATGCACAGATGTCGGTTTTAATAGGGAAAGATTTGGGAGACATTACAAATTTAGCTAATGATTTCTTGCCTAAGTCTGCAATTGACAGAACTACTATTCGAATGGCAGAGTTGTTACAACATCGCATGGGTGCCACTTCAGCTTTGCAGACAGTTTCCTCATCGTCTAATCCAACTGTTTCTGTTAAATCTACTACTGAGACATCAATTGCTCCTACAAATAAATTAATATAATAACCTATGATTACAACACCTATTGAGTATCTTGCTTCGCTACGTGTAGGTACAGTGGAATATATTTCACCTGATAGGATAGAAGTTCAACTTGATATAGAATCTCCAGATAGTATAGCATTGAATACAGGAACACCACGTAATTTCCCACGTATCAATGGATATGTTATGATACCTGTAGATCTTGGATTTGTTGTTGGGCAAGTAGCTTGGATAACTATCCAACGTTCCCCATATCCTAAGCGTAGTGGCTTTCAGGATTTTGGATTGATAGATTTGCCATTTCCTTTAAGGAAAATGGAACTTCAACCTATAGGAACTCTTGTCGCTAAGAATGAAGGGTATCAATTTAAGCGAGGGCTTGAAACATTTCCATCTGTTGGAGATATTGTAATATTACCTACCGATGAACAATTGCGTTCAATTATCGAATCAGGAAATAATAGACGCGTTTATATCGGTAATAGTCCATTAGTCGGCAATGCTAAAGTGATGATTGATCCAGACCGTTTATTTGGACGTCATCTTGCTGTACTGGGTAATACGGGCAGTGGAAAATCCTGTTCTGTGGCAGGCTTGATACGTTGGTCTCTTGAAAGTGCCAAAGAGCAACGCATTGATAAAAAGAAAGCAGTAAATAGTCGCTTTATTGTATTAGATCCAAATGGAGAGTATAGTAAAGCCTTTTCTGATAAAACGG
>ERZ791574.1676-NODE-1676-length-10741-cov-5.565974_pt1 | contig 10741 bp, 10 predicted proteins | sample MGYA00433098_ERZ791574 | MGnify/ENA primary metagenome ERZ791574 (study PRJEB30046, sample SAMN00791933) | human gut metagenome | study: EMG produced TPA metagenomics assembly of the A metagenome-wide association study of gut microbiota in type 2... | reverse complement strand
GGCGTCCTGCCACCCGTCGGGGATGGCAGGCAGAACGGGCGTCCAGCCAAGGCTGGGGGTGGTACGCGAGACGGTGCCCCAGGGGGTGCTGCAGATATATCCGACAATATTGTCCATAGGAATCCTCCTCTCTCCCAGACCGGACAACTCTCAGGGAGATCTCGTATTTCCCGGAGCCGGGGTTCCGGGCTCTTATTTTATTGCTCCTGCGACGGCTGCCAAAACGCTTCCATCATCCACGTTCCCGGCCCCCATACATTCGGCACAACCCGGATTCTGTCCCCGTGCCACATGGCAATCAGAGCGGAGTCTTTGGAGAAGTACAGCTTGCCCTCCGGGTCGAACAGCTCGTCCCACTCCGGCGGCACACGGTCCGGCGTCCACTCCTCAGGCGGCATCGCTCCCGGTGCGTACCGCTCCATCCATGCTGCGTACACGTCACGGAACTCTGTGGAGTTCTGCGGAATGCAGCCGTCCAGGATCTCTGCTATGAGGCTCGGCGCGATGTTGCGCACCTGCGGCCCCTCATCGGGCACGATGCCGTAAATACGCATTTCAATCATAAATCGCTTGAATGGTGAGCATTTTGCTTTGCTTTAGCTCCTCCCAATCTTCATCTGTGAGGGGCGGGAGGATGCTGCACAGCTCGTCAAAATGGTAGGCAGCCAGACACGACAGCGTCTGATCTCGGTCCGCGCACTCTGGCGGATAGTCCTCCAGTAAATGGCCGAGATCCGGGTTGCAATGGGCCCAGTAATCATCGTCCAGTTGGAGCAGCTTGCCGATCTCCCACAGCTGTGTTGCCCGCTGGTTCGTATATTGTGTGCCCAGCACATAGTTGATCCATCTGATATAGGTCTTTTCCCGCACCAGACAGCCGTTGATGAGCGTTGCGGCATAGGAGGCGCTCCAGAGTGTTGTTAAAATGTGCACGGCGGCGATCGTTGAATAGTAGCAGCTTCCAATGATCTTGCCGCAGCCGAACCAGCCGTCTTTCGCGTTGAGACACCACCGCTCACCGCTGTTTTCGTCCAGATAATTGTAGTGGCCGACGGCCTTGCCGTCCTCCTCGTCCAGCTCCGGCGGAGAGAGCAGGTACAGCTTGTGTCCGTATAGCTGTACCGATTCCACTGTCACCATACCGCCTGCCCGCAGGAGCTTCAGCGCCTGCTGCGCGTATTCCGCCCGGTGTTCCTCCGGGATGTTGATTTCTCCTAAATATTGACTCTCAATGCCCATGATTTCGCCTCCTTATGTGAGTTCAGCATACCACGGCGGACGCGTGCAAACATTAAACCTATGGTATAAAATGAAGGTCGGGAACGATCCATTCCCGGCCTTCATTATGCTCTATGGCGCCTGTTCCACAATGATCTTGTCCATGGGGACGCCCCAGAGCTTGCTCAAGGCATACAGGTTATCCACGCTGGGCAGATTACGCCCGTGCTGCCAGTGGTAGATCGCCTGCGGATGTTCGAGTCCTAAATAGGCCTGTAAGTCCTGAACGGAGTACCCTTGCTCCAGCCGCAGTTGGCGGATGTGTGCGCCGGTAGCCGCAAGGTCAATGGTTGGATAGGCCATGCTGATGCTGCGCATGATGCCGCCTCTATTATGCCGCCAGATTGATGCAGAGGTCGATGCCAAGCTGCGTGGCCAGAGCGTGCTGGATAGCCAGCCGGTCATACCAGCCATATACTGTGCCGATGTGCCGGAGCAGACAGGACTTGTCCAGTGGCATCACCTGCTCGCACATGGCGATACTGCCGCTGGAAAGGCCGTAACCCCGGAGGTATACATGGGTGGGCAGCGCGGGCTTGTGGCGCTGAGTGGTACAGGGTACTACCGACACGACAGGGCTGGAGGCGTTGCCCAGATCATTGCTGACGATGACAACCGGGCGGGTGCCGCGCTGGACGTGGCCTGGTACAGTCGGCAGGGCTGCCCACCAAAGCTCCATACGGTGCACGGCGGGACGGGGAAGGTTCTGCTTGCGCTTTTTCATAATTTTGTCTCCTCGTATAAAAGATATTTGGAAACAAAAAAGCACTGCACAGGCTATAGTAGTCCCGTGCAGTGCGGAAGATTCTCTTGCCTTGGGGGGGCAAAATGGGTATAATATCCCTGCGGTGCAGAGTCTCTGCTGCTTCGGGCGGTGCGGTCGCCTGCTGCAGGCGGTGGGGTGCTGGTAACACCCTGCCGCTGCCGTGCTATTCTGTTTTCATCGTCATTATACCACTTGCTTATGAGCCGTGCAACCCGCATCGGGCCATCGCGCGCGGCGGGAAAAAATTTCAATTTGCGTGGAACAGGCAGGAATGTCCGAGGTGGACATTCCTGTTTTTTATGTAAGTCAGGTGGCCGGCAGGTACTGTGTGGCAGTCAAAAAAGGAGACACAAAAATAGTTCTCTTTGTCAATTTGATTGTGCAATGATAGAAAAATTACGCGATCACAAACGAGCGGCGGCGCTGCTGCGTGCGGCAATTTCACTGAAAGAACGGCAATGCAATTCGAGCTTCTGAAAGCTCACTGGCAGATAAAATTGATATAAATAAGATGTGTGTTTTCAATTTTTTCAAGCGTTTCCGGCGGCGTGTTCGCCGCTTTTTTTGATGAGAAATCGTAAATTATTCGGCGGTTCTGACGCGGCAGTCCCCTGTTTTTGGAGATGAGTTATAGCGAAACACGCACGAAAAATATCGCCGGTTTCGAGGAAAACTGAACTCGTTTTTGCGAATTTCGGCTCTGTTTTTTGAGTGAGTTCTTCATAGAACCCAGCCGGTTTTTCGCCGGAATTGACGCTGCTTTCAGCGGAATGAAGCTGTGCGATCTGCGCAGTTCGACCGCTGAGCGACGCATCTGCGGCTGCTTGCGCGCACGATATGCAAGCTGTTTTACTGGCAAAAATGCTGCGGAATTTCCGCTCAAGCGCGCCAACGATGGCGGCTTTTTTCTGATGATTTTGCGCTCGCAATCAGCGTTTTTGCCTTTGCATTTAGCTACTTTGCACGCTATAAAGATGACTGAAAGTGTCTGAATTCTCATCGGAAAAGTTTATTTATCGGCCCTTTTACGAGGGAAAAAAGTCGGTGGAATGTGTCCTGCGTGAATCGCAAAGCGCGTCCTGCGTGAGCAAAAAAACACATTCTGCCGTCTCTTTTTTTGAGTACTCCTGACTGAGTTTGATGCAATTCAACTGCGGAGCTCTCCCCTGTTTTGATGCTCCGCAGTTACGAAAATCGGAGGAAAATTGAGAATGAGCGGAGCGTTCTCCACATCTTTTTTGCTCAGAAAATGAAGAAGAAACACGCATCCGCTGTCTCATTTGGATGACGGTATGGTACGTCATTAGGGAGCTGGCAGTCTGGCGGAGTACGCCGCCCCGGCAGAGCTGAATGCCAATATCCGCCTGGAGCCCGGTAAGCATGAGCTGACCGCCGAAGAGATCGCAGCGGCCAAGGCCAATACCGCCGCCATCGCCAATGGCGATGGCCTTTGTCTGGTGGGTGTTCCGGGAGGCCGTCGGCCTCTGCAAAGTGGCCAGCTGTACGGCGTTCGTGAACCGGTACAAAGCTTTTGCCCCCGGCCCGGCTACCCGGATCCGGCTTAAAACCAAAACGAGAACCGCCCTGCGGCCGTGGGCGAAATTTTTTTCTTGACTCCTGAAAGTGCGCGCCGTATAATCATATTGTAAATGTCTCTCTTAGCCTGTTATGGGCACGTTTCTTCCCTGCTGCTTGCGGCAGTCGTTTCTAAATTTGACTGTTTTCGTGATTGACGGTATATTACTATTGAATCGCGAAGTGATATCGTACAAGAGAGTTCATTCTAACAAAGAGCAAAGAGAATATATAAAACGAAGAGCTAAAACAAACCTGATTAGGTTGTTTTAGCTCTTTATATTTTTCGAAAGGAGGTAGAGCGTATGCGAATCAAATTGTTTGTCTCTCATGTCCGGCAGCGTGGGAGCATTACCCCGGCATTGCTGTCTGCCGGCAGCACATGGCACGCGCGGCCGCTGGCCGCATCCGTCTGCACGGTAGTGCCTGCCGCCGCTGTGGCCACTGGCTACAGCAGGACGTTTGTGCGTCCCATGCGGCGTCTTACTCACCAAAACCAATCAGAGACAGTGGGCAAGCGTCACCCACGGAGCCTTACGCGGCAAGGCTTTGACGCATCCGTCTTCCGGAAACGAGGCGGAAACAGGGACCGCGGACTATTGGGGGTACTATACCCAGAAAGGATATTGCGTATGATCCACACTCAGAACGAGGGCATCTACCGCGCCCTCATCGCCCAATTGGACAAGCTGGCCCGGCACAACCGGCAGGAGAGCTACAAGACCCGGCAGCGGTACTATGAGGCCATGCAGCGGTTTTGCCGCTATTTGGCGGAGGAGTACCGCCTGCAGAAGCTGGCCAACATCTCCGGCAAGCATCTGGTTGCCTACGTTCGCCACCTGCAGGAGAACGGTAAGGCGGCCAGCACCATCAAGACGGAGCTGGCGGCGATTCGGTTCTGGCATGACCAAATTTCCAATACTAAACATAAGCTGCCCTCCAACGCGGATCTAGCCGATCAGGCGCCGTTGGAGCGCCGAAAGCTTCAGGGGATTGACCGGCACTGGACGCCGGAGCAGTTTACCGCCTTTACATCGGCCTGCCGGGAAGAAGGCCGGGAGGATTATGCCGCCATTGCCACGCTCACCTTTTACGTCGGCCTACGTATCCATGAGGCCTGCCGTCTCGATACGGCTGCCGTAGAGGCGTGGGAGCGGTCTGGACTGCTGACGGTCAAGGGCAAGGGCGGACGTGTCCGAAGTGTCCCTGTGACGGCGGCAGCGGCAAAGCAGGCGCTGCGGGAGCGAAAAGCCGTCGTCCGGCGGGGGCATAAGCTGTTTGTGCCGGACGATGTGGCGACCGACGCCTATATCTACGATTTTCAGGCGTTCCTCCGGGCGCACCGTCCGGACCAGGGGACAAATCCCCGGCCGCTGACACACCACGGGATGCGGCACAGCTATGCAGCCCGGCAGTATCGGGAAGCGTTGGATGGCGGGGCTACAGAGTACCGGGCAAAGTTGGAGGTGTCCAAGCTGCTGGGCCACGGCCGCGCAGATGTGACGGACGTATACCTGGCATCCGAAAAGTCCGAAAATCAATGATTGAGGTACACGCAAAAGTACACACTGATTTTGCTGGTTAGCCAATAACTTTTTTGCTATGATAAAAGGCAGTGCCTGATTCGAGTCCAGCAGTCTCTGCCAAAACGACAAAATCCGAACTTGTTCCTAATCGGGGATGGGTTCGGATTTGTCTTTTATTTGCAATTCTTTACAATGTGGCGGGGCATCCCGAAGCAGACACCTCTGCCCTTTCTACGTTCAATGACAAAAATCAGGTTGCCGCGTATGCGGTCAACGGCTTTGCATGGGCGGTTTCCAATAAGGTTGTTGGCGGAACCAGCAATACCACTTTATACGAATCTTGATTCAGAGACTTTTCTCATTGGAACAATCAAAGAACTTTACCGCCTCCGTTGGGGAATTGAAACTTCCTTTAGAGAACTTAAATATACCATTGGGCTATCTTGCCTGCACGGCAAGAAAACGGATTTTTTACTACAAGAGGTTCTTAAAATGCTTTACACCCAAACAGTGTTAGCGTTCGCCAGGAGAACCACTGCGGGGGTGTGGACATTTTTTTGGACTTATTTGATGTAGTTCCTAAATTTCTCCGCCTCAATATCAATGGAAAAAGTGGGGTAAAAAATATCTTCCTCTACAATTCCAATGGCGGATGTAGAATCAATCAACTCACCTGAGTTCGTCTCAAAAACTTGAATTTCAATTTCATCATCATTGGGGTAAGCGCGCAGCATAGTGATCAAATCGCCGACTGTCATTTTCTATTCCTCCGTATTCATTACTTGCACAAGCCCAGGCTAGTGGAAGGCATGACTCCCAGGCAAAAACTTCGGCTGAGAGCATGTCGAATGCTGATCTCATATCAGAAGAATGGTGATTTCGAATTTCAATCTCCTCGGGTGGAAAGAATCTTTTCCGGCGAAACGGGAAATTTGATCACTCAGTTTATGCAGCATGAGCGCTATTGGTCGTTCTGAAAAAACAATCGAATCCCGCGAAATATATCTGCGCGCATTTAATCTCTACTTGCAACGACTTGATTTGTCCTTTAATGACCTGTCTGTCGATTGCATCGAGGCTTTTTTCAAATCAATGAATTATGAGCTTGCGATGCGCCATAACAGTGCCAACCATCTCAGGCAGCTTTTCCATTATCTCTATGATCGCGGAATTACTGTTACAGACAATCTCCCGTCCACAGGCCGGATGTGTGCAGGATACCGACAGCTAAACGCTCCAAAGCCGGTGTCAAATTGAATCGAACAAAAGCCCCCTTCCCTGTTCGCGGTGCGCTCTTGCACTGAACACAGGAAAACCCCCGGTTCGCATGAACCGGGGGTCTTTGCTCCTCTCTGCGGCCGGAATCTTCCGGCCGCGGCTGGGTTCTATGGAGTTTTGGTTTTGCGGGTCACGCCGCGTCGGGCGGGAGGGCGATGCCTTCCTCGTCCCAGGTGGTCAGCGCGAAGTGGTAGGGGCGGTCCTTCTTGTCCTTCTGACGGTTCAGCTCTGCCAGCAGCGCCTTTACCGTGTCAGGGTGGCGCTGGGCGATGAGCACGGCCTCCCGCACCTCCATATCGTCCGCCACGCAGCCGTCGTGATACATCCGCAGCTGATACAGATCCTCCGCCTTGCTGCCGCCGGCCTTTGCCTCAAAAAGCGTGACGCCCTCCGTGCTGCTGACAAACAGATCCGACTTGATTTGCAGGTTCAGGCACTGATACAGGTTCTTCTCCGTGGAGACCCGCAGAACGCCCGGTTCCGCCGACTTTTTCTCCGCAAGCAGACGCACCAGCATCTGCTCCCGTCCCTCCTCCTTGAACGGCTCAGGGATGTTGGCGCGGATCCAGCTGAACAGCGCCGCCACCTTCTCATCGTCCTCCCGCAGGCCGTTTTTCGCCGACTTGGTATCCGGCAGGGCTTCCGCCTGATCGCTGAGAATGTCGATCTGGGCGAGGAAGCGGTTCTGGCTGGGGTGCAGGGCCTTTCCCCAGATCTCGTTGTACAGTCCGTGCTGGATGGCACGGCCGTTGATCCGGATCTCCGCGCCGCTGGACGCCATGTTGGCCCGGTAATAGAAGGCGTTTTCCTTGCTGCGGCGGATGCTGCCGTAGCGGCAGCAGATGGTCACCGGCCCGCCGCCCAGATCGGTCTCCACCGGGGGCAGCTCCGTCATCTGGCCGTCCCGCCAGTTGGGTTCCAGCGCCCCGGTGATCTCCCCGCTGTCGGAAGCGCCGTTCTTGTCAATAGCGGTGAAGAGGATGATGAACGCCTTGTCCCGCAGCAGGTTGGCGTAGGTGTAGCGCAGGGTCTCCCGCAGGTAGGCCGCCATCTGCCCAAAGGTGGGCTCCTCCTTTTTGGAGGCGGGCTTGAGGGTCAGGAATTTGTGCATGGGGCAGCGCACCCGCACCACCGTTCCGGTCCCGCCTGCCACCTCCCCGCTGCCGGGGATCATCGACACGGGCATGTGGATGTCATAGGGGCCTTCTGCCCGCTGGTAGCGGTCGTTGGCCACGTCCTCTGCCGTCCGGGTCTGGATGCTCCAATGCTGATCCTCCCCGGCGTTGATGGACGCCAGGGCGTGCTTGAGGCCCATGCCGTGCTCGTTCAGAGTGGACTCGGCGCAGGAGCGGGCGGCAATGGTGAGGGCGGCGTCCATGTTCTCGATGCCAGTGCCGTTGTCCCGGACCATGACGTCCACATGGTCCCCCTGCTCCTCCAGTACGATCTCCACCCGGCCGCGGATCCCGTGGGCGCGGAAATTGGAAATGGGGTTGTCGATCAGTTCGCAGAGGGTCTGGCCGAAGTCCTTGAAGTTGCCGGAAATGCCGGCGAAAAACTCCTTGCCGTTGGGGGCGTTGTCGATGTTTCGAATGATGATCTCGCGCATAATTTGTTCCTCCTGAAAAATGTTTTTTTGAAAACAAAACGCACGGTGCAGGTCATTGCCCTACATCGTGCGGGAGGATCTTGCAACATTCCTCTTGCCCCGCCCGCCGAAAAAGGGTATACTGTCCCTATCGGTGCGGGGAATCCCGTTGTGTAGGTGGTTGTGTCACCTGCGCAGGTGATGGAGTGTTGGTAGCGCTCCGTCACTGCCGTGTTTTTTACTTTCTGATTGTATTGTAGCATATACGGTTGCACATATCAAGCCGGAATGTTGCACAAATATACGGTTGCATATATGTCGATCATTACCATATAGACGGGATCAGGCAGCCGCAGTATACTGAAATAGATAGCAACTGAATAGGAGGGAACATTATGCCGCCAACGGATGCCCAACGCCGGGCACGGGACAAATGGCTGTCCGAAAAAGTTGAGACCATTAACCTGAGAGTGCCGAAAGGCTCAAAAGAGATCATTAAAACCCACGCCGAGAAGCACGGGGAGTCCACAAACGCTTTTGTTTATCGCACCGTGATGGAAGCCATCCAGCGGGACGAGCAGGCCGACAGCAACCTCTGAGCGGGATCGCGCCGCTGTAATTTTTCAAAGAATACCTTCTATTGACACCCCTGCCGCCCTGTGCTACAGTATCCGCAGGAAGCTTGCTGCCATTTAGAGCGCCACTCTCCCGAGTGGAAGAGCCGTTACTGGTGGCAGGCTTTTTCCTTTTGCGCATTGCCCCGATCCTGTCAGCCGATAGCTCCCTTTTTACTCGACATTTTCCGGAGCATCGTCTATAATCTGGAGTAGAATTGTTTACTGAGGGAGGAGTATTTGCCGTGAAAATGATCGACCCCACCGCCATGTCCCGCTTCACCGCTCTGCGGGAAGCTGCCGGGAAAATCGACCGTCTGGTCCCCCACGTCCGCCTCATGGAGCAGCCGCCCCACGAAAGCCGGGATACCGCCTCCGTGGCGCTGGAATTTCCCACGCCGCTGGTGGTCCTCAACTCCACCATCCGGCAGGCGCTGTCCTTCCTGTTCTCCGCCTGCGACACTGTGCAGACGGATAAAACGGAGCGCGGCATCTGCTTCACCTTCACTGTTTCTAAGATGTGGATCACGGAGGACTCGGAATGAAGCGCTCCTTCGTGAGCCCCTTCCCTCTCAGTCCTTCACGGTATGCTTATGCCGAACGCCACACATACTAGGAACCAATTATGCAGTAAAAAGCACGGCCCGGGCTAAACCCAGACCGTGCTTCCATCATTACCGGATCGCGTACCGTGACCGCTAAGAAAGAGCATCCATTCCGGCGGAGATGCCTGTGGGCGAGCAGAGGAAAGAGGTGCTGTCAAGATTTGGACCTCATCCGGAAAGATACGAAAAACAGGCGAAACGATTCGATCGTTTTCCGTACAGGCCTGTTGCCGAAAAAACGGATTCTGAAAAAATTACACATTGAAAAAAAACGGAAAATCCCAAATGTACTGTTATGCCAAAAACGACTTTTGCCAAAAGTGCAGTTGCGGAAAATACGGAATTTTTAAAAAGTGCAGGTATGAAAAAAACGACTTTTGTCAAAAGTGCAGTTGCGGAAAATACGAAAAATGTGAAAATGCCTGGTGCCAAAACCCTGATCTATCAAGGCTTTTAGGGAATGAGCCAAATTGAACACTACCTTGCATCGGTACGACACCTTATTCCGCTTTTGTTCCGCTTTCGGCGCTGTGCAGGAGAAAAAAGGACTCCCACAGCCGTTGCGGTCAAGGGGCTCCGCCGGTTTGAGCGCAAACTTGAGCGCCGTGCCTCTTGAACCGCATTCTTCGTAACTATAATTTATCCTGGGATAACTTTTATGACTGATTTTAGCACAGTCAATAGCATTTGTCATCAGCGATAGACAAAAAACAACCCCTCTGAAACCGGCGATTTCAGAGGGGAATTATATTCGTACAGCTCAACGAACAAACACTCCATGGGCTGTGCGAGGCGGAGAGCGGAACTGTTTTTCGGAATCGGTTCCGGCGTGTAGGGCGGGGCACATCCTTACAATAAAAGTATAGGGCCGGAAGAGGCGACAGTACGGAACAGAGAGGGCCTTTCAGGACGGCGGGCCGTCGGGCATCGCCGCCGGGGTCATAGCGATACCTATGGGTATCCGAGACTGTCTGCTCACCGGGCCGCGCACAGAGCGTCACCGAAGAAAGTCATACAGGGCGGGGCCAAGACTGCCGCCCAACGCGGTGAAACGGATGCGCGGTGAACATTCCGGCCGGGTTTTGCGATCGTGAGGAGGTTTGCGTATTTGAAACAGGACTACATTTGCGCCGGGGCGCTGACGGAGGATGCTCTGACCGGGGCGGTGTCGGACTTTTTGTACCGGGTCCGTCCCCACAGAGAGCGGCTGTGGGACTACTACGAGGGCCAGCAGCCCGTGCCCAAGGGCGAGGCCGTCCGGGGACGGCCCAACAATCTGCTGCGGGTCCCCTTCCCCCGCTACATCACGGAGGTGCAGACCGGGTATTTCCTCGGCGTGCCCCCTACCCTTTCCTATGAGCGCCCGGAGGAGGGGCGGATCTATGCCGGTCTGCCCATGGATCATCTGCTCTTTGACATTGGCCGGGACATGAGCATCTGCGGCGAAGGCTTCGCGCTGGTGTGGCTGGAGCAGTCCGGCGTGCGGGTATGCCGGTGCGACCCCCTCACCT
>ERZ791574.1675-NODE-1675-length-10749-cov-4.733121_pt1 | contig 10749 bp, 7 predicted proteins | sample MGYA00433098_ERZ791574 | MGnify/ENA primary metagenome ERZ791574 (study PRJEB30046, sample SAMN00791933) | human gut metagenome | study: EMG produced TPA metagenomics assembly of the A metagenome-wide association study of gut microbiota in type 2... | reverse complement strand
CCCGGCCTTTGGCATGACCCGGGCGGAGCTGGACGCCGTGATGGAGCCGTCCCTGTACATCGGCCGCTGCAAGGAGCAGGTGGAGCGCCTGCTGGCGGAGTATGCCCCCCTGCTGACGGACGCTCAGACCGCTGACGGCGCCATCAGCCTGTAAATACTAAAAAAAGATGCTCCAGCACTTAAACGACGGGCGGATAGCGAAATTTTCATGTAGGATACGGTGCGGTCTCCGAGGGAGGCCGCACCGTGTCTTGTTTTACGTGAAAATCTTGGGTCACTTCACGCGGAAGTCGTAAACTTCCGTGGGCTCTGGCGGATTCCATCCATTGCCGCCCGCAGTTCCGTTTCTGTCGGAATGGTGAACAATCCCACGGCGGTGAAATAAATGTCCACCTTGACCTTCTTGGTTCCCTTGTCCTTGCTGTGGACTTCGATGCGGCGGATCAGCGCGTTGACGATTTCCGGCGTGAGCTGCCGGATGTCCGTATAATCCCGCAGCGCTTACATCAGCAGCCTTAAATCCACCTTGGTCTGCTCCGCGTCCAGCAGTTCCTTCTTGCCGTCAGCTATGAGTTCCAGCAGTTCCTTCTGCTCGGTTTCGTAGTTGGCGGTCATTTTTGTAAACCACTCGTCGGTGATTTTGCCGGAGATATTCGCCTCAAACAGTCCCTCGATAGCCTTGTCAGTGGCTTGAACGCGCTGCTCGCTGGTGGTGGTCTGCTTCAGTCTTTGTACCTCGGCCTGTCGTGCAGCGGTGTTGTTCTTCACCAACAGATACAGAAAAATCGGCTCATAGCACCGTACAAAATCGGCAAGGTCGCTGACGGCCTCCGCCACGATCTGTTCCAGCACCGAATTTCGGATATATCGGGATTTGGGCGTCTGTCACGCATACCTCACGCCATAGAACCCTCTGGGGATAGACTCCGGCACCCCGTTATGCTTATAGCTCGTTGTTATTGTGTTCATCCAAACTCCTTTCTCGAACCAGGCGGCCGGTTATCTGATTTGTTTGATGACGCAGGACAGCAAAAAAGCAGCCCTCAATGGACTGCCTTTCGCATTGGACATATTTAAGTCTGAGCTATCCGCTCACAGTTCTTTCAGCAGGAACGCCATATACAATGGAAGTGTGAGGAGCTGTTCTGTGCGTCCTACATTGTAGTCCCCCAGCTTGATTGCCTGGCTGACATGATACTTTTCAGGATGGCGCAGGATTGTTCTGGTGCTTTTCGCATTCCCTGTGGACGCTTTGACCTCCACCAATGTGCATTGTCCTTTATAACGGATCACAAAGTCCACTTCCAAACCGCTGTCTTTGTGGAAATAGTAAAGTTTTCGTCCCATCTTACCGAAAACATCCGCAATCAGATTTTCAAAAATCGCGCCTTTATAGCCGTAAAGATTTCCTTGCAGGATGTCGTACTGTGTGCCATCCTCCAGCATACTGACAAAAAGGCCGCAGTCCCGCATATACACCTTGAATATATCTTCTTCGGCGTTCCCATCCAAAGGCAGTTCCGTAATACTCAGATTATAGCAGCGGACAATGATACCGGCATCCTCGATCCACTGAAGGCTCCCAGCATATTTTGATGCGGTTGAACCTTTTTTGACAACGGAGTATTGAAATTTCTTATTTTCTTTACTGAGCTGTTTCGGGATAGACTGAAAGCACTCCTTGATTCGTGATTCGTCCTTCTTCTCGGCGTACTTCACCATATCGTCCTCATAGGAGCGGACAATATCGCGCTGGATTTGCAGTACCTCGTCCATTTGCTTCGTACCTACAAAAGTCTGTACGGCATCCGGCATACCTCCGACAACCACATATTGCAGGAGCAACTGTTTCATACGGTTGTGCAGTGCCTCCGGGACAGGAGTCTCTTTCTGCAAGCACTTTTTTAACATATCAATTACAGGGTCAGCAATCCCATTAGCCCACAGAAATTCTTCAAAATCCAGAGGGTACATATCAATCACCGTTTCCGATCCGACTGGAACAGATTTCGGTTCTTTTCCATATCCCTTCACGCCCAGCAGAGAGCCGGTGCCTATCACATCATAGCGTCCATCAATTCGGAAAAATTTCAGGGCGGTCCGGGCCTCCGGGCACTCCTGAATCTCGTCCAGGATCAAGACTGTACTTCCACTTTCAAACACTGCCTCGCTGCCCAGCAGGGCGGACAGCATCATCACAATTGTGTCCACTTCCAGGGACCCGGCAAATACAGAGGCATAGTCTGGATTTTCAAAAAAATTCAGGTACACAACATTTCTATAGTTTTTCTTTGCAAAGTCAAGGACAGAAAATGTCTTTCCGCACTGCCGGCAGCCCTTGATAATCAATGGCTTGCGATTTTCTGTGTTTTTCCAGTCAATCAGTTTCTGCTCAATTTTTCTTTTCAGCACGACAGTTTCGCCTCCCGTATTCTGTTCTATTCTAGTATAGCCGAGAACAGAAACTTTTTCAAGGGAGTTTTTGCATGAACCGCAAACTTTTTCAAGTGACTTTTATCGACAAATATCAACTTTTGTAGCAGTCAAGAAAAGTAGACATGAGGAATATTTTTGCGGAAGTTGTTTTTTCAAAAGTGGACACTGACAATAATTTTTGCCAAAATTCTTTTTCAAAAGTGGACATGATGATTCGATACCCTGCATGGTCCTTGCTTGCAAGGGATGCGGCTCCTCACCGGATCATTCCCGCAAGGTAGTCCCAGAAGGCGCTGACCATGCTCTGATCGCTGATGACGAAGGCTGACATGGGTGCATTGAGGGCCGCCTTGTCCGTTAAAAGCAGATTCAGCATCCCATCTGCATTCTGCTGGACGGAGAAGGAAATGAGGGCGGCGGTGTTGGCATAACCGGTTGCCATACGCCCCTCCGATAAAACAAAATCAGAAAAAACACAAGGAGGAATCTGATCGCTCATCCTGATTACCGTTGCACAGGTCTTACGGCTCATTTTTGCAAATAGTTTATTTGAATCGACGGGAATCCCCTTACAATGCATATCTAATAGCCTAAGATACACAGCAGCAGGAAGCCATTCCGCAAAGCCGCAGGTTACCCAGACAGCCCGGAGTCCCTTTGCGGAAAACTTTTGAAGGGGAGCGATTTTTATGAAAAAGCGCATATCAGCGATCCTCCTGGCACTTGTGCTGTGTCTCACACTCCTTCCGGCAGCGGCCTATGCCGACGGGGGCACGGCGGTCTATGTCAGCAGCAACGGCAATGATTGGACCGGTGACGGCTCGGCGGACAAGCCCTACGCCACGCTGGCCAAGGCGGTCACAGAGGCAGAGGACGGCTCAACGATCTATGTCATGAGCGACCTGACCATGACGGAGTGCGCCCGTTTTTACAGCAAGTCACTGACGATCACCAGCAATGAGGGCGGGCATTACACCGTCACACGCGGCAGTTCTTTTCAAACGCAGCCGGATGATGCCCGCAGCTGGTATAACCCCGCCATGGTCGAGGTGCAGACCCACGCCGGCGGCGAGGGCGCCGGTCTGACCCTGACGAACATCATCTTTGATGATGGCGGCACACATGAGGGCACAGTGTTTGCTCAGGCCGTCAGCGATGACGGCACGGGTACTGTGGATAATACCGAACATGTGCAGGACGCCATCATCGCATCCAACGCCACCGTCCCCACCACGATTACGCTGGGTGATGGCGCGGTGCTGCGGAACTTCGGCGGTATGTCTGCTGTACGGGTGACAGATCAGGCCAAACTGGTCATGAAATCCGGCAGCGTGATTGAGGATGCTTCGTCGATCACACGAAGCAAAGGCGATGCAGGCTCCGTCGGCCCCGCAGGTGCAGTTTGGGTGCAGGGCGCAATTTTTGAGATGGAAGACGGCGCTGTGATTAGTAATATCAACGGCCGCGCAGTTTATGTAGATGGCGGTAAAGCGACCATCGGCGGCACGATCAGCGGCATCACCGGCAATCCCGCTATGTGGCAGAGCAAGGACGGCACGGCCATTCATCTGCGCGGTGAGAATGCCAGTGCGGTCCTGACCTCTACCGCTGTGATTGAAGAGATCTCCGGCGGCGGCAGCGCGGTCTTTGTGACCGGAAGTGGAAATAAGCTCACAACTGATCCGGGTTCGATCATTAAAGATGTGACCAACACGACGGGGATCTATTGTTCGTTCAATTCTGACGCACAACTGAGCGGTGAGATCACCGGTGTGAAAAATAGCATCGCACTTAGCCTAAACGACAGCGCTGCGGCTGTGCTGGAAAAGGAAGGAATCATCTGCAACAATGCCTGCACAACCGCAGCCGTCTATCTGCGCGCAGATGCACAGTTCAAGATTTACGGCAAGATCAATGACAACACCTCCACCGACAACTGCGCGGCACTCTTTATTGTCACCAACGGCGGTGCTTCCCACGCGACGTTGGAGCCGGGCGGCGAGATCTGCAGCAACACCAACGGCGGCAGCAAATACGGCGCGGCCGTCGAGCTGCAGCAAGGCAGCTGCTCCTTCACCATGAATGGCGGCACGATCAGCGGAAACAGCGGTCCATGCGGCGCGGTACAAGTGCACAAGGACAGTGCCAAGTTCACAATGAACGGCGGCGAGGTGACGGGCAATACCTCCACAACAGGCGGTGAAGCCGGAATTTATGTTGAGTACAAAACGCCGACCGTGGAGTTGAACGCGGGCAAGGCGCAAAGCGTCACGCTTGCAGCAAATGTATCTGCCTCGCCAAGCAAAGGCCACATTTACATTTCCGACCGTTTTGATTTGGAGAGCGGCCTTGTGGACATGGTACAGGATGCCAAAACCGTCACCCCCGCGGCGGATAGTCTGGACATTAAACTGGGCAACGCCAGCGCCGATAGCGTAACCGCCTTGACCGACAAGGCCGCCGCGAACGGTTGGAGCACTCCCCTCACCTCATTCTGGGCGCAGCGCGATGACACAGCTGCGCTGACGGTGGACGGGCTGACGCCCACACCCTCCCTTCCGGTCTACGGTCTGGTGCAGGAAACCGGTACGGACGGGAAACCGACGTCCGGCGCGGAGGTCAGGGTATACAGCACAGAGATCACTGCCGATGGCATCCGTCTGACACTTCCCAACGGCTATACGAACGGCTGCGCGGTTGCGCTGGCACAGCCCGCCGCCGACTTCGGCTCAGTGGTCATCACCACAACGAAGCCGGAATTAAAGGAAACCGCAGATCTGTCCGGCGGCGTTTATGAAGTCCCCTATACCGTGACCTACACCATGTCGGACAGCCTGCTCAATATGCTGAAAACAGCATTGGCCGATATCCCGGCCATGTCCTTTGTTGTGGAATTGGACAGCCGTCTCACAGCTAAAACCGATGACAGCGGAAACTGCCTTTACACCTTCGACGGTGAAGGCATCCTTGGTGGCACGGCCAGCGTCTCCGGCCATACGGTCACCATCACCTGCACCCCCTTGCCCGGTTGGAAAGCCGCGATTGCGGGAAAATCCTCCGTCAAGATGGCGCTGCAATGCACCGGCGTACTGGCGGCAGCGGACTTCTCCGGCGGCAGTTCTCTGAACACCACCGCTCATATCAGCGGCACAGTATCTGACAGCAGTACCACCACACCTGTCACGATCCCCTCCAATGTCTGCCGGACCAAGATGACCGCCCAGACCTTCACCGTGACCTACTGTGGAAACGGCGCTGACTCCGGCATGACCGCCGACGCAACGGCCTACACTCCCGGTGAAACAGCCACGGTAAAGGCAAACGGCTATACACGCGACGGCTGTACCTTCACCGGCTGGAACACCGAGCCGGACGGAAGAGGCGCTCCCTATAAGACCGGCGACCGGATCACAATGACCGGCAATGTGGTCCTCTATGCGCAATGGACAAGGAACAGCTCCGGTGATGGCGGCGATACCGGCTACACGCTCCGGCTCACCAAGCTCGATGCCGGGGACGGTACGCCGCTGAGCGGCGCGAAATTTGAGCTGTGGCGTGTCGGGACCCGATCCGATACAAGGCTCGGCGTCTATGAGACCAACCGGTACGGCTGGACACAGGCAGAGGTCTCCCAAAGCGGCGATTACTACTGGGTCGAGACCGTACCGCCTGAGGGTTATCGATTGGATGGGGGCAAGCACCCGACCAATACAGGCAAAAACAGCAGGATCACTGTCTACAATACCGAGGCCGCAGTGCCTGCGCTGTTCACCGATAATCACTATGCCTATATCGTCGGTGGGCCAGACGGTACAGTCCGTCCCAATGACAGCATGACGCGGGCAGGCGTAGCCACCATCTTCTTCCGCCTGCTGAAGGACTCCGTCCGTGATGCCAACTTGCTGACCGGCTGCACCTACACTGACGTACCGGACGGTCACTGGGCCAACGCCGCCATCTCCACCATGACGGGACTGGACATCGTCCGGGGCTATGATGCCGCAGCCTTCGGCCCCGGAGATCCCATCACCCGGGCCCAGTTTGCCGCCATCTGCGCTCGGTTCGACACCGGCAAGAGCAACGGCAGCCGCACCTTCTCCGACATCAAGGGTCATTGGGCCAAGGCGTATATCGAGCGGGCGGCAGAGTTAGGCTGGATCAGCGGCTTCCAGGACGGCACCTTCCGCCCTGACGCCTATATCACCCGCGCCCAGGCCGTGACCATGATCAACCGGATGCTGAACCGGGTCCCGGAGGACCCCAGCGATCTGCTGCCCGGCATGAACGTCTGGCCGGATTGCGGACCCGGCGATTGGTTCTATCTGGCAATTCAGGAGGCCACCAACTCCCACGACTTCAAGCGCAAGGCCGGCAGCTACGAGACCTGGACCAGACTGACCAAGGATCCCGACTGGACCCGGTATGAAAATTGATATTTTGTGAAACTTTTTTGAAAAACGACCGTCTATATTGATATAGACGGTCGTTTTCATTTTTTCAGATGGAGGTACTTCTTATGAAACGGATCTTCGCTCTTCTCCTTGCCGCGGTCAGCCTGATTTCCCTGACCGCCTGCGCGCAGCCCGAGGCCAAAACCGTCAGCAAATACCAGCTGGCCGCCCCGCAGTATCCCCAAATGGCGCAGTACCCGGACGAGGCCAAGTTCAGCAGACCCAACGGAGACTTTGACAGTGACGGTTTCAATCAGGTTTATGACGCATGGCAGGCAGACCGCAGAAAGCAGACGGATCAGCCGGAGGGCTATACGGACGTGCTGGACGGCTACCTCCGCGCCGTCATCCCACAGCTTCTCACCGGCGGCAGCGGAGAGAACAAGGTCTGCTCCCCCATCAATCTCTACATGGCCCTCGCCATGCTGGCGGAGGTGACGGACGGCGAAAGCCGGGAGCAGATTCTCGCCCTGCTGGGCAGCGGCGATGTGAACGCCCTCCGCGCCGAGGCCGCCGCTGTCTGGAACGCCAACTACTGCGATGACGGCGCGGTGACCAGTATTATGGCCAACTCCCTGTGGCTCAGCGACAAAATCAGCTTCAAGCAGGAAGCCATGGACGCGCTGGCAAGATATTATTACGCCTCGTCCTTCCGTGGTGAAATGGGCTCCGCCGCCTTTGACAAGACCCTTCAAGACTGGATCGGCCAGCAGACCGGCGGGCTTTTGAAGGAGCAAGCCTCCGGCCTGACAATGGACAAGGAAACGATCCTCGCCCTTGCGTCCACCATCTATTTCCGGGCCAAGTGGAGCGGCGAGTTCTCCGAAGCCAACACCGTGCCGGATACCTTCCACGCCGACAACGGCGATACGACCTGTGACTTCATGCGTCAGCGCGGGACGAACACCTATTACTGGAGCGACCGCTTCTCCGCGGTTTCCAAGCCGCTGGAGGGCAGCGGTGCCATGTGGTTCCTGCTGCCGGACGAGGGCGTTACGCCGGAGGAGCTGCTGGCTGACGAGCCGACGATGGACTTCCTACTCAGCGGCGGCGAGAGCGTGGAGAGCAAATACCTCATCGTTAACCTCGCTCTGCCGAAGTTCGACATAGCGTCGGATCTGGATCTGGCCGACAGTCTGAAATCTCTGGGCATCACGGACGTCTTTGATCCGGCGGTCTCGGACTTTTCCCCCATGACCGACGATACGGCGGCCTATCTCTCCCAGGCCCAACACGCCGCCCGCGTGACCGTTGACGAGGAAGGCGTCACCGCCGCGGCCTATACCGTTATGATGGTGTGCGGCACAGCCGCCCCGCCGGAGGAGGAAGTGGACTTTGTTTTGAACCGTCCCTTCGTGTTCGCCATCACCGGGACAGACGGCCTGCCGCTGTTTGTGGGCATCGTCCACCAGCCGCAGCCGTGATTAAGGCTCTGCTTCACAGACGGCAGATGCGAGGGCATCTTCCCCACGCTCCTCTCCCAAAGCGTCATTTCGCATTGTGACAAGGAACCGAAACCGTGCCTTGACTACCGGAAGCTTCCCCGTATAATGAACCCGTGAGGTGATGCGACGATGACGAATGAGAAACTGTTAGATGCGATCGGCAAAAAATCTGATGCAATCGACAAACAATTTCAGTCCATCGATAAGCATTTTCAATCCATTGACAAGCGATTAGATTCTATTGACAGCCGCCTTGACCACCTGGAAGAATTCGCGGAGGTCACGCGGAACGGCGTCAATGTGCTGATCGAGTGGACCGAGGACGTCAGCAATGCAATTCGATTCTCGCTCCAGAAATTAAGATAAATGGCATAAATCGAGTAGGAGATTCTCCGAATAGAGAGCCGACCTCTCACAACACTTATCCCGACTTTATGATTACCCGGAATTCAGGATAACACCACCGTGTGTACCGGTCGGTACACACGGTGGTTCAACCGCATAAGTGTAGGGACTCGTAGTAGTTGAGGATACTAAAGTATCCCGTTGCTGCGAGTCTTTCGTTTGTAATACCAATTGCTGAAGGATTCTGGGGAGTAGGCTTGATATGCCGCCATTGTTTAATTCATCGGTGCGAGGCTGTCAGATCGAGATGGATTTTGTCGCATTCGGACATGACATTCTGAAAAAGATATGCTATACTATCCCAAGTATTTTTGGAGGTAATACCTTGTTTCACTTTTGCGAATCAAGGACAGGCTGTGCGCGAACCGTTATCAATCATCTGATGAAATATAGAAAAGAGGAATCCGATATGGAAATGAAAGTCGACGCCAAGACCGAGCGTGTCCGGATCTGGGAAGAACTGCTGAAGGTGGCAAAGCCCGACTCCAAGTTCAGCTGGCAGTTTTCCGAGTTCATCTGCGACTACGAAGGCAGTGAAAAGGGCACGGCCCTGCTGACCGCCACCGACATGTACAAAAACGCCAAGGTCATTTTCATCACCCCGGACAACAACCTGGAGACCCTGCGGGAGCAGGCTTTCCGGGATAAGAAGACCGTGGTCATGACCAACTACGGCATCACCCGGGGCTTCTTCCTCATCCGTCCCGGCCAGATCCCCGAGGGGAAGGAAGAGGTCGCCTCCCTGCTGGACGGCGTATCCCGCTACTGGAAGCACCAGACCCTGGCCCAGCTGAAAGAGTCCGTGGGCCACATCGACATGATGGTCACCGGCGCTTCCGCCATCACTCCCAGCGGCATCCGCTTCGGCAAGGGCCACGGCTACTTCGACCTGGAGTGGGCCATGCTCTCCAGCAAGGGCATCGCGGACAACAGCACCGTCATCATCGGCGCGGGCCATGACTGCCAGGTGGCGGACGTGCCTGTGACCGTGGAGGAATACGACACCGCCATCGACTACATCGTGACCCCCACCCGCATCATCGAGACCCGCCACGAGTTCCCCCGGCCCAGCAAGGGCATCATCTGGAGCCGCCTGGCTCCCGGCATGCGGGAGCAGATCCCCCCTGTGCAGGAGCTGTGGTGCGAAGTCCACTGCAAATGAGCGGGGAAACGCAGGCGCCCCTGCTGGAACTGCGGGGGATCACCAAGATATTCAATGGCGTCAAGGCCAACGATTCCATTGACCTGACGCTGCACAAGGGCGAGGTCCTGGCGCTGCTGGGTGAAAACGGCGCAGGCAAGTCCACGCTGATGAACGTCATCTACGGCATCTACCGCCCGGACGCGGGAGAGATCCTGGTCAACGGCCAGGAGGTCCGCATCACTTCGCCCAAGGAGGCCCTGGCCCATGGTATCGGCATGGTTCACCAGCACTTCATGCTAGTAGACCGTCTGAACGCTGTGGAAAATGTGGGTCTTATCAGCAACGACAGTCCCTTTTCCATCCTGAACCGACAGAAGATCCGTGTCTCTTTGGAGGAGTTGAAAGCTCGGTACGGCATCGAGCTGGACCTGGACTGCCCGGTGGAGCAGCTGAGCATCAGCATGCAGCAGAAGATTGAGATCTTGAAGATGCTGTATACGGGAGCGGACATCCTGATTTTGGACGAACCCACCGCCGTGCTACTGCCCCAGGAGTGCGAGGCACTGTTCGCCATCATCCGCCACATGACTCAGCAGGGAAAGGGCGTCATCTTTATCAGCCACAAGCTGGACGAGGTGCTCCAGATCAGCGACCGCATCAGCGTCCTATCCCACGGTCGGGTGACCGGGGAGACGGAGACCGCCGGGGCCAACAAGGACCAGATTGTGCGGATGATGTCCGGCGACGATCTGCCGGACCTGACCTCCTATGTGAAAAAGCCGCCCATGGCGGAGGCCGTCATGACCTGCGCGGCGCTGGCGGCTCGGGATGAGCGGGGCGTCCAGACCCTCAACGGCGTGGACCTCAC
>ERZ791574.1674-NODE-1674-length-10752-cov-13.130504_pt1 | contig 10752 bp, 9 predicted proteins | sample MGYA00433098_ERZ791574 | MGnify/ENA primary metagenome ERZ791574 (study PRJEB30046, sample SAMN00791933) | human gut metagenome | study: EMG produced TPA metagenomics assembly of the A metagenome-wide association study of gut microbiota in type 2... | reverse complement strand
GGCGGCGCGCCGACAAAGGCGTGCTCGCCGACGACGCCGTTCTCGCCGATGATGGCGTAGGAGACGCGCGCGTCCTTTTTGACGACCGCGCCGGGCATCAGGATGGAGTACTGGACGCTTGCGCCCTCCTCCACCGTGCAGCGCTCAGAGAGGACGGAGTTCTCCGTCTCCCCCTCGACCGTGCAGCCGCGCGCGACGACGCTGTGCTCCACGTGCGCGTTGACGCCTAAGTACGCCGGCGGCGCGGAGACGGAGCGGCCATAGATCGGCCAGTCCTTTTCGAGAAGATCGAGCCCGCTGCCGGTCGCGAGCATATCCATGTTCGCATCCCAAAGAGAGTCTAGCGTGCCGACATCCTTCCAGTAGCCGGAGAAGCGGTACGCCGCCATCTTTTCCCCATTTTTGAGCATCTTGGGGATGATGTTTTTACCGAAGTCGTTGCTGCTCGCCTCGTCGCTCTCGTCCTCGATGAGGTACTCACGCAGCTTTTTCCACGTGAAGACGTAAATGCCCATCGACGCGAGGTTGCTCTTGGGATGCGCGGGCTTTTCCTCGAATTCCGTGATCGTGTCGTTTTCGTCCACGTTCATGATGCCAAAGCGCGGCGCATCCTCCCAGGGCACCTCCATAACGGAGATGGTGCAATCCGCGCCCGCTTTTTTGTGGTGGGCGAGCATCTTGGCGTAATTCATCTTGTAGATGTGGTCGCCCGAGAGGATGAGCACATACTCGGGGTCGTACATGTCGACAAAGCCGATGTTCTGGAAGATGGCGTTGGCCGTGCCCTTATACCACGACGCACCGCCCGCGCTCTGATACGGCGGCAGGATGTGCACGCCGCCGTCCGCGCGGTCGAGATCCCACGGCTGGCCCGAGCCGATGTAGCGGTTGAGCTCCAGCGGGCGGTACTGCGTCAGAACGCCGACGGTGTCGATGCCAGCGTTGGCGCAGTTTGAGAGCGGAAAGTCAATGATGCGGAACTTGCCGCCAAACGGCACGGCGGGCTTCGCCATATTCTCCGTGAGCACGTAGAGACGGCTGCCCTGGCCGCCGGCAAGCAGCATGGCGATACATTCTTTCTTCACGCTTGTTCTCTCCTCCTTGTTTCGTTGCCGTCCGGTCACACCTCGGGCGGCTCGTTGGTTTTCTCCTCTTCCTGCCATTCGCCCTCGCCCGCGAAGAACACCGCGCCGAGCGGCGGGATGGTCACGCACAGCGAGCAGGGCTTGCCGTGCGAGGGGATGGACTCGGTCAAAAGCTCTCCTTCGTTGCGCCAGTCGCCCGTGCCGCCGTATGCGGGAAGGTCGGTGGTAAACACCTCGCGGTACGTCTTTTTCGGCGGGACGCCGAAGCGGTAGTCCGCGCGTCCGACGGGCGAGAAGTTGACCGCCGCGATGAGCTCGCGCCCTTTCCGGTCGCGCCGGACGAAGACGACGACGTTGTTGTGGTTGTCGTCGGCGACGAGCCACTCAAAGCCCTCCCACGAAAAGTCAATGTCCCAAAGCGGGCTCTGCGACAGGTAAAAGCGGTTGATGTCCTTGAAAAAACGCTGGGTCTGCTGATTTTCTTTATTTTCGAGCAAATACCAGTCGAGCTGAGAGGCAAAATCCCACTCGTGCCACTGGCCCAGCTCCGCGCCCATGAACGTGAGCTTCTTGCCCGGATGGGCGAGCAGGTACGCCGTAAACGCGCGCACCCCCGCCAGCTGCTGCCAGTCGTCGCCCGGCATCTTGCCGCGAAGCGAGCCCTTCATGTGCACGACCTCGTCATGCGAGATCGGCAGGACGAAATTCTCCGAAAAGGCGTACATCAGCGAGAACGTGATGTCCTTGTGGTGGAACTGGCGGAACCAGGGGTCAAGCTTCAAATAGTGGCACATGTCATTCATCCAGCCCATGTTCCACTTGAGGTTGAAGCCGAGGCCGCCATCCTTGGCGGGCCGTGTGACGAGCGGCCACGCGGTCGACTCCTCGGCGACCATCAGCGCGTTCGGGTCGACGGAAAACGCAGTCTCGTTGAGCGCGCGCAGGAAGTCGATGGCCTCTAAATTCTCGTGCCCGCCGTTGATGTTTGGCGTCCAACGGCCATTTTCGCGGCCATAGTCGAGGTACAGCATCGACGCGACCGCGTCCACGCGCAGGCCGTCCACATGGAACTCGCGCAGCCAGAACGCAGCAGAGGAAAGGAGAAAGCTCTTCACCTCGCCGCGGCCATAGTCGAACACACGCGTTCCCCAGCCCTCGTGCTCGCGCTTATTGGGGTCGGCGTATTCGTAGCAGGGCGTGCCGTCAAAGTCGATGAGGCCATGCGCGTCCTTGCAGAAGTGCGACGGCACCCAGTCTAAAATGACGGAAATGCCCTTTTGGTGCAGATGGTCGACAAAGTACATAAAGTCCCTGGGCGTGCCGTAGCGCGACGTTGCGGCAAAATAGCCGGTGCACTGATAGCCCCAGGAATCGTCAAGCGGATACTCGGTGACGGGCATGAGCTCGACGCAGTTGTAGCCAAGGTCCAGAACGTGATCCGCCAGCTCGCGCGCGAGCGTGCGGTAGTCGTAAAAATCGCCGTTTTCGTGCCGCCGCCATGAGCCGAGATGGACCTCGTAAATGTTGAGCGGCGAGCGGTCGAGGGGTGCCTTTGCGCGGCTCGCGCGCCATTCGTCATCCCCCCAGCGGTAGCCGCCGAGGTCATAGAGCTTGCTGGCCGTACCGGGGCGGGTCTCGGCGTGGAAGGCGTAGGGGTCGGCCTTGAGGACCGTTTCGCCCGATTGTGCCGTCACGGCGAACTTGTAGGTATCGTAGCGCTTGAGGGACGGCACAAAACACTCCCAGAAGCCGTCCGCGTTCTTTTTCATCGGGTGGGCGTAGCCGTTCCAGCCGCAGAAATCGCCCACAACGGACACATACGCGGCGTTCGGCGCCCAGGTGCGGAAGACGTAGCCGTCTTTCCCCGACCGCCGCGTGCGGTGCGCGCCGAGATAGCGGTATGCCTCGCTGTTCGTGCCGCCGTAAAAGGCTGCGGCGTCAAATCGTCTGCCAGTTTGTTTCATGCCTCTTGTCCTTTCTCCTCATAGAGCGTATGAGAGCGGCGCAGCACCTTATTCCTCATCCGGTGCGCGCTGCACTGCCGCGCCGCCGAGGCCGAAATCGTCCTCCACGCTCGCCGTGTCGCGGCGGAGCATATTTTCCATCACGCGGATATCGCTGTCGATGTCCATCGCCTCGTTGCGGTACAAATCGTCGAGCTGCTTGTCAAAGCCCTTGATGAGGGCATCCATCGTCTCTTCGATGCGCTCCTGCGCGCGGGAGAGATTCTCGCCCTCGATGCCCGCCTCTTCAAACTTGGCGTAGCTGTCAAGCAGCTTGAGCGTCGTGGGCAGGTAGTAATTGAGGAACGTCGCGGCCTGCTGCTGCTTTTCGGGATGCTCCTCGACCTCGCGGAAAATTTTGCCCGCAACGGTCTCGAGATGGTCGATCTTCTCGCTCAGCACGGGGTCGGCGATGCGGTCGTTCGCCGAGCGGATGGCGCGCAGTGCGCCCGCATAGCCCTCGTTGGCCTCCTTGGGCGTGACGTTTTCCTTTTTCGCGGTCGCATTCGCGTAGTCGGCAAAGGCGTCGGCGCTGCGGAAGAAGATGCCGCGGCCGCTGTCTAAGTACGCGCCCGTGCCGAGCAGGCCCTTTTCGACCATGTAGTCAAGGTCACTCTCGATCTTTTTGCGGCTCTTGCCCGTTACGGTGCAGAGCTCCTCCACGCTGATGTAGCCGCGCTCGCCCATCACGGCGAGATAGCGCGCGATGCGTGCACTGCGGCGCTTCATGCGCTGACCGGCAGCAAACATCGCGATACCGCCGGCGAGGAAGCCGCACTTGGACAGCATGTACTCGGCCATGTAGGAATACCAGCCGTAGCCGATGATCTCGCCGATGTTCGAGACCAGCCCGCTGCCGGCAGCCAAGGCGATAATGCCGCCGATGATCATCAGCGTGCGCGCGGTCTTGTTGGAAGTCTTCGGCGCGCGGTTCATCTGCTTCGCCGTCTTCACCACGGACTTTTCCACCTTGCTGCGCGAGGAAACGTTTGCATTCGGGCTTGTGGACGTGCGCATGCCACTGCGCGGCGAACTCACCTTTTTCGGCTTGTCCGAGAGCTTGGAGATGAGCGCGATGAGGCCGATGGGCCACAGGCCGAAGGCAAACAGCGCCGCGATCAAAATCCAGCCGCCGACGTCGACATCGTTCTTTTTCTTCGTTTTTTCGCCGCTCTCGTCAAAGCGGAACGAACCGGTCTCGGGATCGTATTCAAAATCCTTGCTCATTTACCTGTTCTCCTTTTTCTTGCCCGCTCTCGCGGCGCGCTCGCGCTCAAAGTCGACGATCTTCGTCTTTTTACCTGTCTTTTCGTCCAGCACATAGAGCGTATTGAGCTGGGATTTTAGGTTTGCCTTCACCGAGTCGATGTAGTCGCGGCGCAGCTGCGCCTGCTCCTCCTTCTCCTCGTCGGTCAAGCCTTCAGCTTTGGCCTTGTGCGCCAGCGCGTTGATGCGCGCGATCTTTTCATCCATCGTCATTGTTTGATTCTCCTTACAGGTATCGGTGCAGAAGCAGCGCCGTTCTTCCTTTTTTACTCAGGCCGCCGACCTCGGCGACCTCGAACTTGCCGAGGCCGCGGGCGGAGATCACATCCCCCTGCGCGACGGGGGCGTCGCTCTTGAGCGTTTCGCGGTAGTTGAGCTGCACGCGGCCCGAGGAAATGAGCTCCTGCGCCTTGCCGCGGCTCATCGAAAAGCCGCTCCCCGCCGCCACGGCGTCGAGCCGCAGTGTCGAGACCGTGTCGCGAATCTCCTTGACCTTGAGCTCGGGGACGCTCAAGTCTGAAAGCTCGATCTCGCTGACCGAGAGCTTCACGCGCCCCGCGCTCGTCACGTTTTGCAGCAGATACGGCGCGATATCGCGCGAGACGATCAAATCGCACGAGCCCTCCGACACCAGAATGTCGCCGAGCTTTTCGCGCGTGACGCCCTGCGCCATCAGCGAGCCGAGAAAGTCGCGGTGCGTCAGCGTATCTTCCTTGCGATACGTGCAGCGGAGCGCCGTCATGTACTCGCTCTCGTCGGCCTCCTCCTGCCAGTCGGGCAGAAAGAGGAGCATTCTCCGCTCCGCGCGCTCAAATCCACCGCAGAAGGCGCAGCCGTCATGAATGGCGGCGGCGTGCAGTAGGTCCTGCGCGCTGCGCTGCTCAGCGGGGCTCAAAAAGTCCGTCGCCGACGGGATATTGCGGTTTCTGCTCTGCTCACACTTGTCCAGAATGTGCGCCAGCAGCACGCGCTCATCGCCATTGCGCGCGGCGCGATCCAAAAGCTGCCGTCTGTCCATCATGCTTTCCCATTCTGCGTGCGCCAGAGGGACGCATACTCGCCGTTTTGCGCGAGCAGCGCCTCGTGGCTGCCCTGCTCGGCGATGCGGCCATTCTCGACGACGAGGATGCGGTCCGCCGAGCGGATGGTCGAGAGGCGGTGCGCGATCACAAGCGTCGTGCGCCCACGCGCGAGCTCGTCAAAGGCGTGCTGAATTTTGACCTCCGTCACGCTGTCGAGCGCGCTCGTTGCCTCGTCCAGAATGAGGATGGGCGGGTTTTTGAGGAAGATGCGCGCGATGGACACGCGCTGCTTCTGACCGCCGGAGAGCATCGTGCCGCGCTCGCCGACATAGGTGTCGAAGCCGTGCGGCATGGCCATGATATCATCGTAAATCTCCGCGCGCTTCGCCGCTTCGACGATCTCCTCGTCCGTCGCGTCGGGGCGGCCATAGCGGATATTCTCGCGCACCGTGTCGGCAAAGAGGAACACATCCTGCTGCACGATGCCGATGGCGCGGTGAAGAGACGACTGCGTAAGAGAGCGCACATCTTCCCCGTCGATGCGGATCGCGCCCCCGCTCACCTCGTAAAAGCGCGGGATGAGCTGGCAGAGCGTCGACTTGCCTCCGCCGGAGGGGCCGACGATAGCGAGCATCTCGCCAGGCCTTATATGCACGCTCACGTCGTGGAGCACGCCTTCATTCTCCTCGCCCTCGTAAGAAAAGCTCACATGGTCGACGTCGATCTCGCCGCGGCAGTGTTCGAGCTCCTTCGCGTCCGGTGCGTCCTTGAGCGCGGGCTCGACGCGCATGAGCGCCGTGAAGCGCTCAAGACCTGCAAAGCCACGAGCAAAAATCTCAGAGAAATTCGCGAGCTTTCGCACGGGGTTGATGAACGTTGCGATGTAAAGGGAAAACGTGATGAGGTCAATGTAGTTCATCTCGCCGCGCATGATGAGATAGCCGCCCACCGTGATGACGGCGGCGGAGAGCAGCGTCATAAAAAACTCCATCGTCGCGTTGAACACACCCATCTCGTGGTGGAATTTGCGCTTGGAGACCTTGAATTCCTCGTTCGCCGCGTTGAATTTGTCGATCTCCTCTTCCTCGTTGGCAAAGGCGCGCGCCGTGCGGATGCCGGAGAGCGACGACTCGATGCCGACATTGATGGCGGCAGTCTTCTGCTTCTCGCCGCGCGAGGCTGCCGTCATCTTGCTGCGGCGCGACATGATGACCGCGATGAACACCGGCAGGATGCACGCCACGACCAGCGCGAGCCGCCACTCGATGGAAAACAGGATGGCGAGCGCGCCGACGATCGTCAGCGTCGAAATGAGCAGGTCCTCGGGGCCGTGGTGGGCGAGCTCCGTGATCTCGAAGAGATCGCTCGTCAGCCTGCTCATGAGCTGGCCCGTGCGGTTGTGGTCAAAGAAGCTGACGTCCAGCTCCTGCACGTGCGTGAAAAGGTCGCGGCGGATGTCCGCCTCCACCAGAATGCCGAATGTGTGTCCCCAGTAGGAAATGACATAGTATAAAAGCGCGCGCACAATGAACGCCGCCATCATCACGCCCATCACGATAAAAAACGTGCGGTACTGCTGATTCGGCAAAAGGTCGTACATCGACTTGCGCGTCACGAGCGGGAAGGCGAGATCGATGAGCGCAACGACCGTCGCGCAGACAAGGTCCAGGATAAACAGGCCGCGGTGCGGCTTGAAGTAGGTGAAGAGAATGGAAAGCGGCTTTTTCTGCTGAAATTCACGGGTCGTCATATGGTCGATAGCTCCTGCAAATACTTTTTCAAGGTAATTGTAGCACAGGCGGGCAGTGCTTGCAAGGAAAGCCGCCCCTTTTTGCGTAAAAAAAGAACGGCCCCCGGCCGTTCTTTTTCTCTTTACTTGATGCGCACCGTGATGGTCAGCACCGCGCCGCCAACGGTGGCCGTCACGGTCGTGGTACCCACCTTGGCAGGCGTGATCAAGCCGTCCGCCGAGATGGACAGGACGCTCGCGTCCGCCACCGCCCAGGTCGCGGCCGCGTCCGTGCCGGAAACGCTCAGGCGGATGGTCTCGCTCGGCTTGATCGTGCAGTCAAAGTTGCCGTTTCCGTCCTTGGGCAGCGTCGTGCCGACGTTCGTCTTGATGCTCAGGGCCGAGGCATCCACCGTCGGGGTGGATGGGGTTGTCGTGGTGCCGGGATTGGTGGCAGTTGTGTCGCTGCCGTTTGCGGGATCATTTGCGTTCGGCTCATCACCGGTGTTCGGGTCAGTGGTGCCGCCGTTGTTCGCGTTCGGATCGTCCGTGTTCGTATTGCTGTCGTCGGGCGTATTGACATCGTCCTGCACGCCGGGGGTATCGTCGTCGTCGGCGGGCGTGATCTTTGCGACGATCTTGTCACCAAAGAGCGACCAGCTCAGAAGCAGCAGCACGACGACGAGCACCGCCGCCATCGCACCGCGGACGGACTGCGTCTGCTTTTTATCCGAAACGCGCCGGCCGCCGCTCTGTTTGCTGGAGTTGTACTTGATCTTACGGGGATGGTCTCCCTCCTCGCAGAACGGGCATCTGCGATAGCTGGGGGAATATTCTTCGCCGCAGCGCGGGCACTTGAGAAGATTCATGCCGACGCTCCTTTCTTTTGTCAAAATAGAGTCTCTGCGCGCGAGCACACACGGTGCCGCGTTCCTTTACATAATACTTGCTTTTTTGTCCCGCGTCAACCGAAACACGCAAATTTTTGCCGCATTCCGCCGCGCGGCCTTGCTTTTTCGCCAAAGTCTTCCTATAATCGACTTAACAACAAACGATTCATGGAGGGTCTGGCGATGAACACCATTTTCATTGGCATTGCAGGTGGCACCGGTTCGGGCAAAACGACGCTCACCGAGCATCTGAAGCAGCACTTCGGCGACGATATCAGCGTCGAGCAGCTTAAGGAGCTCAAGGCGGGCAAGGCCATCCGCTGCCCCGTCTACTCCTACGCAGACCACCAGCGCACAAGCGAGACCGAGCTCATCCGGCCGAGCAAGGTCGTCATCGTCGAGGGCATCCTCATTTTCCAGGACCCGCGGCTGCGCGAAATGCTTGACATCAAAATTTTTGTCGAGACCGACGCCGACGTGCGCATTCTGCGCCGCGCGCTGCGCGACGTGCGCGACCGCGGCCGCACGCTCGAGAGCGTCATCACGCAGTATTTGACGACCGTCAAGCCCATGCACGAGCAGTTCGTCGAGCCGAGCCGCAAGTATGCCGATATCATCGTGCTTGAAGGCGGCCACAACTTAGTCGCCCTCGACATGATCATGCAGCGCATCGCCAGCCACATCGCCTCCGCCGACTAACGCAGCGGTTAAAAAAGCCTCGCAGAGTTTTACCCGCAAGGGGTACGCGGCATCCGTAAGGCGGCAGAGCCGCCAACGGCTGCCCAGGCATCCGCAGACGCGAAATAAATTGGAATCCGTTTTTCCGGCGGCGTGTACGCCGGAAAAACACTTCTCTCTCCGCGCGTGTCGCAGCCGCCTTTCGGGCGGCAAGGCACAAAGCGGAACGCATCTTTCTCAAAAAAGAGGGACGCAGCTTTCAGCTGCGTCCCTCTTTTTTGAATATCTTTTACACTCCCGCGAAGTGGAACACGACGCCGATCACCGCAGAGACTCCGATAAAGACGATCGGGTGCAGGTCCTTGGTCTTTTTGATGTAGCGCGTGAAGACGAGCAGCACCAGCGCAAGGATGATGCCGCGCCAGCTGATCGCGCCGTCCCACGAGAATTTCATCAGGATGGAATCCTCCTGCGACGCGCTCGTGATCCCGGCGATCACCTGAAGCATCACGCCCGCGCAGGCCGCGCCGATCAGGCCGGTGGAGGCGGGACGAAGGCCGTAGAATGCGTTGGCGACATACTGGCTGTCGCGGAATTTGGCGAGCATCGCCGCAACGATCAAAATGACGATGATCGACGGCGTCACCTCGCCGATGGTGGCGACGATCGCGCCCGGCACGCCGCCGACCGTATAGCCGACATAGGTCGCCATGTTGATGCCGACAGGACCCGGCGTCGATTCCGACACAGCCAGCATGTTCATCAGGTCCGTCTGCGAAAACCAGCCCGTGGTCGCCCCGATATCCTTGAGGAACGGCAGCGTCGCCATGCCGCCGCCGATGGCAAACAGGCCCGTTTTGAAAAATTCCCAGTATAAGCGAAGATACAAGGTCATTTTGCCGCCCTCCCCTCAAGATTTTTCAGCACGATGCCGGACATCGCCGAGAGCAGCACGAACCACACCGGCGAAACGCTCAGCAGCATATTCCCCAGCAGCACGATAACAAAGATGACCGCCGTGCGCTTATCCACGACCGACTTTTTCAGCAGCTTGAGCACAGCGTTCAGGATGAGCACGCATACACACACCTGAATGCCTGCAAAGGCGTTCTGCACCCAGGCAAGGTGGGCAAAGTTCGTAATGAGTCCCGCCAGGATCGTGATAATGACGAGCGAGGGGAATACCACGCCGAGCGTCGCGGTGATGCCGCCCATCGCGCCTTTTCTCTTCTGTCCGACAAATGTCGCCGTGTTGACGGCGATGATGCCCGGTGTGCACTGACCGATGGCAAAATAGTCCACCAGCTCTTCTTCCGTTGCCCAGTGCTTATTCTGCACCACCTCGCGCTCGAGGATCGGCAGCATCGCCATGCCTCCGCCAAAGGTCATCACGCCGATCTTGGCAAAGGTGAGAAACAGTTCCAAAAGTTCCTTCAAAACACTTTCTCCTTACTCCACATATCCGTAAAGGCCGCGCACGGACACCTCACCCGTGCGGACGGTCTCGACCGTCCCGTTTTCGCGGCGCACGATGAGGCCGAACTCCTCGTCCACGTCAAGCGCCGTGACTTTTTCCTTCGTATCCTGCCACAAAAGCTGCACCTCGCGCCCGATGGTCACGCAGCGGCGGCGGTATTCGTCGAGATACCCGCTCGTCTCTCCGGATCTGAGCGCCGTATAAAGCGCATCGAGCTCCTCAATCATCGCCGCGGACAGCTCCGCGCGCGAAATGAGCCTGCCCGTCTCGCGCAGGATGGACGTTGCGATCTTCGAGACCTCGCCGACGAAGTCCTCCTCGCGCTGGCTGACGTTGAAGCCGATGCCCGCCACGACGTACTGGAGCTCGCCGGTCTCACCCTCGACGCTCAGCTCGGTCAAAATGCCGCAGAGCTTTCTGCCGTTCAGGATGAGATCGTTTGTCCACTTGATCTGCGAGTGCGTCCCCGCCACGCGGTCGACCGCGCGGCTCATCGCAACGGCGATGAGACCCGTGAGCGGCATCAGCTGCGACGGCGCAAGCTTCGGACGCAGCAAGATCGACAGGTAAACGCCCTTGCCCGCCGCGCTCTGAAAGCTGCG
>ERZ791574.1672-NODE-1672-length-10756-cov-3.713391_pt1 | contig 10756 bp, 7 predicted proteins | sample MGYA00433098_ERZ791574 | MGnify/ENA primary metagenome ERZ791574 (study PRJEB30046, sample SAMN00791933) | human gut metagenome | study: EMG produced TPA metagenomics assembly of the A metagenome-wide association study of gut microbiota in type 2... | reverse complement strand
AAAATGGAAACATCCAGTCCCAGAACAGGGTCGTCTGTAATAATTTCCTCCTTCGCCGTCATCTTGAACCATTTCCCGTCCAGATACAGCCCAAAGGTGTGCAGTGCTTCGGGGTGGTAAGGGCCTTCGCCTGTGTAAGGCGCAATGTCGAATTTCTTGCCGATTTCCTGCATGAATTCCTCTGTATTGTAGCCGTTTAAATCCTTTACCACGCGGTTGTAATCCATGATATATAAATCCTCTGCCGCAAACAGTACGGACAGATAATAGTTGAATTCCTCCTCACCGGTGTAATCCGGCTTTGCCTCTCTGCGCTTCAGCGCCACCTTCACGGCGGATGCGTTTCTGTGGTGTCCGTCCGCAATGTAGAGATTCTTCACCTGCTTAAAGGATTCCACTAGCATGCCGATTTCCGTATCGCTGTCAATCACCCAAACCGTATGCCCGATGCCGTCCTCGGCAACGAAATCGTAAACAGGCTTTATTGCCGCTGTCCAGCCGTCGATAATCGCCTTTGCGTCCTTGTTTTCCTTGTAGGCAAGGAAAATCGGGCCTGTGTTTGCGTTCAGCGTATCCACATGGCGGATACGGTCAGCCTCCTTGTCTGCGCGTGTCAGCTCATGCTTTTTAATCGTCCCGTTAATATATTCGTCCACGGACGTACAGCAAACCAGACCCGTCTGGCTTCTGCCGTTCATCGTCATGCGGTAAAGATACAGGTTGGGCAGCAAATCCTGTCCCAGAATCCCGTTGTGAATCATGTTTTCAAGGTTTTCCTTTGCCTTTGCGTAAACCGCAGGGCTGTAAACGTCAATATCCTTCGGCAGGTCCACCTCTGCCTTGTCAACATGCAGGAAGGACCAGGGCTTTCCCTGCACCATTTCTCTTGCTTCTTCGCTGTTCATTACGTCATAGGGCAGGGCAGCTACGTCCTTTGCGTAAGCCTCTGCCGGGCGGATCGCCATAAAGGGTCTGATGGTTGCCATAATTTTCCTCCTTTGGAATTGCTGCTTTCGGTTTCTTAATCCAGAATACGAACCTTCAATACCGTATTGATGGCATACAGGTCTTTGATCATATCATCGATGTTTTCGGGTAGGCTGTCGCATACCACAATGTTATATGCAAGGTCGCCCTTGGAGTTGTTTACCAGCTTGTCGATATTCACGCTGTATTTTGTGAAAACAGCACCCAGCTGCCCAATCATGTTTACGATATTCTGGTGGCATACGGTGATGCGGGGCTTGCCGTTATAAGGCACCACGCAGTTGGGGAAGTTTACGGAATTTTTGATATTGCCGTAGGTCAGGTATTCTCTGATTTCCTGCGCCGCCATAATTGCACAGTTTTCCTCGGATTCCGGTGTGGATGCGCCCAGATGAGGCGTTACGATGATGTTCGCAGGGTCGCCCAGCAGGTCTTCGGAAGGGAAGTCCGTCATGTAGCGCGCGATGATGCCGTCCGCGATGGCTTTTTTCAGTGCCGCATTGTCCACCAGACCGCCGCGTGCAAAGTTCAGCAGGCGTGCGCCGGGCTTTGTTGCCGCAAACAGCTTTTCATCAAAGGTGTTTCTTGTCTTATCGTTCAGGGGAATGTGCAGCGTAATGTAATCTGCTTTCGCCACCAGCTCCTCCATGGATTCCTCATGCACCACGTTGGGGGATAAGTGCCATGCACTTTCAAGGGAAAGGAAGGGGTCGTAGCCGATAACCTCCATCCCCAGATCCAGTGCCGCATTGGCAACCTGTACGCCAATCGCACCCAGACCGATGACACCCAAGGTCTTGCCCGCAATTTCAGGACCGGTGAATTCCTTCTTGCCTGCCTCTACTGCCTTTTCCACGTTTTCGCAGTTGTCCTTCAGCCCCTGTACCCAAGCTGCCCCTGCAATGATGCGTCTGGAGGATGCAAACAGTCCTGCCAGAACCAGTTCCTTTACGGCGTTTGCATTTGCCCCCGGCGTATTGAATACGGGAACGCCCTTCTGTGTACATTTTTCAATGGGGATGTTGTTTGTGCCTGCGCCTGCACGGGCAACGGCAAGCAGGTTTTCGTTCAGCTCCATCTTGTGCATATCAAAGCTGCGCAGGATGATGCCCTCAGGATTTTCTGCTTTTTCATCAATCACGAAATTTTGTTCGGGCAGCTTTGCCAGCCCTGTTTTTGCAATGTTGTTCAAAGTGCGAATGGTATACATAATGTCTCTCCTTTTTAGATATAAGAAAAGGGTCGTGTGCCACGACCCTTTTGGATTTTACTTATTTTCCATCTCGAATTTCTTCATGAATTCCACTAATTTTTCCACGCCTTCGATGGGCATTGCGTTATACATACTTGCGCGCATGCCGCCAACGGTGCGGTGACCTTTCAGGTTTTCAAAGCCCTGTGCCTTTGCCTCCTTGATGAATTTTTCATCCAGCTCCTTCGTAGGCAGTACGAAGGGCGCGTTCATCAGGGAACGGTCTTTCTTTACAACAGTGCCGCGGAACAGCTCGGATTGGTCTAAGAAATCATAGAGGATAGCCGCTTTCCGTTCGTTGATTTTCTGCAAGGCAGCAACGCCGCCCTGCCGTTTCACCCAGTCGAATACCAGACCCATGAAGTAAATGCCGTAGGTCGGGGGTGTGTTGTAAAGAGAATTATTTTCTGCGTGAATATCATAACGCAGCATGGTCGGTGTGAAATCCATGGCGTTGCCCAGCAAATCCTCTCTCACGATAACAACCGTTACGCCTGCGGGGCCGAGGTTTTTCTGTGCCCCTGCATACAGAAGACCGAATTTCGTAATATCAATCTCCTGCGAGAGAATGGAAGAGGACATATCGCCCACCAGCGGCACATTGCCTGTATCGGGAAGCTCCGTCCAGCGTGTACCGTAAATGGTGTTGTTCAGTGTGATATAAAAATAATCCGCTTCGGGGTCGAATTTGGAAGGATCCAGTGTGGGGATGTGGTCGAAGGTTGAGTCTGCTGAGGAAGCAACGATGTTCACTTTACCGTAACGCTCTGCCTCTGCCGCCGCCTTCTTCGCCCACTGACCTGTGATCACATAATCCGCCTTGTTGTTTTTGTTCATCAGGTTCATGGGAATCATCGCAAACTGCGTTGAGCCGCCGCCCTGCAAGAACAGGATTTTATAATTATCGGGAATGTGCATCAATTCCTTGAGATCAGCCTTTGCCTTCTCCAGAATATTTTCAAAGGTTTTTGAACGGTGGCTCATCTCCATCACTGACATGCCTGCTGAAGGGTAACAGACCAGTTCGCGCTGTGCCTGTTCCAGAACCTCCAAGGGCAGCATGGAAGGACCTGCTGAGAAGTTGTATACTCTTTTTTCCATAGATAAGCCTCCTAACTTTTAACAATATGGACACATGTCCGCATCAAACGGGCATTGTCGATAGGGAAATTATAGCACTTTCATTTTTCTCGTCAACTGAAAATGGGATTTTTTTTGTCCCACCCTGAAATTTTGGAGAATGAAGCAAAATTTTTTGAAAGAGAAAAGAAAAGTCTGTTAAATTTGACGTAATATTGTCTTTCGTCCGAAAACAGAAATGCACTTTGTCTATTGTATACAATCGCAAACGCGAGAAAAAATAATCAAAAATATTCTATTTAACGAAAATTGTTGATTATCTCGTGCTTTCATGTTATCCTAAAGAGGAAATTTATACGAAACTGAATACAAAAAATATAGAGAAAGAAGGGAGGGAAAATCATCTTGGAAAAACAGGACCGCAGAGTCATCCGCAGTAAAATGCGGATGCGAGAAGCACTCATTTCTCTGATGCAGGAAAAGCTCTTTCCCGAAATCACCGCAAGGGATATTACCGATAGGGCGGATCTCAATCGGGCAACGTTTTATCTTCATTATAATAATGTGTTCGATTTGCTGGAGGAATTGGAAGAAGAAACCGTAAGCGAATTTGCCCGCATGCTGGAGGAAACCCCCATCCTTGAAAACAGCACATGGGAGTCTGTCCTGATTGGAAAAATCTGCGATTATATCGCCGAAAATCAGGATCTCTGCCGCTGTCTGTTCCTCAATCCGCACAGCGATTGCTTTACGGAAAAGCTGACGGAGATTATGAAGCGGAAGGGGCAGGAAATTCGAAAGGAGCGCGGCTTGGAAAGGGACTCCAGACAGACGGATTATATCCGCCATTTTATTTCCTGTGGTGCCATGGGGATGGTAAAGCAGTGGCTTGCGGAGGGGATGCCGCTCTCCAAGGCAGAAATGATGGATTTAACGGAAAAAATCATGCACCCCATTTTTCAATTATTGTTTGTGGCTTAAATTTACGGCTGCAAAAGAAGGCTCTGTCATTATAAAAAATTATCTGAAAAGGAAAGGGAGTAAAAAGATGCAAAACGGAAAGAAGAAGGTGTTGGCGCTGCTTCTGGCAGGCTGCTGTGTATTAAGCGCCTGCGGCACAAAAACAGACGATACAAAAACAGCGGAGAAGGGAAATTTTGTCACCGGCACAGTGGAATGTAAGGAGGTTTATGTCCGTGCGAAAATCCCCGGCTATCTGACGGATATTCCCGTCGAGGAAGGGCAGGAGGTCAAGGAGGGTGATTTGCTGTTCTCCACAGACAGACGCGATGTAGAAGTAAAGCAGACACAGGCATCCGCAACCGCAAAGGCAGCCGCAGGGCAGGTCGAGGCGGCGAAAAATGCCGCAGAGGCGGCAGCGGCAGTGGTGGAAAAGGCAAACGCAAATGTGAAGCTGCTGGAAACCGAATATGCAAAATATCAGGAGCTCTACGCCATGGATGCCGTTTCTCAGGATAATATGGATAAGCTGACCACCCAGCTGGAGGCGGCAAGATTGGATGCCGCGGCGGCAGCGGCACAGCAGCAGGCGGCACAGGGGCAGTATGAAGCGGCAAATGGACAGCTTGCGGCAGCAAAGGGTGTTCTGGATGAAGTCAATCTCAATCTGGGGCAGACCTCTCAGTATGCCCCCTGCAACGGCACCATCACCATGGTTTCCTCCTCTCTCGGGGAGCTCATCGGCACAGGCACCACCATCGTTACCCTCACAGATTACAGCGACCGCTGGGTCATGGCAAATGTGGATGAATACGCAGTCGGCAAGCTGAAGGTCGGTCAGCAGATTCCTCTGACCAGTAAGGCGCACCCCGATACCGTCTTTCATGGCAAAATCGTCAATATCTCTAAAAGCCCTGATTTTGCAACCAAAAAATCCACAAATGAGCTGAATGATCAGGATGTTGTTACATACGAGGTGAAAATCGCCCTTTCCGAGAAGGATGATATCATGCTTTACCCCGGAATGCTGGTGCAGGTAGACCTGGATAAAGCAGGTGAGAAAAAATGATTCTGACATTTTTCAAGGGGCTTCTTCGGGAGCTTTGGCTTCTGGTGAAAGATCCGCGGGGCATCTTTATGTTTCTCGTTGCCCCGCTTCTGATGAATATTGTGGTCTGCGGTGCCTTCCAAAACGGCATTGTCAACCATATTCCTCTGGCGGCGGTGGAAATGTCCTCCTCCGCAAAAACAAGAGAACTGATTCGCGCCTTCGATGAATCCGATCGTTTTGATGTCACCCTTGTCCTGCAGGATTTGGATGAGGCAAAGCAGAAAATGGAGGAGGGCGAGGTGTATGGCATTATCGTCATCCCTGCCGATTATACCCGTTCCCTTCAGCTGGGACAGCAGGCAGAGGTGCTTGTCGGCATCAATAGTGCGAATAACCTTGTCGGCAACAGTGCGGTTGTTTCCGTCATGCAGGTCGTGAAAACCGTTTCCTCCCAGATTGCGGTCAAAAGCTATGTGGCATCGGGCAGCAGCGTTGCGGAGGGTACGGCGAAGGTTATGCCGATTTCGACTGTGCTTCGCCCGTGGTTTAATCCCCAGTTCAGTTATCTGATGTATCTGGGGCTTGGGCTGACCGGTCTTGTTTATCATCAGCTCTTCCTCTCTGCGGTGGCAGGCTCCTTCGCGGATGAAAAGAAGGAAGGCATCCTTTCGGGCAAATTCCGTAAGCGGGATGCAATCCTCTATTATTTCGATAAAATGCTTTTCTACGGCATTGCAGGCTTTTTCAATCTCCTGCTGAATTATGCCGTGATTATGAAAATTTACAGCTTCCCCATGCGCGGCGCGCGGGCGGATTTCCTGCTTCTAAGTGCTTGCTTCGTGTTCTGCCTGCTCGGCTTCGGTGCGCTTCTGGGGCTGCTCTGCAAAAATTCCCTGCATGCGATGCAGTGGCTCATGGCGCTGACCTATCCGTTTTTCGTACTGGCAGGCTTTTCCTGGCCGCATACGGAAATGCCGGATTTTCTGGTACGGATTGCAAATTATCTGCCCGTCACCCATTACCTCGGCCCCGTCCGCAGTATCATTCTGATGGGTATCGGCTTTGAGCGCACCTCCCTACAGCACAATCGCGCTATGCTCTTAACCCTTGGTATAGGTGCATTTGTGCTCAGCCTTGCAGTCTTTGTCTGGCAGGTGTGCCGTGCGGAAAAGAAGCAGAAGGCGGCAGAGAAGAATACACAGACAGAGGGGGTGCAGGCATGAAAAACGCAGTAAAATTATTTCTTCGGGAATGGAAATATCTCCTGAAACGCCCCCGTTCCCTCGTTCTGATGGTGCTTGTGCCGATTTTCGTCACCTGTATCTGCGGCAGTGGCTACGGAAAGGGCTATTTCTCCGATTTGAAAATGGGCGTGGTGGATTACAGCTATACCAAGCAGACCAGAGAGGTGGTCGAAGCCTTCCGCCAGTCCCCGTATTTTGATGTGGTCGGCTATTATAACGATGAGGATGAAATTGCCGAAGCCATGCGTGACGGCGAAATTGTCGGCTGTCTCATCTTCCCTGCGGATTTCACAAGAAAAATGCAGTTGGGTCAGCAGGCAGAGGTGCTTCTCGGCTCCAGTGCCGTCAATATGGGCTATGGCAGTACCATCAACCTCAAGGGTTCTGAGGTTCTGGGGACGGTTTCCACCCAGATTGCTGTCAAAAGCCTTGTGGCAAAGGGTGAAACCGTGGACGATGCCCTTGCGACCATGAACCCCGTCAGCTTCTATACCCGTCAATGGTATAACCCGACGAATAACTTCTCGTATTTTCTGGTGTATGGCTTCGTTGCCGCAACCGTTCAGCAGGTGCTGATTTATTTCGCGGCAATCTCCCTCGTTCGGGAGAAGGAAAGCGGTCATCTGGATGAAATGCAAAGCATTTCCAAAAGTGCCCCCTTGCAGGTGCTTGTGAAATGCTTGGTCTATTTCCTGATTTCCCTCGCGGCATGGGCAATCTGCTCCGCCATCATCCGTTGGGGCTATGCGATTCCCATGCGAGGAAGCCTTCTGCTCTGGTTTGTCTACAGCAGTCTTTTCCTGCTGTCGATTGTTGCCTTGGGGCAGTTCTTTTCCGCGGTCATGCCAAATCCCATTGTGGCAACCTCTATCTCTCTGGTGTTCACCTCGCCCTCTCTGGTGCTGAGTGGCTACACCTGGCCCACCATTGCGTTGCCTGCGTTCTATCAGAAAATCGGGCAGGTCTTTCCACTGACGCATTTTGTCATCGGCTATCGCAATGTGGCATTGATGGGATGTGGCTTTTCCGCAGTGAAAAAGGAGCTGCTACTTCTCGGCGGCATCATCGTGGTCTGCCTTACGCTGAGCTGTATCATCTGGCAGCTGCGTCTGAACCGCATTGAGAAGAAAAAGCAGGGAATCGTTGCAGAGAAGGAAGAGCCTGTGTCCCTACAGGCATAAGAAAGGAGTGCAGAATATGAAATTCTATCCATATAAAAAAGCATGTGCGCTTCTCGTTACAGGCGCATTGACAACAGGTGCGGCAGTGCCTGCCCTCGCGGCAGAGACCAAAACAGCCGCCCCTGCAACCGCAGAGGAAGCAAAGGCACAGCCGATGACTCTGAAGGAAATTCAGGAGCTGGTTGTGAAAAATAACCGTCTGAAAACCACCCTGACGCTGAATCAGGAAAAGGTGCTTGCAGGCTTAAGTGCCATTGATGACGGTCTGAAGGATTTGAAGGATTCGCAGGATAAGGCGGCGCACGCAAGAAGGGATGCAAGCACCTCTGCAAGCAGTGGGAAAACAACGATTGATAATACGCTGAAATATTTGGAATCCGTAGGAGCAGCCGGAGCATCTGATCAGCTTTGGGCAGGCGTTACCGGTGCGCTCCTCTCCGGTGCAGTCAAAACCGCAAGCGGCATGGAAACTCTCGTGGATAATGTTGCCGATAGACAGCGCGATACGCTGGAGGATCAGCAGACGGAGCTGAAAAATACCAAAATGGACTTAAATAAGACCAAAGAGGACTGGGAAAATGAATCCCTTGCCGTCACACAGCTTCTCGTCACCAAAACCGTACAGGTCGAAAAGGGGGTCAGCCTGCTCACGCAGAAGCAGTCCCTTCTGGAGCGTGTCTGCAAAATTGAGGAAAAGAAGCAGGAGCTTGGCTTTAGCACAGGCACAGATCTTTCCGAGAAAAAGCTTGCCGTTTCCGAGGGCGCGAAGGAGCTGCAAAGTGCCAAGGACGGCTTAACCCTGCTCAAGCGTCAGCTGAATGACCTTATGGGGCGTGAAATTGATGAGGAGCTTATCATCACACCCCCTGAGCTGACACGCACCATCGAAACCGCTCCTGCCTATAGCGAGGAGCTTTTGAAAACCGCCACCGATAAAAATTATAAGCTGAAAACCCTCCGCAGGGATAAGCAGCAGGCGGAAGCGGATTCCAAGAAGAATGACAGATATGACGGACAGCTGAAGGCAAGCAGGGTGGATATGCAGCTTGCGGATGTCTCCACTGAGGAGGAAAAGGTCAATATCGCCAACGATTTAAAGAAGAAGCTGGATGCCATCAATACCGCCGCGGCAGAATATCAGAACAAAAAAGATGCCAACAGCAAGGCAAAAATCGAATGGGAGCAGCAGCAGAAATCCGCAAAGCTGGGGCTTGTTTCCGCAGTCGAATTGCAGGCACTCGAGCTGCAGTATGAGCAGACCGAAATGGAGCTTTCCGCCGCAGCCTATGCTTACGATTTGGCGTGGGAGGAATATACTATGCTCATGAACGGCACCACCCTTGATATCTACGATGTTTATAAATCAAAGCTGAGCTGAAAAAACAATACGAAGGGAGAAAAGCAGGATGAAGATGATTGATTTGACACAGCTGATTACAGCGTCCATGCCCGTCTATCCGGGTACGGAGCCGCCGCATTTGACGGTAGCCAGCACCTATGAAACGGATGGCTTTCGGGAAACCCTGCTTTCCTTCTTTTCCCATACAGGCACCCACATGGATGCGCCCTTTCATCTTTTCGGCGAAAGAACAAAGCTGAATGAAATGCCTGCGGCGCAGTTTGTCGGCAAGGCACTTGTCATCCCCTGCATGCAGTATGGTGCAGGCGAGGAAATCGGCATGGAAGCCCTTGCTCCTGTCCGTCAGCTTGCGGATGAGGCGGATTTTCTTCTTTTCCATACCGGTTGGAGCCGGTATTGGGGCAAAGCGGAATATTTCGGGGACTATCCCGTTCCCTCTCAGGAGGTCTGCCGCTATGCGCTGGAAAGCGGCAAAAAGGGGCTTGGCTTCGATACCATCGGCATTGATCCCATCGCAGATGAAGGGCTGACACGCCATCGTCTGCTTTTGTCCCAAAGAGATATCGTGATTATCGAAAACCTCACGAATCTGGATAAAATCGGGGAAGGTCTGTTTCTCTTTGCAGCCTTGCCCTTGAAATATGAAAACGCGGATGGTGCGCCTGTGCGTGCCGTTGCCATGCTAGAGGAAGAATAACGCAAATTTTCCCCCTTCCCTACATATCCTTTAAATAGCAAAGGAGGCGGTAGGATGAAGGGGATTTTTTTGCGAAGGGAATGGGTGAGCCTTGTCTGCTGTTTCTGCATCATTGGGGGCTGCCTCGTGCATACTGCGCTTGGGAAGGAAACCAAAGCCCTCTTTCCCATGATGGGCGTGCGGGTGGTTCTGGATGCAGGGCATGGGGGTTGTAGATAACGCAAGTAATGAAAACAACGAAAATACAAGGAGAAAGGCAACTGTTGTACCTATTAAAATAAAATATGTGTGAGAGGACAAGCCTTTCAATAATGTAGACGTTCAGAAATGAGCGTCTATTTTTATACCCAAAATGAAAGGAGCATTAGATTTTATGAAAAAGATGTTAAAACGATTGTGTACGGGCTTCTTAGCTCTTGCAACTGTCGTTACTGCTTTACCGACTACACCCGTTCATGCAGAAAGTAAGCAATACTGGACGGAGTCAAAAGAGCGTGTCGGTATCGTTGAAAAAGTAATGAATGACGGTTCGATTGGTTCTACCTTTAATGAGGGACATTTGACCGTTGAGGGCGAGGACGCTTACTGTATTGACATCAACACAGACTTTAAGAATGGTTACAAGACCAGAGCTGACGTAAGCACCCGTATGAGTGCCGACCAGATAAGCGACGTTGCCTTATCTATCGAATATGTAAAACAGTACACAGACAGCCACAGCGGAATAAGCAAAAATCACGCTTATCTTTTAAGACAGCTTGTAGTCTGGCAGAGATTGAGCGTACATCTTGGCTGGCAATGTGATAACGTGCGAGCTTCTTATGATGAAATTCCAAAGGCTACGCAGGACGAAGTTTTCTCTGGTGCGAAAGCCTTTGTCAAAGAAAATAAAGGACGCTATGAATGTGGCGGTTATATCTACTCTGGCGAGGGGCAGGAATTGG
>ERZ791574.1671-NODE-1671-length-10756-cov-4.212971_pt1 | contig 10756 bp, 8 predicted proteins | sample MGYA00433098_ERZ791574 | MGnify/ENA primary metagenome ERZ791574 (study PRJEB30046, sample SAMN00791933) | human gut metagenome | study: EMG produced TPA metagenomics assembly of the A metagenome-wide association study of gut microbiota in type 2... | reverse complement strand
CTCTTTTTGATATTCTTTAAACTCACGAGAATCGCCCGGACGGTGGACTTTGACGAGATGGAGGTCCAGCCGGGGGACGAGATTCCGGTGCCCTTTTCCTACTCTACAAAGGAGCCTCCCTATAACCAGGCGGTGTGCTGGCTCACCTGGACCACCGAGGAGACCAAGCGCATCGTGCAGGAGAATCTGGATCGGGCCCCCATGTACTCCGGCTTGATCGAAGGCATCGGCCCCCGGTACTGCCCCAGCTTTGAAACGAAGATCGTCCGGTTCCCGGACAAGCTCCGCCATCAGCTTTTTGTAGAGCCGATGGGACTGAACACGGAGGAGCTGTATATTCAAGGCTTCTCGTCCTCCTTGCCGGAGGAAGTGCAGATCCAGATGCTCCACAGCGTACCCGGCCTGCGCCACGCGGTCATGACCCGTCCGGCCTATGCCATCGAATATGACTGCATCGATCCGCTGGGGCTGCTGCCCACGCTGGAAACGAAACAGGTGTCTGGACTGTACGGCGCGGGGCAGTTCAACGGCTCCTCCGGATACGAGGAGGCCGCCGTTCAGGGCTTTGTGGCTGGCGTCAACGCCGCCCGGAAGCTGAAAGGGGAAAGCCCCTTTGTCCTTTCCAGAGCGGAGAGCTACATCGGCACCCTGATTGACGATCTGGTGACGAAGGGCACCAACGAGCCCTACCGCATCATGACCTCCCGCAGCGAGTACCGTCTGGTGCTGCGGCAGGACAACGCCGACCAGCGGCTGACCCGGCGAGGCTATGAGATCGGTCTCGTGCCGAAGGAGCGGCTCCGGGCGGTGGAGGAAAAGTACGCTGCCATTGAGAAGGAGATCAAGCGTCTGGAGCATACCGGCGTGACGCCCTCCCCGGCGCTGACGGCGTTTCTGACGGAGCACGGCACCGCGGACGCCCCGGACGGCTGTTCTCTGCTGGCACTGCTGAAACGCCCCCAGCTTCACTACGACGAGCTGGCGGCCTTTGACCCCGGCCGTCCAGCGCTGACGGCGGATATTGCCGAGGAAATTGAGATCTCTGTGAAATATGAGGGCTACATCAAGCGCCAGCTGCAGCAAGTGGCGGAGTTCAAGCGGGTGGAGGGCCACAAGCTGCCCCCGGACCTGGATTACAACGCCATTCAGGGTCTGCGGTTGGAAGCAAGAGAGAAGCTCTCCACCGTGCGGCCCATGGATCTGGGACAGGCGTCCCGGATCTCCGGCGTCAGCCCCGCCGATTTGACGGCGCTGATGATCTGGCTGGAAAATAAACGCTGAAAGAAGGATATTCATGCGAAAGTTTTTAGCAATCGTGGTCTGCAAGCTGGGCCGGTTTGTAGGCAAGCTGGTGGGCAAGGGCAGCTCTATGCCCGGCAAGTTCGCCCTGAAGATCTGCCCCGACATTCTGAAGCGGGTGCAGCTGCCGCCCCATATCATCGCCGTCACCGGCTCCAACGGCAAGACCTCCACCGTGGAGATGATCGCTACGGTGCTGCGGGGGCAGGGGAAGAACGTCATTTACAACGCCGAAGGCTCCAATCAGGTAGAGGGCGTCACCACATTGATCCTGACCCACGCCACCCTGGGGGGGAAGGTCAACGCAGACGTGCTGCTGCTGGAAAGCGACGAGCGGTACGCTGCCCACAGCTTCAAGTATTTCCACCCCACGGAATTTGTCATCACCAACCTGTACCGGGACCAGCTCACCCGGAACGGTCACCCCGAAAGCGTGTTTGACGCGATCCTCCCCGCCATCCACCCCGATACGGAGCTGATCCTGAACGGCGACGATCCCCTGTCCAGCTGCTTTGTCATCGGCCATGAAAAAGTAAAGTGGTTCGGGCTGAATCGCTGTGCCACGGATACGGAGACCCCCACCGGGGTCTATCATGACGGGGCCTACTGCCCGGTGTGCCACGCGCCCATGGAATATGAGTACGTCCACTACAACCACATCGGCGCGTACCGCTGCACCAGCTGTGGCCACGCCCGGCCCGACCCGGACTACGCCGCCACGGAGCTGGACCTGCAAAACGGCAAACTGATCCTGGACGGGCAGTTCACCGTGGCATTGGCCTTCCGCAGCATTTACAATGTGTATAACATTCTGGCGGCCTATGCCGCCTGCCGGGAATGTGGCGTGGAGGGAGCCGCCATTGCGGACACCCTCAGCAGCTACATTCTGAAAAACGGACGGATGCAGACCTTCATCCTTGGTCAGCACCACGGCACGCTCTTGACCTCCAAGCACGAAAACTCCATCGCCTATGACACGAACCTCCGCTATATCGCTTCCACCAACGAGGATTGCACGGTGCTCATCATCGTGGACGCTGTGTCCCGGAAGTATTTCACCAGCGAGACCAGCTGGCTGTGGGACATCGACTTTGACCAGCTGAATGTCCCCCATGTGAAGCGGGTCATTCTCTCCGGTATGTACCGGAACGATTTGGCGGAGCGGTTCCGGTTCACCGGCGTTCAGAACTGGGAAGTCATTCCCGGTATTCCGGACGCGGCAGCAGCCATCCGGGAGAGCGGCAGCGAGGCGCTGTATGTGGTGACCTGCTTCTCTGACCGGGACAAGCTGCTGAATCTGTCGGATGTGAAAAAGGAGGGGTAAGTCGTGGAAGTGAACATTCTGCATTTCTATCCGGATCTCATGAGCCTGTACGGCAGCTACGCCAACGTGTCCATTCTGAAGCGGACGCTGGAGGAAATGGGCAATACCGTCACTGTGGAGCGGGTGGAGCTTGGCGGAGACGCCGATCTGACCCATGCGGACTTTGTCTACATGGGCGCAGGTACAGAGCGGGCGCAGAAGGCGGCTCTCCTGTATTTTTCCAAGCTGGGAGATGCTGTAAAAGCGGCGGCGGACGCAGGCGTGACCATGCTGTTCGCCGGGAACTCCATGGAGCTGCTGGGCAAGACCATCACCGATGACGCCGGAAAGGTGTACGAAGGACTGGGACTGGCGGACTTCACTGCCGTCCAGAACAAAAAGCGGTTCGTGGAGGACGTTTACGGCCACACGAACCTCTATGAGGACGCAGTGGTGGGCTTCGTCAACCGCTGTTCGGTCATTACCGGCGTGGAGACGCCGCTGCTGACTTCCATGGACATGGGCCACGGCAACGAGGGACCCTGCGGCCCGGAAGGATATCACAAGGGCAGCGTCTTTGCCAGCCAGCTCACCGGGCCGATTCTGGTGAAGAACCCGGCGCTGCTGAAGATCATGGTACAGGCCATCTATCGCCATCGGGGAGAGACCTGCCCGGAGATCCCGGTAGATCAATACATGGCCGAGGGCTGGGCCATCACAGCGGAGCAGTTGAAGGCCCGCTGCACGAAATAAAAGAAAAAAGCACGGCGGAAGCCGTGCTTTTTTGTATCTTGACCGTTCAATTTACCATTCCAAGGACCGGACCCGGATTACGTTGGCTGTGCGGCGCACATCCTCGATCACGTTGTCACCCACCTTGCTGCCAAGGTCCACCATGGTATAGGCGTAATCCCCACGGGACTTGTTGCTCAGATTTTCCACGTTGACGCCGTCCCGGCCAAACAGACTGGTGATGTTTGCCAGCATGCCGGGGACGTTCTTGTGCAGGACGCACAGCCGCTGGACACCGCTGCGGTCCATGGTCATCTCCGGCAGATTCACGCTGGAGCGGATGTTGCCGCTTTCCAGATAGTCCCGCAGTGTATCTACTGCCATGGCGGCGCAATTCTGCTCGCTTTCCGGGGTGGAGGCCCCCAGATGGGGCATGGCGATGACGTGGGGAGCCGTCAGGAGACGGTTGTTGGGGAAGTCGGTGATGTAGGCGGCCACCATACCGGTGTCCAGCGCCGTCAGCATGGCTTCATCGTCTACGATCTCGCCCCGGGCCAGATTGATGACCCGCACGCCCCGCTTCATGGCGGCGATGGCGCTGGCGTCGATCATGTGGGCGGTCTTTTCTGTATAGTGGATGTGCATGGTGATGTAATCCGACCGCTTATAAAGATCGTTGATATCCTTTACCACATGAACGTGGCGGTCCAACCGCAAAGCGGTATCCACGGACAAAAACGGATCGTAGCCGTACACATCCATGCCCAGAGAGATGGCGGTGTTGGCCACGATGGAGCCGATGGCTCCCAGACCGATAATGCCCAAAGTCTTTTTATAAAGCTCCGGGCCGATGAAGGCAGACTTGCCCTTTTCCACCACGGTGGAGACATCCACCCCGGAGGCTGCCTGTTCCCGGACCCAGCGGATGGCACCGGGAATGTCCCGGGAGCCCATCAGCATGGCGCAGATCACCAGTTCCTTCACGGCGTTGGCGTTGGCGCCGGGGGTGGAAAACACCGGGATACCCGCCGCTGCGCAGCGGTCCAGAGGAATGTTGTTGACCCCTACGCCCGCACGGGCAATGGCCAGCAGACTGGGGGTGAATTCCAAGTCCAGCAGCTTGGCGGAGCGGACTAAAATTCCCTGAGGGTCCTGTACCGCATCCCCGACCTCGTACAGCTCGGAGGGGAACCGGTTCAGACCTACGGGGGAAATTTTGTTCATGGTTTGAATACGATACATGGGGATATCCTCCTTGGCGGCTCCGGTGAGCCGCAATACTCCCGGCGGAACGTGCGGCGCTGGCGTCGCTTCCGTCGAGGTAAATTTCATTATACGGTCCTTTCTTTCGGAATCAATGTCCGAAAACGAAAAAAAGTTTTGCTTTTTGTGGAATTCTTTGTTCAAAAAAGCGTCAGTCCTTCTATGACGCACAGATACAAGAAAAACCTCACGTTTTTGGCGGAAAATGTGAAATTTCCCATTGAAATTAGGGAAACTGTGCATTATAATATGTGACTGTATGTAAAATCTGTAAGGCCATCAGTTGACAAGAATCGACAGACGTTCTTCTCTGATTCGGAGGGCTGTCTGCCGACTGTTGTCAATTGATGGTAAAAAACAAGAAGGGATGTTCCAGATATGCAGAACGAACATTTGAGAAACGTAGCCATCATCGCCCACGTTGACCACGGCAAGACCACCCTGGTGGACGAGATGCTGAAGCAGGGCGGCGCTTACCGGGAAAATCAGGAGGTCGTGGACCGTGTCATGGACTCCGGCGACTTGGAGCGTGAGCGCGGCATTACGATTCTGGCCAAGAACACCGCCGTCCGCTATAAGGACGTGAAGATCAACGTGGTGGACACCCCGGGCCACGCCGACTTCGGCGGCGAGGTGGAGCGTATTTTGAAGATGGTCAACGGCGTTATCCTGCTGGTAGACGCCGCTGAAGGCCCCATGCCCCAGACCCGTTTTGTGCTCTCCAAGGCTCTGGAGCTGGGCCATCGGGTCATCGTGGTGGTCAATAAGATCGACCGCCCCGATCAGCGCATCCACGAGGTCATCGACGAGGTGCTGGAGCTGCTGATGGACCTGAACGCCACCCCCGAGCAGCTGGACTCCCCCATGCTGTTCTGCTCCGGCCGTCAGGGTACCGCTTCCTACTCTCCCGATGTGGTGGGCACCGACCTCAAGCCCCTGTTTGAGACCATTCTGGAGTATATCCCCGCTCCCGAGGCGGATGTGGACCAGCCCTTCCAGATGCTGGTCAGCTCCATCGACTACAATGAGTTCGTGGGCCGCATCGCCGTGGGCCGCATTGAGCGGGGCACCCTGAAGCAGAATCAGGAGATCATGGTGTGCAACTACCACGATCCCGATGCTACCCCCAAGAAGGCCAAGGCCGTTTCCATCTATGAGTTTGAGGGTCTGGCCCGGAAGCAGGTGACGGAGTCCACCGCTGGCAACATCATTGCCATGAGCGGTATTCCCGACATCACCATCGGCGATACCGTCTGCGCCCCCGGCGCCGTGGAGCCGCTGCCCTTCGTGAAGATCAGCGCTCCCACGCTGGAGATGACTTTCTCCGTCAACGATTCCCCCTATGCCGGCCGTGAGGGTAAGTTCGTCACCTCTCGTCAGATCCGGGACCGGTTGTACCGCGAGACCCTGAAGGACGTTTCCCTGAAGGTCTCCGATACCGACCGCGACAGTGCCTTCAACGTGGCGGGCCGCGGCGAAATGTCCCTGTCTATCCTCATTGAGACCATGCGCCGGGAAGGCTATGAGTTCCAGGTCTCTCCCCCCCGTGTGCTGTACAAGGAGATCGATGGCAAGAAGTGCGAGCCCATTGAGCGTCTGGTGGTGGACGTACCCGGCGACTGCGTGGGCAGCGTCATCGAGAAGCTGGGCCAGCGCAAGGGCGACCTGGTGGAGATGACTCCCGTGGGCGACCGCATGAAGGTGGAATTCCTGATCCCCGCCCGCGGTCTCTTCGGCTACCGGAATGACTTCCTCACCGACACCAAGGGCGAGGGCATCATGGCTTCCGTATTTGATTCCTATGCGCCTTACAAGGGCGATATTTCCCGCCGCGGCATGGGCAGCCTGATCTCCACCGAGACCGGCGACTCCATTACCTACGGCCTGTTCAACGCGCAGGAGCGCGGCACCCTGTTTATCGGCGCCGGTGTCCCCGTGTACGAGGGCATGATCATCGGTGTGGCCAACCGGGGCGAGGACATCGTGGTGAACGCTTGCCGTAAGAAGCAGCTGACCAACACCCGTGCTTCCGGCTCTGATGACGCCCTGCGTCTGGTGCCTCCCCGCCAGATGAGCCTGGAGCAGTGCCTGGAGTTCCTGGCAGATGACGAGTTGCTGGAGGTCACGCCCAAGAGCCTGCGGATGCGCAAGGCCATTTTGAACCACGAGCAGCGCATGAAGTCCCTGAAGGGCAAGAAGTAAACACACCTTACAGCCCGCCGGATGACCTTCGGCGGGCTGCGTTTTGAAAAGGAGGACCTTATGAAAAAATTACTGACTGCTTGCGTGGCTGCCGTGCTGCTGCTGAGCCTGGCCGCCTGCGGCAAAACCGATACGGCGGTTGTCATAACCACCAAAAAGGACCCCACCACAAGCAATGAAGTTCAGGGCGTTGGCACCCACCACGCAGAGATCGACATTCAGGACTACGGCACTATCACCGTGGAGCTGGACGGCGACGCCGCCCCCATTACCGTGCAGAACTTTATGGATCTAGCCAATGACGGGTTTTACGATGGCCTGACCTTCCACCGCATCATCGTCGGTTTCATGATGCAGGGCGGCGACCCCAACGGCAACGGCACCGGCGGCTCGGAAAATACCATCAAGGGCGAGTTTTCTTCCAACGGCGTGGAAAATACGCTGTCCCATACCCGAGGGGCCATTTCCATGGCCCGGAGCCAGAACCCCGACAGCGCCAGCTCTCAGTTTTTTATCTGCCACGCAGACAGCACTTTCCTTGACGGCCAGTACGCCTGCTTCGGCTATGTGACCGACGGCATGGACGTAGTGGACGCTGTGTGCGAGGCCGCCCAGCCTACGGACGGCAACGGCACCATCCCCGCCGACCAGCAGCCGGTCATCACCGCTATCCGGGTCATAGACTGAGTTGAGCGATAAAGGTCCCGCTGAAATTTTCAGCGGGATTTTTGCGGAAGGTGGGAACTTTTTCCGGCTGCCCTCCGTCTATTCAGGCAAACGGAGCATTCTTCCGGAGGCTCCGACCCTGACGAAAGAAAGGAAGATCATCTATGAAATTTTCTGTGAAGCTGATCGCAGCGGCCCTGTGCGCCGCTATGCTGTGCGTCCCCGCTCTGGCAGCCGCCAGCGCCACCGGCGCGGGGGCCTACGTCCCGAACCCTCAATATACCGTGATCTTGGGAACCGTTGCCCATCAGAAGGACGGCGGCTTGCTGATGAGCACGTCCACCGGAGAACCAACGGAGGACTATATCCTGTGGACGGAGGGCGTTATGATCCTGGACGCCGTCAGCGGCGAGCCGGTAGATGCAAAGTCCATCAAGGACGGCAGCACCGTCTATGCGTGGCTGGGGGCGCAGACTGCCATGACCATGAGCCTGCCCCCGCAGGTCACACCGGAGCTTCTTCTGGTGAATGTCCCGGCGGACTACAAGGTGCCGCAGTACGATGTGATCGTCCGCTCTGACGGCCTCATAGGCTTGGGAATCCCCTATCGGAGCGGCATGGCCATCACCCTGTCCGACGGGACGGTGTGTCAGGTGTGGCAGGATGCCACAGTCAAGCCCTACCTCACCCGCAACCGGGTGACGTATCAGGATCTGCTGCCCGGTATCCGCGTTCTGGTGTGGACCGATGACAAGGGCCAGGCCAGCAAGGTCATTGTATTTCCTTACGAGTACAAGGGAAGTATTTCCCTGGACGGCTACGGGCGGCTGTATGTCAACAGCGTCGTGGCGGCGGAGCCCTCAGCCCTGCGTCGGCCCTACGGGGATGAACGGCTGTATGTGCCCATCCGGGCGGTGGCGGAAGCCGCCGGATACAGCGTCTCCTGGGATAAGGAGTTTGGCGTGACGGTGAAGGATGGTACTGAAACCGTATTCACCATCCTGCCGGACAGCAAAGCTGTCAAAGGCACTGCCGTTCCGGAGGGGGATGGGTTCCACCTTTCCGGCCCTTGCCTGATCGCCAACGGCGTCACCTATCTGGAAGCCGGGGATCTGGCCTACCTGTTAGGGATGTTCTACGGCGGCTGACGGCGGTTATTACAAACATGATCTGATATGAAAAAGCCCCCGCTGAGATTTTCTCAGCAGGGGGCTTTTGCTGCCTGGACGGGCTGAATCTGGGGAAAAACAGTTCGGCGGGTCACACATAGTCGTACAGGCCCCGGACGGAAACCTCGCCGGAGGTCAGAGTCTCCGTGGAGCCGTCCTCCCAGCGGACGGTCAGACCAAAGTCATCGGAAATACCTGTGGCGGTGCCGATGCGCTCTCCCGTGCCGGAGATGACCTTTATCGGATTGCCCACCGTCAGGCAGTCCCGGCGAAAACGGTCCAGATAGGCGGCGTTTTGGGCGGGGAAGTCGTCATATAACGCATTCAGCGACCGGATCACCTGGGCGGCCAGCCCCGTCCGGTCCGGGGCCGTTCCGAGGGCCTGCGCCAGAGAAATGGCGATGGGGGCCACCTCCGGGCCGAAATCGGCTTCATCCTGACTGACGTTGATCCCCGCGCCAATGATGACGCAGGAGAATTCGCCGCTCTCCGCCTCCCATTCCAGCTCCGTCAGGATGCCGCAGAGCTTTTTCCGGTTCAGCACCAGATCGTTGGGCCACTTGATGCCGGGGCGGACGCCGCAGACGGCTTCCACCGCGTCACAAAGCGCCACGGCGGTCCAGGCTGTCAGGGTGCTGATCTCAGAGAGCGGGCACTGGGGGCGGAGGGCCGCCGATAAATACAGCCCCTTCCCGGCGGGGGACACAAAGCTCCGTCCCCGGCGGCCCCGGCCACCAGTCTGCTGGTCTGCCAGAATCACCGTTCCATCTACGGAGCCGCTGACCGCCCGCCGTTTCAATTCGTTGTTAGTGGAGTCGATGGTGTCAAAGCACAGCAGCTCCCGACCGATCCGACAGTCCCGAAATTGCTCCGCTAATTCTTCAGGGCGGAGCCGCGCTGTCACGCGGGTCAGGCGGTAGCCCCGGTTGGGGACGGATTCAATACCGTAGCCCTCTTGCCTTAACTGCTCCACAGCCTTCCACACCGCCGCCCGGCTGACACCGGCCTGTCGGCTGATAGCCTCGCCGGACAGAAATTCCTCTGTATGCTCCCGCAGGAGTTTTAGAACGATTTGCTTCGTCATGGTACATCCCTCCAACGTTACTATACGGCGTCCATGCCGGATTGTCAACCTGGTTTTATAATTCGGTTGACAATCAAGGCGCCGTCTGATACACTTTAGGCGCATCAAACCGAAAAGGAGCTTTTCATTATGAATCATCATGATATGACCCGCAATATGGTCCTCGCCGCCCTGTTTGCCGCCCTGACCGCCATCGGCGCTTTCTTACAGATCCCCACAGGCACCGTGCCCATTACGCTGCAATTTCTCTTTACTGCCTTGGCCGGTCTCCTGCTGGGGTGGAAGTGGGGAGCTATTTCTCAACTGCTCTATGTGGGCATCGGACTGCTGGGCCTGCCGGTCTTTACGCAGGGCGGAGGCATCGGCTATGTGCTTCAGCCTAGCTTCGGCTTTTTGCTGGGGTTGATCCCCGCTGCCGCCGTGATCGGTGCGCTGACTGCCCGCCGTACCGGTTATCTGACCGTTCTGGCGGCGGTTCTGGTGGGAGATCTGATCCTCTACGCCGTGGGCGTCCCCTATATGTATCTCATTCTGCACGTTTATATGCAGTCCGCCAAGACCTTTCCTGCGCTGCTGGCGGCCATGCTGGTGTATGTGCCTGGCGACACGCTGAAGATCGTTGTGGTGACAGCGCTGGCGCCGGTTCTCCGCCGGACCCTGGCAAAGGCGGTGCCTAACCTGTAAAAACGAGGTCATCCGCCTGCGAGAACGGCAGAATGACTGGCTGCCCTCTTGCTATCCGAAGCCGGGTATGATAAAATATTTTATCAAATTTTGAGAATTCGGCGGGAGGGCTGTCTATGAATCGCATTAGCAAGGAAAACTATTATCTGGATATTGCCGAGACCGTCTTGGAGCGGGCTACCTGCCTGCGGCGGATCTATGGCGCCATCATCGTGAAAAACGACGAGATTATTTCTACGGGTTACAACGGCGCCCCTCGGGGTCGGGCCAACTGCGTGGACATGGGCTATTGCTCCCGGGAAGCCATGAAGGTACCCCGCGGCGAGCGGTACGAGCTGTGCCGCAGCGTCCACG
>ERZ791574.1669-NODE-1669-length-10777-cov-4.272337_pt1 | contig 10777 bp, 10 predicted proteins | sample MGYA00433098_ERZ791574 | MGnify/ENA primary metagenome ERZ791574 (study PRJEB30046, sample SAMN00791933) | human gut metagenome | study: EMG produced TPA metagenomics assembly of the A metagenome-wide association study of gut microbiota in type 2... | reverse complement strand
CGGCGCATATGAGGATGCGCAGATCACCGCAGCCGTACGTCGAGAACTGCTACGTGGTGGCCAGGTCTTCTACGTGCACAATCGTGTGCAGGACATCTCCTCCGTCGCGGCGAAAATCCACGAGCTCGTGCCCGAATCGCATGTCGGCATAGCCCACGGCAAGATGGGGGAGAAACAGCTTGACGGTGTGATCCGCGACTTCTGGCATCGCGACATCGACGTGCTGGTATGCACCACCATCATCGAAACCGGCCTTGATATCTCCAACGCCAACACGCTGATCGTCGACCATGCCGACCGCTTCGGCTTGAGCCAATTGCATCAGCTGCGTGGCCGCGTCGGTCGTGGACGTGAGCGCGCGTATGCGTACTTCCTGTACGATCCGACCAAGCCGATGACCCAGCAATCGCATGACAGGCTCGCCACCATCGCGCAGAACACCGCGCTCGGCTCTGGCTTCGACGTAGCCATGAAGGATCTCGAATTGCGCGGCACAGGCAATTTGCTGGGCGATGAGCAGAGCGGCCATATCGAAGGCGTCGGCTTCGACCTGTACGTGCGTATGGTGTCCGAAGCGGTCGAACAGTACAAGGAGCCGGAACGCAAGGAATCGGTTGCCGTCACCATCGACCTGCCGATCGAGGCGTCCATTCCCGTCGACTACATCGATTCGGACAAACTGCGATTGGAAGCGTACCAGAAACTCGCCTCCGCACGCACCGAAGACGATCTCGACGAGCTGCGCGACGAACTCACCGACCGTTACGGCAAGCCGCCCGTCGATTTCGAGGCGCTGTTCGACGTGGCGCGGTTGCGGTTCAAGGCGCGTAAGCTCGGCATTTCCGAGATCATCGCGCAAGGACGCAACGTGCGCGTGTCGAAGTTCGAGCCGCGTGAATCCGTGCAGATGCGCATGGCCAGAATCTACAAAGGCATCCAGTACCGGCCGTTGACCAAGACGTATCTGGTACCGGCTCCATTCGCAGGCTCGCTTGGTTCCAAGCCGATGAGCTCGGACGAAGTGGTCGGATGGACCAGTCAATTGCTTGACGATCTGGACTGGAAACCGACACCGCGTCAATGACAATGGGATGCAAAAAAGAGTGTGAGCGTTCACATGGAACATGCGGGCAAAGTTTGGCATACGTCCATAAATCGCACTATTCTTGGCATTGTCATCACAACCTAACGTTTATAAGGAGTAGTTGTGGCAGTAATTGAAAGCGTTTACGCGCGTCAGATTCTCGATTCCCGCGGCAACCCGACCGTCGAGGTCGTTCTTGACACCGATGACGGTGCTCAGGGCCTGGGCCTCGTTCCGTCCGGTGCTTCCACCGGTGAAGCCGAGGCTTGGGAGCGTCGCGATGGCGACAAGTCCGTTTACCAGGGCAAGGGTGTGCTCAACGCCGTCAAGGCCGTGAACGAGGAGATCGCTCCGAAGGTCATCGGCATGGACGCTTCCGATCAGCGCGCTCTCGATGAGACCATGATCGAGCTCGACGGCACCCCGAACAAGGGCCGTCTGGGCGCCAACGCCATCCTCGGCGTGTCCCTGGCCGCTCTGTACGCTTCCGCCGAGTCCGCGGATCAGCCGCTGTACCGCTACATCGGCGGCACCAACGGCCACATCCTGCCGGTCCCGAACATGAACATCATGAACGGTGGCGCCCACGCTGACTTCGCCACCGACATCCAGGAGTACATGATCTCCCCGTACGGCTTCAACACCTACAGCGAGGCTCTGCAGGCTGGCGTCGAGGTCTACCACACCCTGAAGAACGTCCTGAAGAAGCAGGGCCTGAACACCGGCCTCGGCGACGAGGGCGGCTTCGCTCCGAAGATGAAGTCCAACAAGGACTCCCTGAACTACATCATGGACGCCATCTCCGCCGCCGGCTACGAGCCGGGCAAGCAGATTGGCATCTCCCTCGACGTGGCTTCCTCCGAGTTCTACAACAAGGAGACCGGCAAGTACCACTTCGAAGGCGACGACCGTGAGGCCGGCTACATGCTCGACTTCTACGAGAACCTCATCAACGAGTACCCGATCGTCTCCATCGAGGATCCGTTCCAGGAAGAAGGCTGGGAAGACTGGGCTGCCATCACCGCCAAGCTCGGCGATCGTCTGCAGTTCGTCGGCGACGACCTGCTGGTCACCAACCCGGCACGTCTGGCCAAGGGCATCAAGCTCGGCGCCGCCAACTCCCTGCTGGTCAAGCTCAACCAGATCGGCACCGTCACCGAGACCCTCGACGCCATCGAGCTGGCCACCAAGAACGGCTTCACCTCCATGGTTTCCCACCGTTCCGGCGAGACCCCGGACACCACCATCTCCGACCTGGCTGTGGCAAAGAACACCGGCCAGATCAAGACCGGTGCCCCGGCTCGTGGCGAGCGTATCGCCAAGTACAACCGCCTGCTCGAGATTGAGGAGGAGCTCGGCTCCACCGCTCAGTACGCCGGCTACAGCGCTTTCAAGGCCTGCAAGAAGTACATCGCTGAGTGAGCGTAGCCAGCGCATCATGAATGCGTTGACATAGAAAAATACCCGTCGTGTTCCAAGTCGAACGCGACGGGTATTTTCGTTGCTATGAGTTCGAAGGCACGAAAAAAACCATCACAACGCGGCGGCGCCGGCCCGGTCGCGTTCTTCGTGGCATTGTTCATCGTGGCTTTGGGAACCATCCAGTTGGCATCGACATTCCATACCTATGCGTTGAATCTGGCAGAGCTTAACGGACTGAAAAAACAGGAAGCGGCGTTGGTCGCGCAGAAACGCGAGCTGGAGAACGATATCGCAAGATGGGATGACAAGGCGTATGTCACCGCCCAGGCCAGGGATCGTTTGGGATTCGTCTTCCCCGGCGAACAGGCGATTCGTGTCGAGCATCCCGAAGCGGTGACCGGCAAGAGCGAGCCGAAAAAAGGGACGACATACGACGAATCACCGAAAACCGCCCTGCCGTGGTATAAGGAGCTTGCATATTCCTTCAAGCAGGCGGATCGGTCGGATCCCGTGAAGGCCGACTCGACGAAACAGTCGCAGCATGCCGGCGAAGAAGACAAACAGGACAGTCAACAACAGACTGGCCAATCGCAACAGGACGGTCAGCAGCCGTCGGAAGACGGACAGGAGTGACATGGACATGACGATTATCGAACAGGCCAAGGGTTTGGCGGACAAAGTGCTTGCCCAACCCGCCACCGAACATGATATCGCCGTGGTGGAGCGTCAGCTTGGACGTTACCCGCGCGGCATGGTCGCCGTCGGAGCCCGTTGCGTATGCGGCCGGCCTTTGGCTGTGGTCACCCGGCCGTTGCTTCCAGGCGGTGTCCCGTTCCCGACGACCTGCTATCTGACCGGGCCCGAAGCGGTGAAGGCCATCTCCCACATCGAAGCCGAAGGCAAGATGAAGGAATACAACGATATGCTGGCCGAAAACGAGGATCTGCGTGCCGGATACGAACGTGCCCACGAACTGTACCTCGCGTTCCGCCATGAAATCGCTTTGGCCTTGGAAGACAGCGAGGAACACATCGAAGGCACCAGTGCCGGCGGCATGCCGGTGCGTGTCAAATGCCTGCACGCGTTGTTGGCCCAGACGCTGGTGATGGGTGAGGGCGCCAACCCCATCGGTGATATGGCCCTGTCCGCCATCAAACATGAGTTCGATCCGGCCGTATGCCGTTGCGCAGTGGAAAACGAAGAGTAGAAGGTGGGAGTAATGAAGTCGGTAACCGTTGCCGGTATTGATTGCGGCACGAATTCGATTCGTCTGAAAGTCTCGCGTGTGAGCGAGGACGGTGTGGAAGACATCGTTCCGCGCATCCTGCGGGTGATTCGTCTCGGTCAGGACGTGGACAAAACCCATCGCTTCGCCGACGAGGCGTTGGCGCGCGCCTATGAGGCCGCCCGAGAATTCGCCGGCGTGCTTGCCGAACATCCCGTGGACGGCATCCGCTTCGTGGCCACATCGGCCACCCGTGATGCCGAGAACCGTGAGGAATTCGAAGACAACATCGAGAAGATCTTGGGCGTGCGTCCCGAAGTCATTCCAGGCACGGAGGAAGCGGATTTAAGCTTCCTTGGTGCCACCAGCATCGTCCATCGCGAGGTCGAGGCCCCCTATCTGGTGGTCGATTTGGGCGGAGGTTCCACCGAACTGGTGCTGGGAGGCGACGGCGTCACCCATCCGAGCACGCAGGTGCAGGCCGCGTTCTCCATGAATATCGGGTCTGTCCGTATGACGGAGCGTCATCTGAAAAACGACCCGCCGACCGAGGGGCAGATCGCCGAGGCGGTCGCGGATATCGACGCGCATATCGACGAGGCGTTCAAGATCGTTCCCGCCGGCAAGACCCACACCATCATCGGCGTGTCCGGAACGGTCACCACCATGACCGCATTGGCTATGGGATTGACGGAATACGACCACACCGCCGTGGACGGCGCACGCTGCACGCTGGAAGATGCCTATGCCGTTGACGACCGGTTCCTGCACATGCCTCGTGAGGAGCGTCTGACCTACAAGACCATTCATCCCGGACGCGTCGATGTGGTCGGCGGCGGCGCATTGGTGTGGAACCGTGTGCTTGCCAAGGTGTCTGAAGCCGCATATGAGGATCATGGCCAGCGCATCGACTCCTTCATGGCCAGCGAGCATGGTCTGTTGGACGGCATCGTGCTGGATTACGGCAAGAGATTGCTTGCTGCGCGCTGACGTGGCATAATAGCTTGGCGTCGGCTTTTTCTTCTGGCCGGCGCAAAGCCTCCATGGCGAAATCGGTATACGCAGTCGACTTAAAATCGACCTCTTCGGATTGCGGGTTCGAGTCCCGCTGGAGGCACTTTTGGAAACCGCCAGAGATGGCGGTTTTCCTTTATTCTCCAACGGTTTTGGCATCATCGCGATTCACTGCGATTCAACCCTTTTCCACGGTGGGTTATGGAAAAATGTGGGCAATGTGTAGGCAAAATGTGGCATATCGTTCCCGAAACATTCCGTAGGTACACTGTCGGACATTACAAACCGTATGACACCGACTGAAACGGATGACGCATGACTTCGAAAGACATCAAGCCTGTAATCGAACAGCCCGCCACTGAAATCCCCCTGATGCTTGCGCAGGTGATTATCGTTGCCGGCGTGCTCGCTATCGGCGAAATCGCATGTTCTCCGCTGTACTTTACCTTGATGGACCATTCGTTGGCACTCGTTCCGTGGGCATTGGAAGCCGCATTCCTTGCCGTGGCGTTCACCTTCGTTGTGGGCTTCGCATTGTTGTGGTGCGCCGAATCGTTCACTTTCAAACTCAAGGAACGATTCCGCCCGTTCGGCTATGCGGCGGTAGGATTGATTGGATACGGCGTATGGAGCCTGCTGGTGTTCACCGCCACCATCAATTCGATACTCGCCAAAGTCGGGGAAAGCGTTCTTACCAACGGCCAGGTCGGCGCGATCGCGCTGAACGGAGCAGCCTTGGGCTTCGTCGCTTTCCTTTTCGCAAAACTGCTCGACGTCAAACTCGGCAATCGCAAAACCGTTGCGATAATTCTGCTTATCGCGGAAATCGTCATTGCCATCATCGGCCTACTCATCATGATTCGCATGTTCAGCGTGCTTTACGCGGCGTGACGGCGAAGACGCGGAAAAGAGAGCGCAATATACATGTTCAGCATTCTGGAGATGTTCACCATCGGCGTCGGCCCCAGCTCGTCGCACACCGTAGGGCCGATGGTCGCGGCCAGCAGATTCGCTGCCTCCCTTGAACGTGACGGCATACTGAACCGGGTCGGCCGCGTGCGAACGGTACTGTATGGTTCGCTCGCCCTGACCGGTCTTGGGCACGGTACCGATCGCGCCACGGTGGCGGGCTTGGAAGGCAACGTACCGAAAACCGTCGATACCGATCACATGAGCAATATCCGTATGGAATGCGAGGCAGGCGGCGAGCTGATGCTCAACGGCACGCATCGCATCGATTTCGATTACGGACGCGATGTGGTGATGGATGTATGGCACCGCATGGCGGCCCATCCCAACGGCATGCGATTCCAAGCCTTCGACCGGCAGAACAATCTCATCGATGAACAGGTCTGGTATTCCATTGGCGGTGGATTCGTCAGACAAGGCGACGCCGACGACCTGATGATCGGCATCCATGAGAAACCCCCTGCGGGAACGGCCTTCGCCGATCAGACCGACGATTCCTCAACCGATATCGATATGGACATGCCCTATCCGTTCACCACATGCGACGAACTGATCTCGCTGTGCGATGAACGTCACATGAGTGTGGCCGATGTGGTGTGGGCCAATGAGACGGCCATGCGGTCCGCCGTGCAGGTGCGCAGCGATTTGGACACTGTATGGCATGTGATGCGCCGCTGCGTGCAGCACGGTTGCAATACCAACCAAACCGTTCTGCCTGGCGGCCTTGACGTGCCTCGCAGGGCGCCAAAAATGTATGCAAGGCTCGCATCCAACAGCGACGTGCTCAAACGGGACGGCAGGCGCTCCGACGCCGTACTCGAATCATCGGACGCCGCATGGGTCGACCTGTTCGCATTGGCGGTTTCCGAGGAGAACGCGGCAGGCGGACGCATCGTCACCGCGCCTACCAACGGTGCGGCTGGCGTCATTCCGGCGGTGCTCCACTATTATTGGCATTTCGTGGATCATGCGGATGAGGATGGTGTGGTGACGTTCCTGCTGACCGCAGGGGCGATTGGATACTTGTTCAAACGCAACGCGTCCATTTCCGGTGCTGAAGTCGGATGTCAAGGCGAGGTCGGCACAGCCTGTTCCATGGCCGCGGCGGGGCTGTGCGCCGTGATGGGCGGCACGCCTCACCAAGTGGAGAATGCCGCGGAAATCGGTATCGAGCACAATCTGGGACTGACCTGCGATCCGGTCGGTGGTCTGGTGCAGATTCCCTGCATCGAACGCAACGCCATGGCGGCCAATACCGCCATCAACGCGGTCCGTATGGCCATGCTGGGCGACGGCACGCATATCGTGAGTCTTGACCAAGCCATCAAAACCATGAAGGACACCGGCGAGGACATGATGGCCAAGTACAAGGAGACGTCGAAAGGCGGTCTTGCGGTCAATGTTGTTGAATGCTAGCGATGGATGGTGCTAATCTTGGTGACACTGTGTTTTTTCAAGGAGGTTCACCATGGCATCTGAAATGCCTGTTGTCAATGCCGAATTCGGCGATCGGCCGACCATCGAATTCCCGACTGAGATCGCTCCCGCCGGCCTGAAGGTCGTGGAGCTCTTTGAAGGCAATGGCCCGATGGTCCGCCGTGGAGACACCGTCACCGTCAACTACCATGGTGTGGTCTGGGGCAAGGACACCCCGTTCGACTCCAGCTTCGACCGTCACCAGCCGGCCACGTTCGGCATCGGTGTGGGACAGGTCATCAAGGGCTGGGATCAGACCGTTCCGGGACATAACGTCGGTTCCCGCCTGGTGGTGTCCATTCCGCCGGAGTACGGTTATGGCTCCCGTGGCGTTCCGCAGGCCGGCATCGGCGGCGAGGACACGCTGGTGTTCGTGATCGACATCATCTCCACCCGCTGATTGACGGGTATCATTCTTCCAAGGTCAAGGAGGATAACATGGCCGAAGAAAAGACGATCCTGCTGACGCAGGAGGCGTACGACAAGATGAAAGAAGAACTCGCCTGGCGTGAGGGCGAGTACCGTGACGAGATTCTGTCCAAGGTCTCCGCGGCGCGTGCCGAAGGCGATTTGAGCGAGAACGGCGGCTATCAGGCTGCCCGTGAGGCGCAGCGCGTGAATCAGGGACGCATCGACGAACTGACCGTCAAACTGCGCAATGCGAAGATTCTGACTGCGCCCAAGGCCGGTGAGGTCGGTGACGGATCCCTAGTGACCCTTGAAGTCAACGGACGTGAAATGGTGTACGTGCTTGGCACGCGAGACCTGTCCATCGCCACGGATTACAGCATCATCAGTCCTGAATCGCCGATTGGCGCCGCCATCAATGGCGCTCATGCCGGAGATACGGTGACCTATACCGCTCCGAACGGCCGTGAGATTTCCGTGACCATCAAGGAAGCCAAGCCGCTCGCCTGACATACGTGTGACGAAAACAACAGCCCGTTCCTCCATCGCATTCGTACGATGAGGGGACGGGCTTATTTTGTTTTGTCCATGTGGGGTTGATTACGCCTTAGGGCCACAATTGCACGATCACCATGTAGATGGCCACCATGTGGCAGGCGTATCCCGCCACGGTTCCGGTATGGAAAATCTCATGGAAGCCGAACACCTTCGGCCAGGGGTCGGGCTTGCGCAGCGCATACACGATGGCTCCGGCGATATAGCAGGCGCCGCCGGCACACAGCAGTATCACCACGGTAGGTCCGGCATAGGGGGACATCCAGAACAATCCCATGAACGCGACGCCGGACACGCCGAAAATAATATAGACAAGAACATAAAGCCAGCGAGGCGCGCTGATCCAGATGACATGGATGATGAGCGCCACCGTGGTGCAGATCCACATGCCCGCGATGATGGAATCACGCCAGAATGGCGTGAGCGCGAAGGAAACGGGCGTATAAGTGCCGGCGATCAGCAAAAAGATGTTCATATGGTCGATGCGACGGAGCACATCGGTAACCCGTGGTGACCAATCTCCCAGATGATAACAGGCGGAATTGCCGAACAGTACCAGCGAGCAGGTCATGAACACGGCGCACGCCCATTTGAGCCCGGTGCCATGAGCGAGGCAGATCAGCACGATGCCCGCGGCAAGAGCCAGGGGAGTGGCGATGGCGTGGATCCAGCCACGCAGGAGCGGCTTTGGCCTGCCATGCACGTCGAGTCTGATTTTGCGTTCGATTTCGGCGGGGACGATGCCTTCGATTTTTGCGGCATGGGCTTCGCCTTTGGCGATGGCACGTTTGGCTTTTGCATCCGCCTTGCGTCGAATGTTCTCGGCCTTATTGTGCGCCTTCACGCGAATGGTCTCAGCTTTCGCCTGCAGGGCCTGCTCGCGTGCTTCGGCGATGACCGCGCGTTTCGCCTCGATTTCTGCGTTTGTAGGTTTCGCCATCGGATGCCTCCACTATAAGTTACGGAACCGTAACCTACGTTAGCGTAACCGTCGGATATGTCAATCGGCGTTTCCGTATTATACGTGGGCATATGGTATGCAACCTCGCCATTGATGCGTATTATGGTTGCATGGCTGATTTCTCACATATCCTGATGACCCGTCCGGATTTCGGTGACGACGATCGTGAATGGTTGCACCAGTTGGTGGCCGATTGGCAGGTGATTGCCGATTTGAGTTTCGCCGACTTGCTGCTAATCCTGCAGAACGGCGAGGGCAAGTACATCATTGCCGAGCAATGCCGTCCGTCCACGGTGATGAGTCTGAGAGCCGAGGATGTGGTCGGCAACGTCGTCCCGGAATCCCTGTGCGCCGAGCTTGACGCGGCCATGGACTCCGAATCGGTGTTCCGCTCCTCGAAACTGCGTATGGTCGGCAAGGCCAAGGTCTGCAACGTGTACGCCCCGGTGCGTCATAATGGCAAGACGCTTGGCTTGGTGGTCCGCGAGACCAACATGGCCACACGCGAATCGAACGGCCGTTATGAGTCCGAAAGCATCAGCGCCGGCAAACAGCTGTATGAGATGATTCCGCGCGGCCAGTTCCCGTACCGTAACCCGGTTATGAACCAGCGCCATAACGCACGTGTGGCGGATGGCTTCATCGTGCTCACCGTCGACGGCATCGTCCGATACGCGTCTCCGAACGCCATCAGCTGTTTCCGTCGTTTGGGATCGGTCAGCACCATGCAGGGGGAGTATCTGAGCGAGATCGGCACCAAACTGCTGCATGAGAACGATCCGGTGCTGGAAACGCTGCCATTGGTACTGAGCGGCAAAGCCGCGGTGGATTCCGAATTGGACGCCAACAAAGCCGCGGTGTCCATGCGCTCTCTGCCGTTGATGGACGCCAATGGTCGCGTGGGTGGTATCGTGCTGTGCCGTGACGTCAGCGAATTGCGCCGCCGCGAGAAGGAATTGCAGACCAAGGACGCCACCATTTCCGAGATTCACCATCGTGTGAAGAACAATCTTCAGGCGGTATCCGCGTTGCTGCGCTTGCAGGCGCGCAAGACCAAGTCCGAAGAGGTCAAAAAGGAGCTCAAGGAAGCACAGCGCCGCGTGCAGACCATCGCCATGGTGCATGAGGGATTGAGCCAGACCGCCGATGAGATCGTCGACTATGACAAGGTCATTTCCAACCTGCTTAAGATGGCCGTCGATTTGGCTACGATGCGCGACCAGCACATCGATGTCGATTTCGTAGGCAAATTCGGCATGATGCCGGCACAGGATGCCACGCCGCTATCGTTGGTGCTTACCGAACTGATCACCAATTCGGTGGAACACGGTTTCGAAGGACGTAAGGAAGGACATATCACGATTTCCGTGGGCCGCGGTGGCAATAACCTCAACGTGGTGGTGGAGGATGATGGCACCGGCTTGGCGGATGAGGAGCATGATGGCATGGCTCGCTCTTCCGGATCAGGGCTTGGAACACAGATCATCAACACGTTCGTCACCAATGATTTTGGCGGAACGGTGCATTGGGAGCCACGTCGCGGTGGTGGTACCCGTGTGGTGCTCGACATGAAACTGCGTGCCGCGCAAGATAACTGACCTCTAGAACTGGAATGGCATATGGAAGGGCCGGTCGGATTCCATCGAATCCGACCGGCCCTTCC
>ERZ791574.1667-NODE-1667-length-10799-cov-2.080324_pt1 | contig 10799 bp, 7 predicted proteins | sample MGYA00433098_ERZ791574 | MGnify/ENA primary metagenome ERZ791574 (study PRJEB30046, sample SAMN00791933) | human gut metagenome | study: EMG produced TPA metagenomics assembly of the A metagenome-wide association study of gut microbiota in type 2... | reverse complement strand
GGCGGTTCGAGTTTTGCAAATGATGCCTCGTTGGACACCGGGCACGCAAAGAGGCGAGCCGGTAGCCGTGAAATATACGGTGCCGATCACATTTAAGTTGCAATAATTCACGATTGCAGGTCTTGTGATTCTTATTTAATGTTAATTAACGTGCCTTCCGCATGCCGTTTACGACTATTTCGTAGCTTTGTGGATATACATTAATAAAAGGATAAGATTTATGGAGAAGCTAACGATGCAGGAAGAAGAGGCGATGCGCTGGATTTGGCGGATCGGTCCTTGTTTTGTGAAAGATGTGCTGGCCAAATACGAGGACCCGAAACCTCCTTATACGACGCTCGCTTCCGTGATCAAGAATCTGGAGCGAAAGAAGTACGTGAAGGCGAAACGTTATGGAAATACGTATGAATACCGTCCTTTGATAGAGGAAACGGAATATAAACGTACGTTCCTTGGCGGCGTGGTAACGAATTATTTCGCTAACTCGTATAAAGAAATGGTTTCTTTCTTTGCGAAAGATCAGAAAATCTCTACGGATGATCTAAAGGATATCATCGATTTGATTGAGAAAGGAAAAGAATAACCTAAATCCCACATACCATGACACCGGAATTTGCCTACTTATTGAAGGTAAATGTAGCCTTTGTACTCTTTTACGCCTTCTACCGGTTGTTCTTCTATAAGGACACGTTCTTCAAGCTACGTCGTGCGATATTGCTGGCGTTCTTTGGCTTGGCTCTGTTTTATCCTTTGCTGAACATCCAAGATTGGGTAAGGCAACAAGAGCCTATAGCAGATGTGATTTATATGTATTCCGCTATGTTGCCTGAGGCGACGGCGAAAGCGGATGCCGCGGCGTCCGTGGATTGGTATGGATGGTTGCTGGGATCTTTGGGGTTTATTTATTGGGGGATCGTAGCGTTCTTATGCGGACGTTTTCTCGTGCAATTAAGCAGTATCTTATGGTTGGCTCATACCAGTGAGCGTGTTGTTATTCATGAAACTCCGGTTTATGCGTTGCGGAAGGCCGCCGGGCCATTCTCCTTTTTCCGTATGGTCTTCTTGCATCCGGAGAGTCATTCGGATAAGGAAACGGATGAGATATTGACACATGAATGTACGCACGTATCCCAATGGCACTCGATTGACGTGATCTTGAGCGAGATGATGTGTATGGCTTGCTGGTTTAATCCTTTTGTATGGTTATTGAAGCGTGAGGTTAGGCATAATCTGGAGTATCTGGCGGATAACACGGTGATCCAGTCTGGTTACGATAGTAAGAGCTATCAATACCATTTATTGGGATTGGCTCATCATCAGTCCGTTACTACTTTGTATAATAGTTTCAATGTGCTGCATCTGAAGAACCGGATTATGATGATGAACAAGAAGCGGAGCCCGGGTATCGTACGTACGAAATATCTGATATTTATTCCATTGGTAGGGATCTTGATGCTGTTAAGTAATATCGAGGCGGTAGCCCGTTTGACTGTCCGTCTGGCGAATGAGGCTACGGTCTCGAACGCTATGGTGACGGCTACGGGCATTCTGGTTGATGAGACCGGGCAGCCTTTGATCGGGGCATCAGTTGTGGTGAAGGGCGGTAAAGAGAGGACTATCACGGATAAGAAAGGGGCTTTCTCTTTGGAGGTCCCTGCGAATGCGATTTTGCGATGCAGCTATCAAGGAAGGGAGTCTCAAGAGGTCTTGGCTGCTGATATGACAAATAATACCCATTTGTCCTTATCTTCCAAATCCCGTGAGATGAACGAGCAAGTATTTACCGTGGTAGAGAAGATGCCTAGTTTTCCGGGTGGGGATGCGGAGTTGTTGAAATACATAGCCACGAATATAAAGTATCCGAAAGAGAGTCAGGATAACGGGGCGTGTAATCTGCTCGTTTATCGTTGGGCGTGATGGTTCCGTCAATAATCCGGAGGTGCTTCGGGGAGTGACTCCTTTATTGAATGAGGAGGCCGTAAGGGTAATAAACACTATGCCTCGTTGGAATCCGGGAATGCAACGTGGAAAGGCGGTCGCCGTGAAATATACGGTCCCGATTACGTTCCGTTGAAAAGTCCGGTAGAAGAAGCGAAGGAAGAGACTTTGACGGTAGTGGACGTGATGCCGCAATATCCCGGAGGGGATCGTGAATTATTGAAGTTTATCGCTCAAAGCATAAAGTATCCGACAGATGCGCAGGAAGCGGGAGTGCAAGGTCGTGTGATCTGTTCGTTTGTGGTAGATAAGAAAGGAAATATCGTGGAACCTAAAATCATACGGGGGATAGATCCCTCCTTGGATGCGGAAGCTTTGCGAGTCATCGGAATGATGCCCCGGTGGACTCCCGGTCGTCAGGACGGAAAGGCGGTCCGCGTCTTATATACGGTGCCTATTACTTTCCGGTTACAGTGAAATAAGAATAGAGGCTGTGTTGGTCGCTTAATCAGTAATCTTAAAAACATACAGATATGAATGAGAAATGTAATTTAGTTACAGTTCTGTTACTTTGTTGCCTTATTTTTCCCGGGAATGCTCAAGAGTTTAATTGGCAAGACTTGGTGAACCGTAAGCAATATGCGGCTGTGATCGCTCATGCTGATAGCCTTACATTAGCCGATTCTTCGAATTATGAGATTATGAACGCTATCGGGCAGGCTTATGAGGGTATGCTTCGGTATCAGAAGGCTTATGACTATTACCGTCTTTGCTTTTCTATGGATACGACGAACTTGGATATCTTAAACATCTTGGCTCGGACGGCGACGAACTTAGGCCGTGCGGAGGATGCCGAGCGATATTTTCATCAGGTCTTATCCGCCGATAGCTCGAACTTCTACGCTAATTATCAGTTGGCACGTCTGTATTTCCAATTGGGGGAGTATGAGAAAGCAGTTGATGCCTATGAGAAATTGCAAGCTCAGAATGAGGATAATACTGTCTTATACCGTGCGATTGGCGATTGCTATACTCGAATGGAACAATATCCTTCCGCTACGACCGCTTATTTTCAGGCGTATAACTTGAATCGTGAGAATGCGGGGTTGGCGGTTGCGTTAGTGAATTCATTGTATCGGATGGGGGCTAGTAGCCCGGATTATATATCGGAAGGAATAGCGATTTGCGATACCGCCTTGTTTTATAATCCCGGGAATCGTCAATTATTGCGTAGTAAAGGATTGGGGCTATATATCGTGAAACAATTTGTTCAGGCGGATTCTGTCTATTCCAGTTTGTTGGCTGATGGTGATTCCACCTACCTTACCTTGAAATATGGGGGAGCCTCGAAGTATTATGCCGGTCTGTATATGCCCTCGGTAGATATCTTGGATATGGCATATGAGCAGGATACGACCTCGGTCGAGGTATGCCTCTTATTGGGTTCCGCCTTGGGTAAGACGTATGACCGGAAGCGGGCTTACGACTTATTTGACCGGGCGGAAAAGGGATTGGAACCCAATCGTTTCTTGGTAAATCAATTATTGGCCTTCCGTGCGGAGACTTACCAAAAAGACGGGAGATATAAGGAAGCGTCCCGTCTCTACTATGAGGCATGGAAGAAGAATCCGGAACGACTGGATTTCCTGGCGGCGATCTCGCATATGTATAGTGAGATTGACGTGTCTAAATTCCAGAGTGAGGAGGATCGCCAGCGAGGGCTTTTTATCTTGGTACTTTATATGAATGAGAGCTTAAAGAAAAAAGCGGACGAGAGGACGATGGTGTTTAGCCGGGCGCTTCTGCAATCCTTCTATGAGGATATGTTTTTCCGTAATGTGGAGGAGGAGACTATGATAGACCCGGATGGGAAAAAGAGCAAGATCTCTATCGTGGATTTGCGTAACCTGATCAATCAATTGCCGGAGGAATCGGAGATGGTCATGGAGATTCGTGCCATGAGCGCCAGAAGCTCGGGTAAGATAGAGGAGGCGGCCCGTCTGCTTTATCGGGCGTGGAAGGTGAAGGGTACTCGTGTAGAATTGCTTCGTGAGATCGCGAACCTATATAGCCATCCGGATATCTCCGGATTCAAGAATGCGGAGGAGCTACAGAGAGGTGTATTCGCTCAAGTGACTTACGCAAAGGAACTGTTGAAAAACGAGTCGGATCTGAGTAACTTGACTTTTACCCGGCCTTTCTTGGAGTCATTAAATTCGGATATGTCCAAACGGGGTATCACGGAGCAAACCATGCTGGCTCCAGATAATCGGAAAAGCCAGCTTTCTATAGATGAACTCCAATCTCTGATCCAACAACTGCCGGAGACATCCGATGAGGTAAAAGAGATGATACGAATGATGGACCGGGAGAAAATGCTAAAGAGCAAGAAATGACATTGAACGAAAGACTTTAAACATCATAAAAAATGAGAAAATTAACTACGAACGCAGTGGCTATGCTACTCGCTTTAGTCGGATGTATGGGATGTGGCAATCGGTCCGCTTCCTCTGTCGATAACCTTATAAGGGTTGATGTCATGGCCGATTATCCGGAAAAGGAATTGATACTTCAAGATCTTATGGACGTGGAATACATTGCGTTGGAAACCACGGATGATTTTATAACTAAAGGTGCCGTGAAAGCGATCGGAAAGGATATCATGCTGGTGACGAATCGGGGCAGTGATGGGGAGATTCTTGTTTTCGATAAAAACGGAAAGGGACTTAGGAAGATAAACCGTTTAGGGCAAAGCGGTGAGGAATACACGCAGCTTACAGGGCTTGTCTTGGATGAGGATAACGATGAGATATTCGTCAAGGATAATCCGGCGAGAAAAATAGGTGTCTATGACTTATTGGGAAACTATAAAAGGAGTTTTAAGTTCACGGATACCAGTTATTATAATTATATATTTAATTATGATCGTGATCATTTGATTTGCTATAAGAGTTATCCATCGGAAAAAGGCAAGCGGGAGTGCCATTTGATTATTTCCAAACAAGATGGCCGTATCACCCATGAGATCCAGATTCCCTCTAAGGGTATTGAGACTCCGGTTGTGACAGAAGGGGAGTTTGTCATTACGCCGGAATTTTATCTTACGTTCCCGGATCGGGATAAATGGATACTTGTCAATACATCGTCTGATACCATATTCCATTACTTGCCGGATGGTAATCTGAGTCCTTTTATCGTAAGAAGCCCTTCCATATCCTCCATGGATACGAAAGTATTTCTTTTTCCAACCGTTATCACCGATCGCTACTGTTTTATGAGAACCATGAGAAAAGAGGTTGACTTTACGACGTTTAAAGGTTTCCTTGGTGAAGATCTGGTGTATGATAAACAAGAAAATGCCTTATTCAGCTATATTCTATACAATGATGATTTCATCAATAAGGAAGAAGTCTCTCTAACATCAGAGCCAAGAAACCCCGAAATAGCTATCTGCCAAACTCTAGATGCCCCGGACTTAGTTGAGGCTTACGAGAAAGGCCAGCTAAAAGGAAAGTTGAAGGAGATCGCCGCAAACTTGAGTGAGGAGTCGAATCCTGTGGTCATGCTGCTGAAAAAGAAAAAGTAATATATTGCTCCGGCTGCTACCTTGCTGGAAAAAAGTAAGTTGATGGCTATATTATTTTTTGATAAACACGTACATACTTGATTCCGATCATGTATGTACATGTTTTCTGTGAGACATTATACCGCTGCACCAGTTGAAAAAATGGAAATCGTTGATGAAATTATGACCCTGATTTATAAGAAGCTTTATTCTGGTCGTGTGTTCTTAAATCGATTTGAGCGAGAAATGCCTATTAATTTTAGGGAGGCCGTATCAAATACTATCGATTGCCCACTTATGTTCCGGAAATAAAATGTTCCTCTCCTATTGAAATAGCTCTCCGATAACCTATGCATTCCATAGCGAATAAGTATTTATTCTTAAATCAGCGCCGTGAACTGTATAAACCACGCCGTGGAATGTGCAGACCACGCCTTGGTTTATACAGTTCACGGCATGGTTTATAGAATAGATGAGATAGCGATAAACTTTATATATAGGTAAACATACGTTTTATTCTAGATGAATCCGTTTGCGTTTTCGAGTAAACCAGCTACATTTGCCGGAAAGAATATCTAGATGAGGAAGTTCCTTTTATTGTGGTTGGTTGGGTTGATGTTGGTGCCTTCTGTGATGGCTGAGCGGAAAAAGGTTGGCTTGGTGCTGGGAGGCGGTGGGGCGAAAGGTGTCGCTCATATCGGGGTGTTGAAGGTATTGGAGGAGGCCGGCATCCCGATTGATTATATTGCCGGCACTAGTATGGGAGCTATCGTGGGGGGCTTATATTCCGTTGGATATAATGCTGCGGAAATCGATAGCATGGTGAGATTGCAGGACTGGAGTATGTTATTGAGCGACCGGGTGAAACGTAGTAGCCTTACTTTTCCGGAGAAAGAGAATTCCGAGCGTTATGTATTCTCACTCCCTTTTGGGCGGAGTAAAAAAGAGATAGCGATCCAAGGGATGATAAAAGGGCAAAATCTCCAGAACCTGTTCTCGAATCTAACGATCGGCTATCATGATTCCGTGGACTTCAATCAATTGAATATACCTTTCGCTTGTGTGGCGTTGAATGTGGTGGACGGCCAAGAATATGTTTTCCATCATGGAAGTCTTCCGTTGGCTATGCGTGCCAGTATGGCGATTCCGGCGGTGTTTACCCCTGTCCGGCTGGACAGTATGGTGCTTGTCGATGGCGGGTTGAACAATAACTATCCGGTGGATGTCGCACTTGCTATGGGAGCGGATATCGTTATCGGCGTGGATTTGGCAACGAGCGATCTGCGTAGTTACGACCGCCTGCATTCTCCCGGTGATATCGCAACGCAGATCATCGCTTTGCATGGCTATGACAAATATGAGCGGAACCGTGACCGGACCGATCTGCTGTTTCGTCCGGATATGGAACCTTACCGTTCTTCCAGTTTTGCTCCTGCAGCTCTTGATACGATGTTACACAGGGGAGAAGCTGATGCTCGCCGTCGTTGGAACGAAATCATGGCTTTGAAGCGTAGGATCGGTCTTTCGGATACCGATACCTTTTCTATACAGTCGCGGCGCCTGGCGCATCGTCCTGTTTTGCCTGCCGATACATTCTATGTCCGTCATATCCGTTTCGATGGAGCCGATCCGCGCGACCTGAACTGGTTGCATCGTATCTGTGCGCTAAAGGAGAACAGCCATATTACGTTGAAGGAACTGCGCAAATCCATGTCTATTCTGGTCGGGACAAATGCCTATGCTTATGTAAACTACAAACTGACCGGCGAGAGCCAGCAGGATCTGGTCTTGACCTTGCAGCCTAAATCGGAAAGTTCTGTGAATTTAGGTATACGTTTCGATTCGGAGGAAATCATCGGAGTTCTGGTGAATGCTACCTATCATAAGGGGAAACGGAATCATTCCCGTTTTGCTTTTACCGGGCGTGTGGGGAGTAAGATATCTTCTGCTATGCTGGATTACTCGATAGAACGTTCTCCGCTGCGCAATTTCAATTTGTCGTATAAGTTCAGCTATAATAATTTGGACATTTATGAGAAGGGAGATAAACGGTTTAACACCACCTATACACACCATCTTGCAGAATTCGCTTATTCGGATATGAACTGGTTGAGCTTTAAGGTGAAGGCCGGACTGCGTTATGAATATTTTAATTATAATTCCTTTCTTTACACAGGGAGTGATGAATTGTATACTGTGAAACCGGAGGGCTTTTTTAGTTATTTCGCATCGGCACATCTCGAAACATTGGACCGGCGGTATTTCCCAAATAGGGGAGTTTCTTTGGAGGCGGACTATTCACTCTATACGGACAACTTTGTGAAATATAACGGTAGCTCTCCTTTCTCGGCTATCGGTTTGAAGTTTATGACGGTTTGTCCCATTAGTTCACGTTTGAGTTTGTTGCCTGCGTTTTACGGGCGTGTCCTGATCGGGGGAAATACGGCTTTTCCGTTCTTAAATGCGATCGGTGGGGAGACGTTCGGACGTTATTTGTCTCAGCAATTGCCTTTTGCCGGGATCAATCATGTGGAAATCCTGGATAATTCGGTCGTGGTGGCTCGCCTCCAGCTCCGGCAACGTATTGCGGGGAACAACTATATCACGCTGACCGGCAACTATGGCATTCATAACAACGATTTTTTTCATCTGCTGGAGGGGAAAAGCCTTTGGGGAGGCAGCCTGGGATATGCCTATAACAGTATTGCCGGTCCTTTGAGTGCAACGTTCGGCATGTCCAACCGTAATTCGCATTTGCAGTTTTATATGAATTTGGGATTTATGTTTTAAATAATATATCAAAGGATGAATGCAGAAATAATACAATTCCTGACGGAACTGCGTCAGAACAATAACCGGGAATGGTTTCAGGCCAATAAAAGCCGTTACGATTCCCTTCGCAAGGGCTTTATTGACGAAGTACAACAATTGATTGACCGGATCGCCCTCTTCGATCCGGAAATAGCCGGATTGGAGGCGAAAGATTGCCTGTTCCGCATTTACCGGGATATTCGTTTTTCACCGGACAAGACTCCGTATAAGATTCATTTTGCAGCCTATATGGCTTCCTGTGGGGGACGAGGCAGTGAGCGTGCCGGCTATTATATTCATCTTGAACCGAGTGGCTGCCTGCTTTCGGGGGGCGTTTGGTGTCCGCCGCCTGCCTTGCTGAAAGCACTCCGTAAAGACATTTATGAAAATATAGAAGATTTTGTCGCCATCATGGAAAAGCCGTCTTTCAAGAAGACATATCCGACGATGGAGGGCGAAGTCCTGAAACGTATGCCTGCCGGCTATCCTTCCGATTTCAAATATGACGAAATCCTACGTCACAAAGATTTCAGTGTTGTCTCCTATAAACCGGATGAATTCTTTTTCGAACCGGATTGGATGGATAAGGCCGTTGAAGATTTCAAACTTTTATATCCGTTCAACCAATTCTTGAATTATACGGTGGATGAGTATTTAGGAAGAGTCTGATTGTCTCGTCCTGAAATAGGTTGGCCATGCCTCTTCGGTTTCACCTCTATATATTTAAGTGAAAAACAAAGACGTTACAATATCAATTAATCAACAAATACACAGGTATTAACAACTATTACTTCCACTCCTTTGCTTTTCGCCCTTAGTCGAAAAGGTTTTTGACCAGTGTCGAAAGGGCTTTTGACCAAGGGCGAAAAGGCTTTCGACTAAAGGCAAAAGGTCTATGAGCAGGCTGTTTGACAATAGTAGCATGGCGATTGTCACTTAAATAGAGCCTTCCGGAGCTGACTTGGTCTCTGATGAAGGTTGACGCTTACTTTCAATATATATTTTCTGTGTTTCGTAATATTTTTATCGAAAAACAATAAAAATATTTGGTGGAGTCAGAAATAATATATTCTTTTGCATATCGAAAAACGATAAATATTATTTGAAAAACGAACAACAATTACATAAAACATTATGAAACAATTCTTCAAAACGGTATTTGCATCCACGCTGGGAGTGTTGGTTGCTTTGGGAATCGTAACAATGGGTTCCATTTTTTTCATCATAGGAGTAGCCGCCAGTGCTGACGGCTCTTCCGAGTACAAACCGGATAAGAACACGGTGTTCAAATTGTCTTTGGATGGTGTCTTGGTCGATCAGGCTGTGAAGAATCCTTTTTCGGAACTGATGGGAGAAAGTAGCAATCAAATGGCTGTGTCGGATGTGATCAAAGCGATCCGCCGTGCAAAGGCAAACGATAATATTAAAGGTATTTATCTGGAAGCCGGTTCGCTTTCTACAGGCTTTGCAGGGATTGAGGCGATCCGCCGCGAGTTGGAGGACTTTAAGGATAGCGGTAAGTTTATCGTGTCATACGGCGATTATTATACGCAGGGGGCTTATTACCTGTGTAGCGTAGCTGACTCTGTTTTCCTAAATCCGCAAGGTAGCGTCTCGTTGGTTGGTCTTGCATCACAGGGGTTGTTTTTTACCGGGTTGGCTGAGAAAATCGGAGTGGAACATTATATCTTTAAGGTTGGAACTTATAAGAGTGCCGTAGAGCCGTTTTTCTTGAAAAAGTTTAGCGATGCCAATCGTGAACAGTTGACTTCTTTCTTGGGCAGCGTATGGGGGAACTTGACAACCGCTATCGAGAAAAGCCGTAATATCTCTTCCGACGAATTGGATCGTTACCTGAACGAAGGTCTTGCAATGGGCCAGGCTTCCAATGCTGTCGATTATAAATTGGCGGACGGGCTTCGTTATCGGTATGAGGTGGAAAACTGTGTGAAAGAAATGGCCGGACAGGATGTGAAGGGCAAGCTGAAAACTGCCGGTGTCGATAAAGTCGCTTCTATCAAAGTAAAAGAAAAAGACAGTGGGAATAAGATCGCAGTCCTGTATGCGGAAGGTGAAATCAGAGACGACGATTCTTCTTCTCCTTTCAGCGCCGATGAACAGGTTATTTCGGAAGAAATGGCGAATAAGCTACGTAAGCTGAAAGATGACGATGATGTAAAAGCCGTGGTCTTTCGTGTGAACTCTCCGGGCGGTAGCGCTTATATTTCCGAACAGATATGGAAAGAAGTGGTTGAGTTAAAAGCTAAAAAGCCGATCGTTGTTTCAATGGGCAATTATGCCGCTTCTGGTGGCTATTACATCTCTTGTGCCGCAAACAAGATTGTCGCCGAACGTACGACTTTGACAGGTTCAATCGGTGTATTCGGTGTCGTCCGTAATTTTACCGGAACATTTGATAAGGTAGGTGTAACTACGGATATCGTAAAGACAAATACATTCGCTGATTTGGGGGACATCAGTCGTC
>ERZ791574.1630-NODE-1630-length-11026-cov-2.737307_pt1 | contig 11026 bp, 10 predicted proteins | sample MGYA00433098_ERZ791574 | MGnify/ENA primary metagenome ERZ791574 (study PRJEB30046, sample SAMN00791933) | human gut metagenome | study: EMG produced TPA metagenomics assembly of the A metagenome-wide association study of gut microbiota in type 2... | reverse complement strand
GGAAATGCTGATTCCGGTAATTGAGCTGACAATGAATACAAGAGCTGTTGCTTATGATTATGTGGATGTGATTCTGACCTCCGTAAACCGAAAAGTGACAAACCTGATTACTTACTTTGATTTTATCCAGACAGAGAAAGTGACAGATACTATGAAAGCGAGAAGTCTGGTGGCATATTTTACAACAGAAGATGGCGAGAAGATATCTTTTGATGTACCGATTGTGGCAAACAGCAGAGAAAATGCACCGGAGAGGAGAACATTCCATGAGAAGTTCACATTGAAGTCCAGAGAATATAAGTACGGAGACAAGTATTATCTGGTGCTGACAGATGCAAATGATGAGAAGAATATTCTGCAGCAGTATGAATTTATGATTGATATTGCGTTCGTGGATGATTTTGGATTCTAGGAGGAACGATATGAACACAAATGAAATTATAGATATCCTATTTGACCGAAGCAAAGGACATCATAGAACGTCGAAAGGTTTTAAATGTTACTTTAACTTATATAGGTGCAATTTAAGCAGAGATGATGTACATAATTTGTTTGAGTTTGAAATCGATAAATCATTATCTGTTTTTAATCCAAGTATTTTAATTAGTATACCAGAAGGTGAAGTCGGTGAAATTTATAGCCATGATGAGAAATATAATTATGATAAATTGAATTACATGATGCAAATTTTCCCCGAAGATATTTTAAAAGAATATGGGAAGGAGTTAACATACGTTGTATTTTCCATATTACATGAGGTAGGGCATTGGGAATATATTTGCGACAATAACTATTCACCGCAAGAATATGAAGAAAATGACTTTGTGGAACGAAAATTATTTTATGAAAACCATAAGGGAAATGATTCAGAAGAAACATTTTGGGAATATAGAGAAATAACGAGTGAAAAAAAAGCAGATAAATACGCTATCTCAGAACTCAATAACGCTTTAAAATCTATTACCAATAGTAAGAAGGACGAATATGAACATGAACGAGAATAGAGAATATATAGAGGATATGAGTGAAGATAAACGAGAAGAAATCAAGCAAAAGCTTCGTCAATACTATGACGGTCGTATAGTACGGAAGGATTTAACAAAATCCATCCGTGAGGGTGCCGGTTTATGTACTGGAATATCTCCTTGGACAGTACTGTAATTCTGATGATGAAGAGATCATTGAAGAGGGTGTAGAGAACGTAAAGCGTATTTTAAGAGATAACTATGTGCGTCCGGATGAGGCACAGAAGATTCTCTCTCTTTTGCGTGAAAGAGGTAGCTATACCGTGATTGACCGTATTACTGTTGTCTTAAATACAAAGGAAGACCGCTATGAAGCTACATTCTCTAATCTGGGTGTAAAAGGGATTCCAATTCATCCGGATTATGTGAAAGATTATGACCGACTACTCTGTGGTGGTATTTGGTGTATCCTGCAGATGGAGTATGAGTTTATAGAAGAAGATAAGAAAAATACACAGCCAATACGAATTAGAAAGCTTACACCTATTCAGATGCCACATGTGGATATGGATGAAGTTCGAAATGGAAGAAAAGCATTTACAAAGAATGAATGGATGGATATCCTGCTTCGTTCGACAGGTATGGAGCCGGAAAGTTTCAGCGAGAGAGAAAAATGGTTGTTGATCGCCCGTATGATTCCGCTGGTAGAGAATAACTTCAATCTCTGTGAGCTTGGACCACGTTCTACTGGTAAGTCATACATATATGAGCAGATTTCACCAAACAGTATTCTTGTTGCTGGAGGACAGACAACCGTAGCCAATCTCTTTTACAACATGTCCAATCATACCGTAGGTCTTGTAGGTATGTGGGACTGTGTGGCTTTTGATGAGGTTGCCGGTATTAAGTTCAAAGATAAAGACGGCATCCAGATTATGAAAGGATACATGGCTTCCGGAGCATTTTCCCGTGGTAAGGCAGAGATTCAAGCAAAGGCTTCTATGGTATTTGTAGGAAATATCAACCAGAGTGTTGATACTCTTTTGAAGACATCCAACCTATTTGACCCATTCCCGCCGGAAATGGGAACAGATACAGCGTTCCTGGATCGTATGCATTGTTATATTTCTGGATGGGAGATTCCGAAATATAGACCGGATTCCTTTACCAATGATTATGGATTTATCACAGATTATCTGTCAGAGTTCATGCGTGAACTTCGTAAGGACAGCTATAGTGACCTAATGGACAAGTATTTCCATCTGGGCAAAAACTTGAACCAGCGAGATACAATTGCAGTTCGTAAGATGATTTCCGGATTTACAAAACTGTTATATCCGGATGGAGAAGTAACAAAAGAAGAATTACGTGAGATTGTGGAAATTTCTCTGGAACTCCGCCGCAGAGTAAAAGAACAGTTAAAGAAGATTGGCGGCATGGAGTTCTATGATGTGAATTTCTCTTATACAGATAATGACAGCTTTGAGGAGCATTATATTTCAGTTCCGGAGCAGGGCGGTGGCAAGCTAATCCCAGATGGAATGGGAAAGCCGGGATCTGTTTATACTGTTTCCAAATCAAAAACAGGGATGATAGGCTGCTATATGCTGGAAGCACAGATGATGCCAGGCACCGGAAAGCTGGCCTGCACAGGTATTGGATCAGGAAAAGAGCCGAAAGAAGCAACGAATACAGCGTTTCATTATCTGAAAGCAAATGGAAACCGTATTTCTGGTCGGATTAGTACTACAACAAAGGATTATATTATCAACTATCAGGATATGCAGGGCATTGGGATGACAGGAACCCTAGCATTACCAACACTGATTGCTATATGTTCTGCAGCACTTGGAAAGACACCTCTAAACAGCTTGGCAATTTTAGGTGAAATCAGTATTGGTGGCACTCTGATTAAGGTAGATGAGTTGGCAAGCACCTTGCAGGTATGTCTGGACAGCGGAGCAAAGAAAGTTTTATTGCCAATTACTTCAGCAGGAGATATAGGAACTGTACCATCTGATCTGGTTGGCGCATTTAGCCTGATTTTCTATTCTTCCGCAGAAGAAGCAGTATTCAAGGCTCTTGGTGTGGAATAGGACTTGATCACAGTATAATAGCAGACAACGCCCGTATTATATCAAGGCTCTTGGCAGAGATGGCGTTGTATATGTCCGTATTGCCGGAATCACTCGCCTTGCTAACGAGTACATGGTAAAAGAGCTATTGTTTGAGGGCAGCAACCTTTACTATTTTACTACTGTTTCGAAGTCAGTTCCGTTATTCCGCAGAGTTTCACCGAGCCTGTAGGAATCGCTTTCTATATCAAGCAGATAACACAAAGACCTTTTTCAATGAGCCATATGACATAAATTTAGATTAGCATAAACAGGTGCAGATTATCTATAATGGGGCTACATCGTTTTTTATTCATTTGCATTCTATGGCTTTTACCGATATAATATCAAAAAAATGATTGTATTCGTTTCTAAGTGTGCCAAAAAATTGGATTTGAGGTGACAAACAAAATGAACGAAGTAGGGGAAATGATACGTCAATACAGAATGAAATTGGGTTATTCCCAGAAATATTTGTCTGAAAAAGTGGGTATCACGTCAGTAGCATTATCTGCCATTGAACGAGGTGTTCGACTTCCGGGTGATGAAATGATTTATAAATTTTCCAAAGCTCTTGGGATATCGGTTGGGCAAAGGGTAAAGATATACCGCTGTAAACGAGGTCTATCACAGTCAGAGCTTGCGAAAAGAATAGAGATATATCCATCAGGGCTGTCTCGTATAGAATCGGGCAAAGAACCAATGAGTAAGGCTGTTCTGGAGCGTATCTGTCAAGTGCTGGAGATCTCTCCGGATAAATTAAAACCTCTTTTGATGCCACAAAAGAAGGAGAAAAAGAAGCTGCAGCAGCTAACCGAAAATGATCTTATGAATAAATTTAATGCGTATCATCCGATTTTAGTTCGGATATTAAAAACGGATAACGAGGATGATTATGAGGAGTTGTTCCCGGCGGTGCTGGATGCCATATATTCAACATCGGAAAAGGGCGTATCCGGCGAATTGGTTGCCATTTTTCGCCATGGAACCCAAGGAGTTCTGAAGCTTAAAGATTATAGAATAAAATGGATTGCGTACTCCTATGATGAGGAGCTGTTGGATAACGAAAAAAGGGAAATGTAGCAAAAATAGCTTTGGAATTTGAATCCAAAGCTATTTTGATGTTTCTGGCAAGCATAAAAATAACTTAATAATTTGACTTTTAACATTTATTAAGTTAAATAAAATAAATTAAGTTAAAAAGGTGGAGAGAAATGTGCTTACAAGTATATTCGGGATTTGGGAGCATCCCAGAGTTTGTGTAAACCTCCAAACTGATGTAAGATAAAATTACTCAGTTTGGAGGTTATTTTTATGGCAAGAAGAAAAGACAGCCCACAAAAAGCAGCAATGAGAGAAATGATGCGTGACTATCTGAAAAATAATGATATCAGCATCAAAGATGGCACCGATGTTAACAGCATCATGCGTGACATGATGTCTGTCATTTTGGAAGGTGCTTTGGATGAAGAACTGGATGAAGAATTAGGGTATTCCAAGTATGACTATCGAAACAAAGAAACAGACAATAGTAGAAATGGACATTCCAGCAAAACCATGCACACCAGTTATGGAGATATGGATGTGGCAATCCCAAGGGATCGTAATGGGGATTATGAACCTCAGCTGATTAAAAAATATCAGAATTCCGTAACTCAGGACATGGAAGAAAAAATACTTTCCATGTATGCCAAGGGAATGACAACTGGAGACATTGAATCCCACATGCGTGAATTATACGATATTGATATTTCTGACAGCACAATCAGCCGGATCACAGACAAAATCCTGCCGATTGTAAAAGAATGGCAGGAACGCCCTCTGGAAGAAGTGTATGCTGTAGTATTTATGGATGCAATCCATTATCATGTCCGCAGCGAAGGACGTATTGTAAAACGTGCGGTTTACATTGCTCTTGGTATCGACATGAATGGAAAAAAAGATGTCCTTGGAATGTATGTTGGAGAAAACGAAAGTGCAAAGTTCTGGCTTTCTATCATGAATGGATTAAAAAACAGAGGCGTTGAGGATATCCTGATTGCATGCGTTGATGGTTTAAATGGATTTCCACAGGCAATCGAGGCTGTTTATCCAAAAACAGAGATTCAGCAGTGTATCATTCACCAGATCCGTAATTCAACGAAGTGAGACTATGAGAAAAAGTCTGTAAATAAGATTCTTCTATGATATGCAAGGGTGGCAAGCCTGAAAATCAGGCTTCTCACCCTTGTTTTATATATAACAGTTGTTGAATGGCATGTCAAGAGCAGGCGGTTTTCCGCCCCGCCTTATTCGCCTGTTTATTCGTTACTCCGGGAGGCGTCCTTCGTACATAATACTCAGTTCACCATACACCTGTGCCCAGTTCCGGATCGTACTGGTCCATTTCTTCGTAGCTTCAAACGTGGCAAGATACAGTGCCTTTAAAAGGGCTGTATCGCTTGGAAATACGCTTCTCTGGCGATTCAGTTTCCGATAGGTGGAATTCAGTGATTCTATCGCATTTGTCGTGTAAATGACCTTCCGGACCGTTGCCGAAAATTTGAAAATCTGAGAAATTGCATCCCAGTTATCCTTCCAGCGTTTCATGGAATTCGGATATTTGGGAGTCCATTTTTCGGTCACATGTTCTAATGCTGCCAATGCCTTTTTCTCGTCTGCCGCCTGATAAATCGTTTTCAAATCCGCTGCAAATGCTTTCCTATCCTTGTCAGGGACATATTTCAGAGTGTTTCTTACCTGGTGTACGATACAGCGCTGATATTCGGTCTTAGGGAAGGCAGCATTGATAGCTTCTTTGATTCCTGTAAGACCATCAGCACAAAGAATCAGGATATCTTTCACACCTCTGTTTTTCAGCTCATTCAGTACTGTCAGCCAATATTTGCTGCTCTCATTTTCGCCAACCTGAATGGTCAACACTTCTTTTTTGCCTTCGTGATTGATGCCTAGGATCACATATGCGGCAAGCTTACGGATAACGTTATTATCTTTCACCGAAAAGTGGACGGCATCGATAAAAAGAATCGGATACACTTCTGCCAGAGGTCTGTTCTGCCATTCTTCTATTTCCGGCAAAAGACGATCTGTGATATCAGAAACCATGCCTTCGCTGACTTCAAAACCATAAATATCTTCAATCATCTCAGAAATCTGGCGTGTTGTCATGCCTTTGGCATACATAGAAATGATCTTATCATCGATTGCAGAGATGTCTTTCTGACGTTTCTTGACGATTTTAAGTTCAAATGTACTGTCGCGGTCCTGCGGAACACTCAGTGTGGTTTCGCCATATTTACTGCGAATCTGTTTTTGTTTATATCCATTTCTGGAATTGGGATTTTCAGAGCGTTCATAGGACTCATAACCCAGGTGTTCATCCATTTCAGCTTCCATCATTTCTTTGATGGTATCGCCCAGCAGATCTTTGAGAGCGTCCTGGATATCCTCTGCTGACTGGATATCGTATTCCTGCAGAAGTGCTGCAATAATGTTTTTCTTACCCTCGGACATTCTTTTTCTTCTTGCCATAATTTAAGGCCTCCTCATGATATTTTTATTCTATCATAGAAGGCCTTGTTATTTATGTTTTTACAGAGTTTTTTTCACAGACTCCAATTTGCCCCGGAGCTGTTGGATAAAAAATTTTATGAAAAGCAACTTTGAAAATATTTTTTTCAAAGCCTAAAGGAAACCGCCACAAAAAATTGTGCTTAGCAGCCCATAAGCTAAGGAAAGGTGAGGGCCAGTCCCCCACCTTTTTTTAGCTCTAAGACCGCTCAAAATATTCTCTATAGATATTCTGATAATTATCCACATTGAGCTTTCTATTACGGATATTTTGGAAAATACACCTGTAAATAATTATTGCTACCTATACAGCCACTTTACATTTTCTCGCTTTATCTGCCATCGAGAACCTGTCTTGCCGTCTTTTCATCGAACAAATAACAGAGCTGGGCAACCACTTTTTCCCCTGCATCCTCGTCAATATCTGCATTTTTAACAGCCGTTTCGACAAACGCTTTGATAATATCGTTGAATGCGGAGCTGTCCACCATACGGCAAATATCTTCGGTATCACAGGTGGCAAGGAAGTCATAAATACGAATCTCCTTGTCTGCCGTTTCCTTGTCGATTCTTCCCTGCTTTACCATCTGTCTGTAACTGGCTGCCATTATTTCGTAACCATTCATTCTTTTGCCCTCCTATTATCGCTATTTATCGAATTTGATACTTGACTGCTCTCTTTATGTATATATTATATTGCAATAGATCCACACTCGTCAAACCATTGCTTCTGCCATTTACGGATAGGTTTAGTGTCAAGCCCCGCATCCAATCCTTGTATCTCATGCGAATATCATAAACAGTTCTTCAGATATAATCCTTACCCCTTTTATACAAAGGAATACAGCCCCAAGGCAATTTGCCCCGGAGCTGCTTGGATGAAAAATTTTATGAAAAGCAACCTTGAAAATATTATTTTCAAAGTCTGAAGGAAACTGCCACAAAAAATTGTGCTTAGCAGCCCATAAGCTATTTCTCCTTAAAAGCTGCTACGAGGAGTGCCTCTCATGTGTCATAACTATCTTGGTGGTATGTATCTCCGCACCTTTAGCAATAAAACCTGCACCCGACACAGTTCCCTCTGAGGTTATATTATCAAAAAATACCTGTTCAGGCAATTCGATACTGCTTTTTCTACATAGCACTTTTCATTAGACGACAGCAAAGCCAATAAGATATTTCCCGCTTAATGGCGGATATACTAAGGTGCAACGCTGCTTTCAAAAACAAAAGGAATGAATAATAGACCATTCTGCCAGAATCATTGCTATATAAGTATTTCTTTAGTGACACAAGAATACTGTTGCATACACCAAAGAAATAGCTATTACTCTATTAGACATATAAAATTTTTAATTATCAAAAACGGAGTGATAGGACTTACTCTTTCACTCCGTTTAATTTAGATAACCCTATAAAGCAATGGTAAAAAGCTTACGTTTTAAACTTTTCTTCAGGCTTCATAGCGCTTAAATTTTTTATATTTCTCAATTTATCATGCTCCTTCAGAAGCGTAATATTCAACATATTCCTTAACATCGTAAACTGTAAAATTTCCCGTAGCATAATAAACATATCCATTATAAGTCACAGCACTTGTTCTACGCCCATCAATAAATTTGTTAGTATAGGTTTTGGAATTATATGTGCTATTCAATGTCATCCATGTAGCAGATGTAGCGTCTACTTGATTAAATGTCCAGTATCCATAAGAGTTATCAATAATACCCTCTAAATGGCCTTTCACTGTATTATCATTTAAACCACCTTTATATTTTTTGTCAATAATACAGGATTTCATTCTTGCTTGATTACTGTTTTCCCCACACGGAAACCACTGCGCTTTTTCAAGGCTATCTCCAGTTTCTTCATATTTTTCTTTCACTTTTTGATTGTGTAAAGAAATTTTTTCTAATTCTTCTCTTAAAAATTTTTCAAATTCATCTGGGGTAAGCTGTTTATTCTCTTTTGCTTGATTATTTAACAACTGTGTAGTTTTCCCGTCAATATCATTTGGCATACCTTGTCTTATTTCAAGTCCATACTCGTTGCTTAATTCTTCAATTATTTTATCATAGTATTCCTGACTATATTCATTTTCTTTCTGAGCGGCAAATGTGCTAGTTTCTGCAGTAGCAGCATACGCAGACATCGGAACAGTCAAAATAAATGCAAACACTAAATAAACCAATCTCTTCATGATGTTACCTCCTCGTATAAAATAAATTTATGGAAAACGATAAGAATTTATTGTATACTATTATCAATCCTGTTTGAAACAGATTTTGTGTTGGTCGCACGCTTCTGCATTTTTCATTCAGGATTTTTTTATCACCTCCATTACAGATTTCTTCTTAACCTTCATAAAACCATCCCCTTCCAATTAAATATTAAATAACACTTATATTAGTGGTATTTTTCTTCAATCAAATTAAAATGAACCCAAAGCATTATGAATTATCTATATAAATATCCGCAATAATAACCCACATAAGTTCCACTGGCTGTCTTTTCTCCATACGAATAGGTTAATGTTCCTGTATATGTATACCCATCCTGCTCCATAGATACCTTCAGGCTGGCAGGAGAAGGTGTTTTAGATTTGTATTTGTAATCTTTAATATAAATAGATTTTGTAGCTCTTTGAGTACTATTCGTATTTATATATGGCTCTAATTCCTCATAGGAAAGATCCAGAGCAACAGCTTCATCACTCATCAAGCAAATTTCATCGTCAGACACCTCTATTACCTGTATTTGATCGTTATTGCTATCATTCATTGCAACAGATACTCCTGTTGTAGCAAAAGCTGTTGCAGCACTTGAAAAAATAAACAGGGATGCCAATGTCATTACCAGGGAAGTCTTTTTAAATTTCATAATCATTACAATCCTTTCTTTTAACATACTTTTTTTAATAAAATTATTTGCCAAAATCTTACTTTCGTTCTGCCAAAGTGCCATATTTACAAGCGTTCTGGCGTACATTTCTCTTTTATCCTCATGTAAGATTTGAATGACCTTTTTATCGCAAAAAATCTCTGTATCCTTATCCATATACCAATACAGCAGCCACATACATGGATTGAACCAATGTATACAAACAACAACTACCGATATAATTTTCCACAGATAGTGCATATATTTGATGTGAATACACTCATGCAATAAAATACACTGTAGAGTTTCCTTATCATTTATATTTAAATCTTTAGGCATTATAATAACCGGGTTCAGAAAGCCATAAGATACAGGCGTATCTAAAACAGCAGAAGTCTTTATTTTTATCCTTCTTACAGGAAATTTTATGCTTTCAAAAACTTCTTCCATCCCTAAGTTCTGTATCAAAGCAGAATTTTCTGCAATATCATTACAGTATTTGTGCATTTTTAAAAAATATCTTGCAAAAAATACTGAAATAAAAATTATAAGTACCGTACAAACTATTAACCCTATGGAAATTATCCACTCTGTTTGTTCTCTCTCCGAGAGTGTAAGATTTAAAATTTGCCTTACGCCACCTTCTAATGCTATTTTCGCATTGTAAATACTATAGTTAGATTTAATTGAGAATGGCACTAAGGCTCTGAGCATTGCCAACCACCATAGTCCGCAGAATAATTCTATTGGCAAAAATCTTTTAAAAAGCCCCCTTAAAATAACTGTAAACAATACAATACAACTTGCCGAAAAACTCATATATAAAAAACTCATGGCACACTTCCATTCTTCAGCACATTATTTCTTTAAATCATCTATTACCTGAAACAAGCCTTTAATCTCATCATTTGTCAAATTATCTTTATTTAAATACGCCTTAAAAAAAGCAATTTTGGAAGGATAAGATTTTTCAATCTGTTCAGAAACACTGCTCATTTGTGCTTCTTCTTTTGTGATTAAAGCCTTACAGGTAAATTTCGGTTTTTTCCTTTCAATATAGCCTTTATCAACACATTTCTGAACCACTGTATAAGCAGTTGTTCTTTTCCACCCATCTTCTTTTCCTAAAATTTCCGCAATTTGCCCAGCGGTAAGTTCTCCATGCTCCCATAGAACTTCTAAAACCTTTATTTCCGAATCATAAAACCTCATATAACCAACTCTTTTCCATAAACTTTTTCTCTTTCTTCTCTCTAAAATATCTCTAAATACAGCCCATAAAACTGTCTATTGGTGTAGTCAGATTATATCATTGACTATTGTTATAGTCAATATGGCATATTGCTATATCACCTTTTGTTACATTTTGCCAAAAAATGGCACAAAAAAACGGTTAATTTATAATCAACCGTTTTCTTACTAAGCTATAATTCTTTTCTTGCATCTGTCGCAAAACCACTTCTATATTCACTCCAAATCTATCTACCCCCCTAAAAG
>ERZ791574.1623-NODE-1623-length-11088-cov-3.131424_pt1 | contig 11088 bp, 9 predicted proteins | sample MGYA00433098_ERZ791574 | MGnify/ENA primary metagenome ERZ791574 (study PRJEB30046, sample SAMN00791933) | human gut metagenome | study: EMG produced TPA metagenomics assembly of the A metagenome-wide association study of gut microbiota in type 2... | reverse complement strand
TACCGGAAAGTGTGGCTTGGAGACAGAAAGAGCAGTTCAGTGACGGTGTAGGATATTCATGGATTGACACATTGAGAGAGATCACAGCAGCTGCCGTGAGCGATGAGCAAATGGAACATGCTGCCGAACGTTTCCCGATCAATACGCCACAAAACAAAGAAGAGTACTACTATCGTAGCATTTTCGAAGAGCATTTCCCCAGTGAAAGTGCAGCACGCACCGTCCCCAGTGTTCCGAGTGTAGCCTGCTCCACAGCAGAAGCACTAGCCTGGGATATCGCTTTCAGAAATCTGAATGAGCCTAGCGGACGTGCAGTGAAAGGAATACATGAAGAGGCCTATACCTGATTAATAAAAGAGTGACAAACTCCTTTTGTGCAAACTATCAGACGTGTCCGGAGAATGTTTTTATGACAGACAGTCTTATTTTTGACACTCTTTTGTAGCATTTCTATTCTAAAATCCCAAGGATTAACGCAGATTAGCATATTATCGGCTGATTTGCGTTATCTTTTTTATAATTTTGAGGCCAAACCCAATTAAATCTATCAAACTTTTAAAAGATCAAACAAATGAATTTAAAAAAAATGATGATGGCTTCTGCCTTTCTAATGGCTGCTTGCTGCATGCAGGCACAGACAAAAGTGATAGCCCACCGTGGATTCTGGAAAACTCCGGGATCATCACAAAACAGTATTTCATCACTTCTAAAAGCAGACTCCATCGGTTGTTACGGTTCAGAATTTGACGTATGGATCGCTAAGGATAACAAGTTGGTGGTCAACCATGATCCTGTATACAAGATGAGACCGATGGAGTATTCCAAAGGTGACGCACTGACCGGACTTAAATTATCCAACGGAGAAAACTTACCCAGCCTGGAACAGTATCTGGAAACCGGAAAAAACTGTAAAACCCAATTGATTCTCGAACTGAAAGCGCATAGCAACAAGAAACGCGAGACTAAAGCGGTACAAGGAATTGTTGCCATGGTAAAGAAAATGGGACTGGAAAACCGTATGGAATATATCACGTTCTCTCTACATGCCATGAAAGAGTTTATCCGTCTGGCTCCTGCCGGTACTCCGGTATATTACCTTAACGGAGAATTGTCTCCCAAAGAGCTGAAAGAACTGGGTGCTGCCGGTCTGGACTATCACATGGGAGTGATTAAGAAACACCCCGAATGGATCAAAGAAGCTCACGACCTCGGCTTGAAAGTCAACGTATGGACAGTAGACGAAGTAGAAGATATGAAATGGCTGATCGAACAAAAGGTAGATTTCATCACCACTAACGAACCGGTCATCTTACAAGAAGAACTTAAAAAGCTTCAATAAGAAAAAATATTCACATATTAAAGAATTTAATATCTGGCTTTAAGGAAACGGAATCTTCCTTTAAAAGAAACAGATTGTTTCTCGGTGTCAAACGGGTGTTTCCTTTAAAAGGAAACACCCGTTTCTTTAAATGAAAAAATGCTCTTCTATAATACTCTTAATACCAACACTTTAGAAATATCAATCTTTTAACGAAAAAAGAAAAGAGTCCTTTTTATGAATACCAATAAAAGATTACAGACAATTCATTGAAAATCATCCAATACCTCTTTTAATTCTTCTACCGTAAGCTCTCCTACCTGCCTCCAAAGTTCATGACTCTTATGCAATAGAAGGAAAGCCGGTACTGTTTCTACATTATGAGCATCAGCAATTGCTCTATTCTCTTCTGCATTCACTCTAATCAATTCCACAGTTCTCTTTTCGTAAGTTCGAAGCACAGGCCCTATCCACTCATAATGAGGGGACCAATCGGCATAGAACACCACCAACACCAGATGGTTGGTTTTAACTGCTGTTTCTAATTGTTTCTCTATATTCATATCGCTACGTTTTTATATTAATGATAGTGCTAAAACAATGAATACAGAAAAAGGTTCTTCAAAACACTCCGCGAACAATATGATAGAGAAATAAGGATTTTCACTTTCATATCGTCAAAAGAAAAAGAATATATTTCTTGTTTTTATAACTGGTTTTATGAATTATCAGGACTAAATATTCTTCATATATTATGAAAGAATATACAAAGCAATTCGTTCAAATAACAGTTTATTAATATATGAATATATATAATTCCAAATTATAACTAAACATAGCCGTATGAAAGGCAATTATAAGTTCACAGAAAATTAATAGAGATTAGACATACTTTTCAATAAAATATAAAGCAAAAAGTCATATCTTTGCATTGTAATAAAACAAAAGGATACAACAACCAATAAATACCAATCAAAATGACAACAAGAATTAAGTTCACTAAAATGCATGGAACAGGAAATGACTACATATATGTAGACACGACCAGATATCCGATAGCAGACCCTGAAAAGAAAGCGATCGAATGGAGCAAGTTTCATACAGGAATCGGAAGTGATGGACTAATATTGATTGGTGTCTCTGATAAAGCGGATTTCAGTATGCGTATTTTCAATGCCGACGGTTCGGAAGCAATGATGTGTGGCAATGGTAGCCGCTGCGTAGGCAAATATGTATATGAATACGGATTGACTGATAAAACAGAAATAACTTTGGATACACTATCGGGAATTAAAATTCTGAAATTGCAGGTAGAGGGAAAAACAGTCAGTACAGTCACCGTAGATATGGGCAGTCCACAAGAAACAGGAGAGATTGATTGGAAAAAGAAATATCCTTTCCCATCTACTAAAGTATCAATGGGTAATCCACATCTCGTCACATTTGTTGATGACATTACCCGAATTAATCTGCCGGAAATCGGTCCTGAACTGGAGAATCATCCTCTCTTTCCCGACAGAACGAATGTAGAGTTTGCACAGATCGTCGGTAGAGACACCATACGGATGAGAGTATGGGAAAGAGGATCGGGAATTACTCAAGCTTGCGGAACAGGTGCCTGCGCCACAGCAGTAGCCGCCTTCATCAACGGACTTGCAGGAAGAAAAAGTGATGTGATAATGGATGGAGGGACAGTTACCATCGAATGGGATGAAACCTCCGGACATATATTAATGACCGGACCGGCAACCAAGGTTTTCGATGGGGAAATTGTTGAAGAAGTTGAGAGTTGAGAATGGAGAGTTGAGAATGGAGAGTAATAGAAACTTAAAACAATAACAATATGGCATTAGTAAACGAGCATTTTTTAAAATTACCGGGAAGTTATTTATTCTCGGATATAGCGAAAAAGGTAAATACTTTCAGGATAACACATCCCAAACAGGACATCATCCGGCTAGGTATCGGCGACGTTACGCAGCCACTTCCTCCAGCCTGTATAGAAGCAATGCATAAAGCGGTAGAAGAACTGGCCGGCAAAGATACATTCCGCGGATATGGTCCTGAACAGGGATATGATTTTCTGATTGAAGCAATCATAAAGAACGATTTCGCTCCACGCGGGATTCATTTCTCGGCATCCGAGATTTTTGTCAGTGACGGGGCTAAAAGCGATACCGGAAATATAGGTGATATTCTTCGCCACGACAATAGCGTAGGTGTTACAGATCCCATTTATCCGGTTTACATAGACAGTAACGTTATGTGCGGACGCGCCGGAGTATTGGAAGAAGAAACGGGTAAATGGAGCAACGTTACTTATATGCCTTGCACAAGTGAGAACAACTTTATCCCGGAAATTCCGGACAAACGGATAGACATCGTTTATCTCTGTTATCCGAACAACCCGACAGGGACCACCTTAACCAAACCGGAACTGAAAAAGTGGGTGGATTATGCCTTAGCAAACGATACACTGATTCTGTTCGATGCCGCTTACGAGGCATATATCCAGGACGAGAATGTCCCCCACTCTATCTATGAGATTAAGGGAGCTAAAAAGTGCGCGATTGAATTCCGTAGTTTTTCAAAAACGGCAGGATTTACAGGAGTACGCTGCGGATATACCGTGGTTCCGAAAGAGCTCACTGCCGCCACTCTGGAAGGCGATCGCATACCACTCAACAGATTGTGGAACCGTCGCCAGTGTACTAAGTTTAACGGCACTTCTTATATTACCCAACGGGCAGCAGAAGCCGTTTACAGTGCAGAAGGCAAAGCACAGATTAAGAAAACAATCGACTATTATATGACCAACGCAAAAATCATGAAGGAAGGATTGGAAGCCACAGGACTGAAAGTATACGGCGGCGTCAACGCTCCCTACTTGTGGGTGAAAACTCCGAACGGACTTTCTTCATGGCGGTTCTTCGAACAGATGTTGTATGAAGCCAATGTGGTCGGTACTCCCGGTGTAGGTTTCGGGCCAAGCGGTGAAGGGTATATCCGTTTAACTGCGTTCGGCGAACGCAACGACTGTATCGAAGCGATGAGAAGAATAAAAAACTGGCTCTGATTGAATGAATAATGGATAGCGGGAAATAGAAAGTTCAACATGCCCCCATTAAACGGACATCATCATTCCTGCAGGATCAGTTATCCATAATCAGTTATCTATAAAAAACGATAGTATTTTGCGCGCTACTATATAACAAATGGACCGTACATCCACATTTTTCTAACTTTTAAAGGTAAAAAGACGATGAAAACGACGATTAACAAAAAAATGAGGGTAATAACAGTAGCATTATTACTGTCAGGGCTTGTCCCGTCTACAATGATGGCACAAGATAAGGTAGAAGCTTCCGTTGGAGCAGATTTGGTAAGTGGTTACATCTGGCGCGGTCAGAATTTAGGCGGAGTTAGCGTCCAGCCTTCACTGGGAATCTCTTACAAAGGTTTATCACTCGGAGCATGGGGATCAGTGGGAATTGAATCCAAAGATGCAAAAGAGTTTGATTTAACTCTCGGTTATTCAATTGGTGGATTTAATGTTTCAATAACGGATTATTGGTTTGATAAAACATATACAGGGGATGTAGATGAATACGGAAAGGAGATTTATACAACCAATAAGTATTTCCAATATGGGGCCTATTCTACAGCACATGTATTTGAAGCACAAGTGGGATATGATTTCGGTCCGCTAGCCGTCAACTGGTACACAAACTTTGCAGGTGCCGACGGTGTGAAAGAAAACGGCAAAAGAGCTTATTCTTCTTACCTCGCACTTAGCGCACCTTTCAAATTGGGAGGTCTCGACTGGACAGTAGATTTAGGTATGGTTCCCTGGGAAACAACTTTTTATAATGGCTATACCAGTGGATTCTGCGTAACAGACATCAGTCTCGGAGCATCCAAGGAGATTAAAATCACAGATTCCTTCTCCGTACCGACATTTGCCAAAGTAACAGTGAACCCACGCACTGAAGGAGCCTACTTTGCTTTCGGACTAAGTTTTTAAGAGAGAGAATTTACAATACAAAGAGCGTATAGGGATTAGAAAAGGTAGTTAGAGTTTAGATTTTATCGGTTTGTTGTATGGTAACCTGCTATGGCTGCCGCTACCCTATACCTCTTTCTTTTACAGGACACACTAATATTTAAGGTATATGAAAAAGATTGAAGCTATCATCCGCAAAACCAAATTCGAGGACGTAAAAGACGCCCTACTCGAAGCGGACATCGAATGGTTCTCTTATTACGATGTAAGAGGTATTGGAAAAGCACGGCAAGGACGTATCTACCGTGGCGTAGTATATGACACCAGCACCATTGAAAGAATTTTGATCTCTATTGTCGTGCGCGACAAGAATACCGAGAAAACAGTGCAGGCTATCATCAAAGCTGCACAGACCGGAGAAATCGGTGACGGACGTATTTTCGTCATTCCTATCGAAGACGCTATCCGCATACGCACTGCCGAACGTGGTGACATAGCCCTCTACAATGCAGAACAAGAACGTTAAATAAGATTATACTATTATGGATACAAAATATAAAAGCCATAGCTTCGTAAAGCTGTGGATAGCCACTACTATATTCATTTTGTGCTGTTTTACTACTGATATGTCGGCACAAAACACAGCTGCTGCCGATACAGTTGCAGCAGTTACAGAAACAATTACCGAAGTCGTTACCGCTCCTGCTGAAGAAGCATCAGCAGCTCCCGATACGGTCGGTGAATTAGCTCTTGGATTGAATACTGTATGGATGTTGCTTGCAGCAATGCTCGTATTCTTCATGCAGCCGGGATTTGCATTAGTAGAAGCAGGTTTTACCAGAGTGAAAAATACTGCCAACATTCTGATGAAGAACTTTGTAGACTTCATGTTCGGCTCTTTACTATACTGGTTTATCGGTTTCGGATTGATGTTCGGCGCAGGCGGATTCATCGGAATGCCTCACTTCTGCGACCTTTCTTTCATTAATAATGGTTTGCCAACCGAAGGATTCCTCATATTCCAAACCGTATTCTGTGCGACAGCAGCTACAATTGTATCAGGAGCCATGGCAGAACGAACAAAATTCTCCATGTATATCGTCTACACCATCTTTATCAGTGTACTGATTTATCCGATATCCGGTCATTGGACATGGGGCGGGGGCTGGTTGATGAACGGTGAAGAAGGTTCTTTCATGATGAGTCACTTCGGCACTACATTCCATGACTTTGCCGGTTCTACAGTCGTTCACTCTGTAGGTGGATGGATTGCTTTGGTAGGTGCTGCCATTCTTGGTCCCCGTATCGGTAAATATGGTAAAGACGGCAAATCAAAAGCTATCCCAGGCCATAGCCTGACTATTGCTGCACTGGGGGTATTCATTCTTTGGTTCGGATGGTTCGGATTCAACCCCGGTTCTCAATTGGCAGCAGCAACCGAAGCCGACGCAATCGCTATTTCCCACGTATTCCTGACAACGAATCTGGCTGCTTGTGCCGGTGGTTTCTTCGCTCTGTTGGTGAGCTGGATGAAATATGGAAAACCTTCCCTGTCATTGACACTGAATGGTATCTTGGCAGGGCTGGTAGGCATCACAGCAGGATGTGACGCAGTATCTCCTGCAGGAGCAGCCTTAATAGGTGCAATATGTGGTGTCGTAATGATATTCTCCGTTGACTTCATTGACAAAGTGTTAAAGATAGACGATCCGGTAGGTGCATCTTCTGTACATGGTGTTTGTGGCTTTTTAGGAACTATTCTTACAGGTTTGTTCTCCACCAGTGAAGGTTTATTCTATGGCTACGGTTTCGGATTCCTCGGTGCACAACTATTCGGAGCATTGGTAGTAAGTGCATGGGCAGCAGGCATGGGATTCATCATTTTCAAAACGCTTGATAAGATTCACGGACTTCGCGTTCCGGCACGTATCGAAGAAGAAGGTCTTGATATTTACGAACACGGAGAATCTGCTTACAACTAATTTAGTGATGAACGGTTGAGTGATTAGTGAAAGACAGCTACGCACAACTTACTACTAATCACTACCCCGCTAATCACAGAAAAAACTTCCGGACGGGTTTGATCGCCTTTCCGGAAACCACATAACAAAGTAATTATTTACTCTAACATATTTAACAACAAATCAAATCAGGTATTATGTCAAAACTTAGATTCAGAGTAGTAGAGACAGCTTTCAAAAAGAAAGCTGTTGAGGTAGCAACACCTGCCGAACGTCCTTCGGAGTATTTCGCCAAGTATGTATTCAACAAGGAGAAGATGTTCAAATACCTTCCCAGCAAGGTATACAATGCACTGATTGACGCCATTGACAACGGTGCTCCGCTAGATCGCAGTATTGCCGACGAAGTAGCTGCCGGCATGAAGAAATGGGCCATCGAAATGGGTGTTACTCATTATACGCACTGGTTCGCACCGCTGACCGAGGGTACAGCTGAAAAGCATGATGCTTTCGTTGAACATGATGGCAAAGGCGGTATGATGGAAGAATTTACTGGTAAACTGCTTGTACAGCAGGAACCGGATGCTTCTTCTTTTCCGAATGGCGGTATCCGTAATACATTCGAAGCCCGTGGTTACAGCGCATGGGACCCCTCATCACCTGCTTTCATTGTAGATGATACGCTTTGCATCCCAACTGTGTTTATCGCATATACCGGCGAAGCTCTCGACTATAAAGCTCCCTTGCTGAAAGCATTGCGGGCTGTAGATAAAGCTGCTGTAGACGTATGCCGTTACTTCAACCCGGAAGTGAAAAAAGTAGTTGCTTACTTGGGCTGGGAACAGGAATACTTCCTCGTAGACGAAGGATTGTATGCCGCACGCCCGGACTTGCTAATGACCGGTCGTACTTTGATGGGACATGACAGTGCCAAAAACCAACAGTTGGAGGACCACTACTTCGGTGCTATCCCCACCCGCGTAGCCGCTTTCATGAAGGACCTCGAAATTGAAGCGTTAAAGCTGGGTATTCCTGTTAAGACTCGTCACAACGAGGTTGCCCCGAACCAGTTCGAGTTAGCCCCTATCTTTGAAGAGTGTAACCTTGCTAATGACCATAACTTACTGATTATGTCACTAATGCGTAAGGTAAGTCGCCGTCATGGTTTCCGCGTACTGCTTCATGAAAAACCTTTTAAGGGTGTCAACGGATCGGGTAAACACAACAACTGGTCGTTGGGAACTGACACGGGCATTTTATTAATGGCACCGGGTAAGACTCCGGAAGATAACCTGCGTTTTGTTACCTTCGTCGTAAACACATTGATGGCAGTTTATCATCATAACGGATTGTTGAAAGCTTCTATCTCCAGCGCTACCAACGCCCACCGTCTGGGAGCTAATGAGGCACCTCCTGCCATCATCTCCTCTTTCCTCGGGAAGCAATTGTCGCAGGTATTGGATCACATTGAAAACAGTACAAAAGATGATTTGATTAGTCTTAGCGGCAAACAGGGAATGAAGTTGGATATTCCGCAGATTCCCGAATTGCTGATTGACAATACTGACCGTAACCGTACCTCTCCTTTTGCTTTCACCGGAAACCGTTTTGAGTTCCGTGCCCCGGGCTCTTCCGTGAACTGCGGATCGGCCATGTTAGCGTTGAACTCCGCCGTAGCTTATCAATTGCAACAATTCAAGAAGGACGTAGAGGCTTTGCAAGCGGAAGGAAAAAGCAAGGAAGTAGCGATCTTCAAGGTGCTGAAAGCCTATATCAAGGAATCTAAGCCGATCCGCTTCGATGGGAACGGTTATTCGGACGAATGGAAAGAGGAAGCCGCCAAGCGAGGTCTGGATTGCCAAAATAGTGTTCCCTTGCAATATGACGCTTATCTTAAACCGGAGTCGATCGAGATGTTCACGTCTACCGGCGTACTTACCCAGAAAGAATTGGAAGCGCGTAATGAGGTAAAATGGGAAGTCTATATCAAAAAGGTACAGATCGAGGCTCGGGTATTAGGGGATTTATCCTTGAACCATATCATCCCGGTAGCCGTTCGCTACCAGAGCGTATTGCTGGATAATATAGCGAAGTTGAAAGAGACATTCGGCGATGACCCGGAATTCCGCAATATGTCGGAAGAGCCCCGTCGCTTGGTTCGTAAGATAGCCGGGCATATCTGTGCCGTGACCAAGAAAGTGGATGAGATGGTAGAGGCCCGCAAGAAAGCGAACCGCTTGACCGATATGCGGGAAAAGGCGATCGCTTACCACGACTCGGTAGCCCCTTATTTGGATGAGATCCGTGACCATATCGACGATCTGGAGCTGATGGTGGACAACCAGATGTGGCCGTTGCCGAAGTATAGGGAACTCCTGTTTATCCGATAAAAAACACCAGTACTGGCGTTGCCTTGCGCCAGTATCGGCATAGCCTCACACTGATATAGGCGCAGCCTTACACCGATACTGGCATAAGGCTACGCCTATACTCCCGTTTACCACTTCACATAAGAAGCATTCATCAAGAAGTCATAATCATGTTTCATCGCTTGCAACGGTGTCATATTATAACGCTCTTGCTCAATGAAGTAATCCTCTAATCCGGCTTTCTCCGCCACAGCGAATAAGGATTTGAAGTCTACGATTCCGGCGCCCATCTCTGTGCTGCCCTTTCCATCTGCGTTCGCGTCTTTCAAGTGCCAGTTGGCGAAACGACCGGGATAACAGTTCACGTAATCATGACATTTAAAACCGCCATACACTAATTGAGCCGTATCGATCTGGAAAGTAACCAGCCCTTTGTCCGTATTCTCGATCATCACGTCGAACGGGATCTTTCCTTCCAACTCATGGAATTCATCCACATGGTTATGGAAAGCGAAACGCAACCCGTTCGCCTTTGCGATCTCACCACATTTATTAAATTGATCCGCTAAACGCTTCACGTCCGAAAGGCTCTTGATATCTTTGGAGGGATAACCCGCCTGAACAATCCATTTACAGCCTACCTCTGCCGTATCGGCGGCATTCTTTTTCCAGAAGTCCCATCCCTTGGTATCACCCTCCGCCAGCAAACCGCTTCCGGTATGGGAACCTACCATACGGGCACCCAGATCCGCCAGATATTTCTTCATCTCGGCCGGGGATTTCCCATAGAATTTGCCATCCCGGTAACCGGCGGCTTCCATCCGTTTATAACCGATATCCACCAAAGCCTTCATCGTACCGTCAAAATCCGTCTTCAAGTCGTCCCGGACACTATACAACTGTACACCTATCGCTTTCTCTTTCTTAGCCAAGATAGAGGCAAAGCCGTTCGGTACTACACTCAGCGCAGCCACAGCGGCACCCGCTTTCAAAAAATTCCGTCTCGTTATCATCATACTATTCTTTAAGATTAACGGCGCTAAAGGTAGCAAAATTATTTCTACTTTCGCGCACATTTAAACAAACGATCATGCAAGGAACAAAAAATCTGACCGAAGGGGTCATCTCCCGGCAACTATTCAATCTGGCGATGCCGATCATGGGTACCTCATTTATCCAAATGGCCTATAGCATCACCGACATGGCTTGGGTAGGCCGGTTGGGAAGCGAGGCCGTAGCCGCTATCGGCGCCGTTGGTATCCTTACTTGGATGACGAACTCGATCTCTTACTTGAATAAAGTGGGCTCGGAGGTGAGTGTCGGGCAAAGTATCGGGGCGCAAAACGTGGAAGATGCCCGAGGATTCGCTTCCCATAACCTAACGATCGCCTTGATCCTCTCGCTTTGCTGGGGATTCTTGCTATTCGTCCTCGCTCG